>Ga0233422_10000784_pt1 | contig 15049 bp, 20 predicted proteins | sample Watercolumn_Mata_2_FD_182724 | JGI IMG/M metagenome (GOLD analysis project Ga0233422, IMG submission 182724) | Freshwater microbial communities from Lake Matano, South Sulawesi, Indonesia - Watercolumn_Matano_2014_110_MG | ecosystem: Environmental > Aquatic > Freshwater > Lake | place...
CTTGAGTGGGGTAAAGTTCGAAGATTTCAACGATATCCATTGTCCCTACCTCCATCTGGGACACAGGATATCAAATGACTTTGGGAATGTCAAGCTCTTTCTGCTACCTTAATCTGGGACATTCCGTTTTTCTTCACTCTCCTTCAGAGCTTCGTTTGCCTGCCGGTGCGCGGTGACATCCCGGAAACTCCAGACCCTGCCAACGATTTCCTGGCCGATGCGCTGGGGCTGAGAAAAGCGTTCAAAGATTCTGCCATCCTTAAACTCTATCTGGTCGTAACTCTCAGCTTCCGGCTGTCCATATAACTCTCGCACTCTATTGAGAAAACCTTCAGGGTCTTGCAGTTGCTCCAGGACAAAGGCCAGGGCCCGGTCATCATCCCGGGAATCCAGGACTGATTCGGGAATCCTCCACATCTGGGCAAACTTTTGATTGTAAGTGACGATCTTGCCGGCCCTGTCAATCACCAGCAGGCCGTCGGCAGTGGATTCCAAGGTGGCTTGCAGCAGGGAAATGGATTGCTCCAGCTTTTCCGCGGCCTGCTTGCGGTGAATGATGCCCCACATCCCTTCCATCAACAGGGTAAGTTGCCGGACGTCGGATTCATCATAGTCCGTGGGCTTGTTCCCCACACCCGCGACCACCACAATCTTGGGGCCGTCAAAAATCGGCACATTCATGTGCCTGATGAGTTCCACGTGACCTTCCGGATAACCCTTTTTCCAGGGACTGTCCGCGGTATAGTCATTGGTGATGAGGGCCCGGCGCTGGCGCACCGCTTCGCCCCAAAGTCCGGTGGTTTCCACCGGATAGAGCAGCGGCTTATCTTCTATGCGGCATTCCGCCAAGGCGCTTCTTGACCAGGCATACATGGTCAATACGGTCTCATCCTCATTCATAAAAGAGACGTAACCGATGGTGCTCCCCGTCAACCGAATCGCCTCTTCCATGGCAAAGTGCGCGATCTGGGAAAGGGGAGCATCGGCCATTTGATTAAGTTTTACCAATGCTTCCAGACGCAGTTCATTTAATTTCAGCAACTCTGCCGCCAGGACTTGCTCTCTGCTCTTTTCTTCATCCAGCATGTCGACCTCCTGCGGATGATCGTGGAGCCCGGCTCATCTCGAAATAGTTTTTTCTTATATTAAGCCTTTTATTCCTCTTTTCATTATATCGGACTGAATATTTCTCTAATTAATTCATAATTTTAATTATGATTGTCGCAACTGTTTGGGTAGAGCCCGCGCGCGTGCCAGGGATGGCAGGGCCTTCGTATCGAAAAGGCTCGGGGATAGAGGTCGATAGGCAAGAACTCTGCTTCGAAAAGTTGTCAATGGCCAATGGCCAGTGGCCGGTAAAAACCAAGTCATGCCGCGGACCTACTGCCGCTCCCCCCGCCCAAGAGGTATCCTTGCCTCCTGCCGCTAACCGGCGGGGGGAGAGGGCTGAGTTGAGGGGGGACCAGGCTTTTCATTTCTTATGGGAGCGCCGCAGGCACATGAAGAACTGGTGGGATAATTTCAAGGTTGATAACAATAATTATTACAATATCACAAATTGCAACAGAATAGAGTAGCCGCGGTTTTAACCTTCGTCCAAGGCCCGCCAGCCATAGGCGGCCAGATATTCCTGAAGCTTGTCCATCTTTTCCCGAAATTTTTCTTCTTTTAAAGGCGGGCAATCTGCCAATGCGGTTTCCCCTTCCCGGAGGGCCGCGGCAAAGGCCATGCAGGTGGCGTAACCGCAGGCCCGGCAGTTGGTCATGGGCAGGAGTTTCAGAATCTCCATCACTTTGAGCCCGGCCTGGCCGGTGTAGCGGGGCGAGATGGACTCCCGGCGAGCGTAGATTTCATTAACTTGGTTTTTGATCCATACGGCCAGGGCCCGGGCTTCTTCCAGGTCCCGGCAGCCCCGGATGGCAATCTGCCGGGGCTGCAAAGTAATCCATTTTCCGGCAGACATTTTTAGCAACAAGACGTGGTTTTGGGCGTCGTAATCCCAGCCGCCCAATTCCGCGTTGAGATAGGGCAAAGAGGAGGAAATGTCCACGTCCAAATCGGCAATGGCGTGGAGCACCTCCTTGGTGGAATCGCATTTAGGGCGGAAAATTTCCAGATGTCTAATCTTCTCCAGCAACATCATCGGCTTCCTCCCCAACTCCGGTGGCGCGGGGTTGGCGCCGCCGCGGCGCCGTCAGGCGATCATTTTCTTGATTTCCTCCACGCCGGGCAACTGGCCGGTGACCTTCACCTGGCCGTCCACCACCAGCGCCGGAGTGATGAACACCCCGAAGGCCATGATTTCCTGGAGACCGGTGACTTTCTCCAGGGTATATTCACCCCCCAGGGCCTGGGCCGCGGCCTCCGTGCGCTTCGCCAGTTCTTCGCATTTGGGGCAGCCCGGCCCCAGAACTTGTATTTTTTTCATCATGTTGTCTCCTTAAAACGTTTGTTCCAGCTGTTTATAAGAGGAGGTTGATGGTAGGCTGTCAAATTTCAGCCGTCAGCTTTCAGCTTTCACCGCCTCTAACAACCACTTTTTCAGCGCTTCCCGGGTGGGGCTCTGGCCCACGACCTTGACCTCCCCATTGATGAGCAGCGCGGGCAGGCCCATAATACCCGTGGCCGCGATCTCTTTCATGTCTTTGACGTGCTCCACGTCTGCGGCCAGGCCCAGTTCGCTGAGCACGGTGATCACCATCTGCGTCAACGCGGTGCAGGACGCACAGCCGGGACCCAGAATCCTGATGCTGAGCCCGCCCTGCTCCTCCGCCACTGCTTCTCCCAAGGCCTTCTTATACTCCCGGAGCAAAGCCTTTTTGTATTCAGGCTCTGCGGCGGTAGGGATATAATTGTTGACCCGCAACTTGTCAAGCAAAGCCTGGGCGATCTCCTCCTCCGAACGGCCCGGAAGCGCTGTTACCTCCGCCAACGCGGCCGCCAGCCCGTTGAGGCCCACTTCTAGGCCTCCCCGGAGATGAATCCGGGTGATTTCCGGGTCGGTCATTGGTTCCCTCAAAGAATGGCGTTGAACAAGAAACCCACAATGGTAATACCCACGGCCACCACGCCCACAAAGACCGCGATCAGCTTGGGCTTCAAGACTTTGCGGAGAATGATGGTTTCCGGCAGCGAAATGCCGATCACCGACATCATGAAGGCCAGCACCGTGCCCAGGGCCGCGCCTTTCCCCAGCAGGGCCTGGACCACGGGGATGATGCCCGCGGCGTTGGAATAAATGGGCGCGCCGATAAGCACGGCCAGGGGCACCGACCACCAGGCCTGTTTGCCCATGATCGCGGCCATCATGCCTTCGGGCACGTAACCATGAATGGCCGCGCCCACACCAATGCCGGCCACGATATAAGGCCAGACCTTGCCCACGATGTCTTTGACCGCTTGCAGGCCGTAGTCGATGCGGGCCGACCAGGTCAAGCCCTCCAGCGCCGCGGTGTTTCTCTGCATCCTGATCTCATAGACCCAGTCTTCCACCTGCCGCTCCATGTTCAGGCGGCCGATAATCCAGCCGGTGAGCATGGCGATGATCAACCCGGTGGACATATAAATCAGGGCCACCCGCCAGCCGAAAAGCCCCAGAAGCAGCACCAGGGCCACTTCATTGACCATGGGCGCGGAAATGAGAAACGCGAAAGTCACGCCGATGGGAATGCCCGCCTCCACAAAGCCGATGAACAGCGGCACCGCGGAACAGGAGCAGAAAGGCGTGGCCACTCCCAGCAGCGCGGCCAGCACGTCTCCCACTATTTCCCGTTTGCCCGCGAGAATGTCCCGGGTGCGTTCGGGAGTAAAAAAAGATCGCAAAATTCCCACCCCAAAAACCACCAGGACCAGGAGCATGAAGACTTTGGGCACGTCATAGAAGAAAAAGGAGACCGCGTCCCCCAGGTGCGTGCCCCTGGTGAGGCGCAGCAAATCGAAGGTCAGCCAGGAAGAGAAAGGCTCTAGTTGAAAATATATGGGCCACCAGGCGATGAACGCCAGGGCCAGGAGCAAGAATCTCAGACGCAGGTTTACGCTCTCCGAACCAGTGGCGACAGCAGATTCTTTGGGAGAACAGTTGTCCATGGTTTATCCCTTACTTCGGTTGCCTGATGATGAAAACCCTGCTTCTAAAATCCCTAACAGGCAAGTTAACGAACGAGCTCCGGCAGATAATCCCGGCCCATATTTCTCCCGGCTGCGAAGACCGCGGCAAAAATGGTCTCCAGGCTGACCATGACGGATTCAAACTGCACGGAGAAATAATCCTTTTCCTGATCATAGGAGACAGCCAATACTCCCTGTAAACGCAGCAGTTCGGCGCGCACGGCGTCGGGGCAGCCGATTCAGGTGAACCCGCCCTGCTGCACCATCCCCTTAACGCGCATTCGGATTTCCGTAATCATTCTATCTTTCCTTCATCTGCGAGACGGTTACGGCTTCACCGCGCGCACGTTGACGCTGATGATCTTTCCTTTCAGTCTCGGGTCCATCTCCGGGGAGGCATAAGTACGCTCCGCGACAATGGATACTTCCCCAAAGCCTGCTTGCCGGATGGTTTGCAGATATGCTTCCTTTTCCATGGCCCCGGCCAGGCAATCGGCCCAGGCCGCGAAACTTTTTCTGACGTCATCGGGAAGCCGCTCTGAGGTCACCAAGTCAGAAATGAGCAGCCGGCCCCCCGGCTTGAGCACCCGGTGGGCCTCCCGGAAGGTGGCTAGTTTGTCGCCGCTGAGATTAATGACACAGTTGCTGATGGTCACGTCCACGGTGTCATTGGGAACCGGCAGGTTCTCGATTCTCCCCAGGCGAAATTCCACCTGGCTGAAACCGTGTTCCTGGGCCAGCGCCGCGCCCTTGAGCACCATGTCCGGGGTCATGTCCACCCCGATGACCCGGCCGTGCTCCCCCACCTTTTTGGCCGCGAGGAAGACGTCGATCCCCGCGCCTGCGCCCAAGTCCAGGACCGTCTCCCCCTCCCGAATTTCCGCCAACGCGGTGGGATTGCCGCAGCCGACTCCCAATATGGCGGCATCGGGGATATCTTGCAGGTCATCCAGGGTGTAACCCACCGCCAGGCATTGGTTTGCGGGGGTAGGACCGCAAGAGGGGCAGCAGAAGGTCTCTTCCCCCCGGGCGATCTTGCCGTAGCGGTCCTTAATAAAGTTGCTGATATCTTTATTATCCATGCTTAAACTCCTCTGGATGCGAACCTACCACATCCTTATCCCTTGGAAGAAAATATAGGCCCCGGCCAGGAAAATCAGGCCCCCGGCCGCCTGCTGCAACCGGGCCCCGGCTTTGGCGCTCCGGGATTGGAGGAAATTCTCGATCACGCCGGTAAAGGTCCCGGCCAGAATAATTAAGGTGCCCTGTCCCAAAGCATAGGCGAAAAGCAGCGATGAGCCGTATGCCACCCCTGCTGCACGTGCATGATCTTGCATAGTTCTCCACGTTCTCCTTTTTAAAACCTCGAACTTTGAACAGGCCAAAGCAGCGAAATAGCCGGTTTTTTCTGCTCACTGCTTACTGCTTTCTCCAGTGCAGCCGCCGCCCCCGCGGGGTGAAAATATTTCTCCCTGAATCGAAGGGCCACGTTCACTAAACTGACGAGCACCGGCACCTCCACCAGGGGGCCGATGACCGCGGCGAAGGCCTGGCCAGAGTGGATGCCGAAAACGGCCACAGCCACGGCAATGGCCAATTCGAAGTTATTGCTGGCCGCGGTGAAAGACAACGTGGTGGAGATGCGGTATCCCGCCCCCACCTTGGCGGACATATAAAAGGTGATGAAAAACATGGCCAAAAAATAGATGACCAGGGGGACTGCGATCCGCAGCACGTCGCCGGGCAGGGCCACGATGTATTCGCCTTTTAAAGAAAACATCACCACAATGGTGAAAAGCAGGGCGATAAGGGTGATGGGACTGATTTTGGGCATGAACTTTTTTTCATACCAGTCGAGCCCCCGGCGCTTTACCAGGAAGAAGCGGGTGAACATCCCCCCGAAGAAGGGGATGCCCAAATAAATCAGGACACTTTGGGCCACTTCCCAAATGGTGACGTTTACTTCCAGACCAGACGCGATTCCAAACCACGCGGGCAGTATGGTCACAAAAATATAGGCGTAGATGGAGAAAAAGATCATCTGAAAGATGGAGTTAAAGGCCACCAAACCGGCGCAGTATTCCGTGTCCCCCTGGGCCAGGTCATTCCAAACGATGACCATGGCGATGCAGCGGGCCAACCCGATGATGATCAGGCCCACCATATATTCCGGGTAGCCCCGGAGAAAGGCGATAGCCAGGAGAAACATGAGGATGGGGCCGATAAGCCAGTTCTGGACCAGGGTCAGACTCAGAACTTTGAAATTCTTGAAGACCTGGGGCAGCTCTTCGTAACGCACCTTGGCCAAGGGGGGGTACATCATGAGGATAAGGCCCACGGCAATGGGAATGGAAGTGGTGCCCACCTGGAAAAAGGTCAATAACTTGGTGAAACCTGGAAGGAAATAACCCAAACCCACGCCTGCGGCCATGGTCAGAAAGATCCACAGGGTGAGAAAACGCTCCACGAAAGAGAGCTTTTTAGTAACAGCGGCGGCCATGTTTAATCCCTAACCAATATTCGTTTATGCGGTTGCATGCATGTTTTTCGCCAAATATAAAAAAGCCAAACTTAAGCCGTCAGCATCTCCGCACCGGGGCAACACTTCTTGAGCCGGAGGCGCTCCGCCAGTTTCTCCCGGAGGCCCCTGGCCTCCGGTTTGGCGGCCAGCATCTCCTTAAGGAGATTTAGCAACTGCTCCCCCGGAGGCAGGGCCAGCCGGTAATACATCCACAACCCTTCCCGGCGATCGGTCACCCAGCCCAGGTTATAGAGGCTGCGCAGGTGCCGGGAGGCCTTGGATTGGGTGATGCCCAAGACCATCATAATGTCGCAGACGCAAAGCTCTTCCTCCCCCATGAGGAGCCAGAGGATCTGCAAACGGGTCTCATCCGCCAGGGCTTTAAAAAATCGGGCTTGCTGTTTCATATTCATTCATATAACCGGTTATACGGTTACAGTCAAGGAAAATTTCTAGGCCTTTTGAGAACCGGCCCAAAACCCCAGAGGAGCAGATAACTGCCACTCCCAGGAAGTTAAGGCGGCAAAAGCAATTAACCGGCCTTCGCCTCCGCCAGTCGACTCAAGCTGAAAACCGCCTCTTCCAGGGTCGGCCTGAGGGTGGTCAGGCTCTCCTCACCCCGGCGAATGCTCACATAAAAAGTATCGGTGCCTTTCTCCAGGTCAACGCATTTGACATAGGCGTAACTCCACCCTTTGTCCCTCAAGAGCGCCAGGGTTCTTTCCCAATCCTGCATGCAAGCCCCCTCCTTGAACCCTCTGGAAACTCTGAGAAGCACATTATAATACTAGTCTGGGGGGGTCAAAGGCCCTGGGGAGGAATGGCAGTTATCTCCCTCGAGGCCAAGACCAAAGGAAAGTCACGCCAACCCCGCAAAATACTTGATCTTTCTATGGCTTCGGAAAAGTTGTGGGTGTCTGGGTTTAAAAAGCGGTAAAGGCGGGGCTAAAACCATCTTTGCCAGACAAGTCCAATTTACCAAAATCACTGCTTTCTTTGATTTCCGACTTTTTTCACAGTGGCCGGGGGCGCCTTACGAAGAAATCCGCTATGCCCCGGAAATATCAAGACATATATTTGGATATTTTTTCCGGCAAAAGGGTTGGAACGAGAGTTACTGGCTGATTTCTTTTCAGTAAATGAGGGAAGAAAAAAAGAAAAGAAAAGAAAAGGAGATGCCGCAACCAGCGGCATCTCCGGGAAAATAGCCTTAGCAGACAGGCGTATAATAGGCGACGCCGTGGTCCCGCCAACACAGGACATAGGGGGAGCCGCCAAAGGACAGATAGCGCCGCAACAAGGGGATCAATCTTTCGGTTAACCGGCCGTGCACCGGGTGGGGCAGCACCGCGGTGACAATTTGCGCCTGCTCGCTGGGGCCGCTGCAAAGATCAAAGCCATGTTCATCAATCATTTTTCAATTACCTTTTATTTCTCTTCCCAGAATCCGGATAAAGGAGTCTGAGTTTGAGGTTTTAGGGGAGGTTGGTGGGGTCGTGGAAGGCCTCAGACCAACTTCTCATTTAATGAAAATATTATAGGTTTTTTGGCTTATATTGTCAATATAATATATAAACAAAAATAGGTACAGATTATGTCAGGCGGCATTGCTCCAATTCCCAGACTTCACCCTGGAGTTCCCGGTAATCTGTGGCCCGGCTCTCCAGAATATTCCCTTCCAAGAGACGGTGAATACATCGAGGCTCCCGGCATTTCTTGCCGCAGAAAAAGCCCGTGAGACTGTTATCCCGGAGGGCCTTCACTTGGGTGGCCCGGTCCAATACCCCCAGGGGAGTGGTGGGGCCGAACAGGCCGATGGTCCGGAGCCCCAACTTATCCGCCAGGTGCATGGGGCCCGCGTCCACGCTGATGACCAGGTCTGATTCCAACAACAGGTTCAGAAAAGCCTGGGATGCAGCCCGGCTCTTTTGAAAGACAAAGGTTTTTTCCGGGACCTGGAGGTAGCGGGCCTCTGCGGGGGGCAGGGCGATGGTGACGGCCGCGGCGGGGAATCTTTGCCGGACCTGCTCCAATAATTTCGAAAGATCGCCATGGTCCAGGCTCTTGGCCGCGGCCGTGGAACAGGGGCAGATGACCAGGCGCTTCACCCCATCCAGGCTCCAGCCCGGCAGGGTCCGGGCCGCATGGGGCAGCTTAAGATAATCCCGGACCCGGTCATAGAGGTTGCCGATGCCCTGGAAACCGGTATAAAAATTAAACTTGCGGGCGTAACTGGCGATAAATTTAGCCTCATCACCGCTGGACCAGGGATTGAATCCCAAATCTATCTTCTCTCTTTTCAATAACGCCACGATTTTCATTAGCTTTAGAGGATTTCTTCGCTTATCAAAGCTCATTACGGTGACCCGCTCGTCCAACAGCTTTCGGGCATACGGGTACATCTGATGGGACGTTACTAAAAAATATTTCTTTTCCGGATATTTCTTGATGAACTCGTTGATGACGCTGAGACTGATGATCACGTCCCCATAGCGGGCAAACAGGGCAAAGACCACCTTTCGGGCCCGGTCCAGGTCCTGGAGGGTGATTTCCCCGACCCGGTCTTTGGTCTTTTTCAGTCTTATTCTGAATAGATAATTGATCATCGTTTCATGCCGTTAATATTCGGGAGGTTATTTCGGCAATTCCGCGGAAATTAAACCTATTCTATCCAGAACTGAATAATTTTGCCAGATTGGGGATTTTCTAGAGGGGGCAAAGACGCTGGAAGAATGTGCGGGTTGGGGAGGGGGTGTGGAGGGAGAGGGGCGGGTTTAAAACCCGCACCTACAGGTCCCTGGCCCCTCCCCCTACAAATCCCTTACGCCACCAAAGCCAGGTCCTGGAGCAAAGGCCGGGGGTCCACCAGGTGGCGGATGAACCAGCCCTCGTAATCTTCCGCGCCCAGGGCCAGGGCCAGGACTTCCGAAAAATGGAATACCGGCAGCTTGACTTTGGAGTTGCACCGGATTTCCAGGTTGAGCTGGCACATGGCGCAGGCGGTGACCAGGCAATGGGCCTGGGCCAGCACCGCGCTGTCCACGATTTCGTTGACCAAGGGCGTGACTATCTCCGGGTCGGTGGCGGACAGGAACGAACCACAGCAGCGGTGGGTATACGCGCCGACAATGGGCTCTGCTCCCAAGACGTGGAGAATATTTTCCATCTCTCCTTGATAAAATTTCTCCCGGTCCAGATCCGGCGGGCGAAATACGGTGCAGCCGTAATAAGGCACGAATTTAAGGCCTTTCAGACTCCGCTTGACGCTCTGTTTCAGGCGATCCGCAGCGAAGCGCACCAGGACTTCCAGAAAGTGCATGATTTCCAGGTCCAGGGGAATGGTCCGGCCCCAGCGATCTTCCAGGTCCTGGCGGATATCCGGGTTCTTCCTGAGGGCCTCCTGGGCCCGGCGCAGGTAAAGGAGGCACCGGGGGCACATGGCTACCAGGGGCCTCCCCGGATCCGCCAGGGACAGGTTCCGGGCCGCCATGCCCAGACTCAAATCCTTGCACAGGGTTTGGGCCGAAGAAGAGCCGCAGCAATTCCAGTCCTCCAGTTCGATGAGGTTGAGGCCCAGAATTTTGGCGGCCTTCATCATGGAGGCGTTGCTTTCCGCGGCGGTGGTGGCCATGGAACAGCCGGGGAAGTAAGAAAAGTCAAGCTGTGGATAAGCGCTCATTTGGATTTCCTCCAGTAGCACTGGAAGAGGTCTTCGATCTCCTTGATGGCCTTAACCCGGGACGGCTGCAGCTCCAGTTTACGTTTGGCCAGCATCTTCAAGCCCGTGTCCATGTCGCTGAATAAACGGCGGGTCTGCAATTTGTAACGCCACATAATCCCCAATTTATGGGCCCGGCCGTAGCGCTTCAGGGAACGCAGGACCTCTTCATGAAAATCAGGGATATAGGGTTTGGCGATGCGCACGCCCCTTTCCATCGCTGCCAACCGTAAAACATCCATGATTCCGGCCAGATCGATGGCCATGGGGCATTGGCTGGAACAGGTATGACAGCCGACGCAGACCCAGATGGTTTTACTCTCCAGGACCGCCTGGTCCATACCGTATTGAAGCATCCGCAGCAAGACGTTAGGCGGGTAGTCCATAGCTTGGACAAAGGGGCAACCGTTGCCACAGGAACGGCACTGGAAACAACGGTTGAAATTGGCGCCGCTCCGCTGCCTGACCTCCGCGGCCAGGGAGCGGTCCCGCTCTCCGGGTTTGATGGGCGGCATGGGAACATCGGTTTCCTCTTGAGATGGAGATGGTTTCATCCACTTTCCTTTCGATTAGGCTACGCTCGCCGCGAGCGGGTCCTGCTTTTGCTTATCCTGATAATTTTTGATGGCCAGGGCCAGGGCCTCCGCGCCCAGGTTGGAGCAGTGCATCTTGTTCTGAGGCAGGCCGCCCAAGGTTGCCGCCACCGACTTGTTGGTAATCTTCTTGGCCTCATCTAGGCTTTTGCCCTTTGCCATTTCACTCACCATGCTGGAGACGGCGATGGCGGCCACGCAACCGAAGGTCTGGAACTTCACTTCTTCCAAGCGGTTGTCTTTGACTTTAATATAAAAAGTCATCATGTCCCCGCACACCGGGTTGCCCACCTCCCCAACGCCGTCTGCGTCCTCAATAACGCCGGCGTTCCGGGGATTGGTAAAATGATCCATGACGATATCACTATACATAATGGGAATTCCTCCCCTCAATTCCCCTGGGTTTTTTGCAGTAAATCGGCCAGGGTGATGGACTCCAGTTTGGCGAACATGGCTGCCGCGGCCTCCTGCCAGATATGGCGGGTGGGGCAGAAAGGGGAGCGCTCACACGCGGTTTCATCATGGGAGCACTCCGCCAGGGTTGAACCATCTTCCAACAGGGCCACAATTTCCCCCACGGTGATTTCCTCCGGGGGCTTGGCCAACACATGGCCGCCCTTGGGGCCCCGCACGCTTTTCACATATTGGGCCTTCTTCAGGGGAATGATGATCTGCTCCAGGTATTTCACGGAAATCCCCTGGCGTTGGGCGATCTTCATCAGATGAATGGGTCCGTCATCATAATGCTCGGCCATATCCAGCATAAGCCTGGTGCCGTATCTGCTTCTGGTGGAAAGTTTCATCATTCTCCTCGTTATCTCCCCGCGACCGCGGCCATTTTTTTCCGCCAAATGGGGGAAAAGGAACGCAACCGCTCTACCGCCGGAGGAAAGTGATTCAAGACGTGATTCACATCATCCTCCGAATTATCGGCGTTAAAAGTAAAAACTACAGAGCCCTGGGCGAGATCCGGGGCGATTCCCAGCGCGCACAACACCGGCGAGGTCTTCAAGGCCTTGGACGCACACGCGGAACCCGTGTTGGCGTAAATCCCCTGGCGGCTCAACATGAAGAGCAAGGCCTCGCCTTCAATGCCCTCCACGCAAAAACTGGCATGCCCCGGCAACCGCTGCTCCGGGTGGCCGGTATAGACGACCTGGGGCACGCGCTCCAGAATGCCAGCCACTAACTGGTCTCGTAATCCTGAGAGATACCCGGCCTTAGCCGTCAATTCCTGCCCGGCCAGAACCGCGGCTTCTCCCAGGCCGATAATGGCAGGCACGTTTTCGGTGCCTCCCCGTCTGCCGTTTTCCTGGATGCCTCCGTGAATCTGGGGCACCAGGCGCAATTTCTCCCGGAAGTATAGGGCCCCAACCCCTTTGGGACCTCCCAGGGCCGGGCCCGAGAGGGTCAGCAGGTCAACCTGCAATTCTTTCACATCCACCGGCACCTGGCCCACGGTGGCCACCGCGTCGGTGTGGAAAAACACGCCCTGTTCCCGGCAAATGGCCGCCAGCTTCTGGATATTCTGGATGGTGCCCACCTCGTTGCTGGCGTGCTGTATGGAGACCAGCGCCGCGGGCTGCTCCCCGGTGAGGCACTTGTAGAGCCGGTCCGGGTCCACCAGGCCGTCTCCATTCACCGGCAGAAAGGTCGCTTCAAAATCATGGAACTTCTCCAGGAAACGAGCGGCATTGAGCACCGAATGATGCTCAATGGCGGAGACGATGATGCGCCTGCCTTTCCTAAGGTTAGCCAGGGCCAGGCCTTTAATGGCCAGGTTGTTGGCTTCCGCACCGGAGGAGGTAAAGACTATCTCATCCCTTTGCGCGCCGATAAGCTGGGCCACCCGCTCCCTTTGCTCTTCCAACCGGTCTTTAATCTCCGACCCCAGGTCATAAACCGCGGACGGATTCCCGAAGCGCTCGGAAAAATAGGGCAGCATAGCCTCTAAAACTTCCCGGCGCACCGGCGTGGCCGCGGCATGGTCCAAGTAAACGCGTCTCATGGCTCTGCCTCAATGTAACTTGCGGATATAAAGCTTATAGTAATCCTCGTCTTCATCTTCCCCGACTCCCAGGAACTCCTGGCCGTTCTTGGCGCACCAAGCCGGAATATCTTCCAGCGCGCCGTCGTAGTCGGTGAGGATCTCCAATATCTGTCCCTGTTTCAGGTCCTTGATCAGATCCACCGGCTCCAGCAGGTGTATCGGGCATACCCGGTACACCAGGTCCGCGGTGGCATCAGCTTTACAGTCATTGATGAATTTCATATGCGCCTCCCGGCCGTGGCCAAGAAGAATACCCCTATACTATAGCATATAAATATAGAATAAACAGCTATTATATATTTGTCAACTTAAATTCTGAAATTTTTTGAAATTAATTAGATGGGAAGATGCTCAGGAGCGGCAGGGGAAGGGGATTATTGCCGCTAAGAATCATCAATGGACCCGGAGGTTATATTTTTCGATCTTGTGGCTCAGAGTCTTGCGGTTAATGCCCAGGATGCGGGCCGCTGCCTGGCGCCGGCCCTTGGTACGCCGTAGGATCAATTGAATGTAGCGCTTTTCCAATTCATCCAGGGTGTACTCGCCATCGGAGAAGACCTGGAACTCGCTCTGCCGCTGGGAAATAAAGCTGGGCAGGTGCTCCGGCTGGATGATGTCCCCATCTTCCAGGATGACGATGCGCTCGATGGTGTGCTCCAATTCCCGGACGTTCCCCGGCCAGGAATAGGCGCCGAGCATCTTCATGGCTTGGCCGGAGATGCCGACGATCTCCCGGTCTCCCCGCTGCCGGTATTTTTGGAGGAAATGCTCCACCAGCAGAGGAATGTCGCCGGTACGCTCCTTAAGCGGCGGCAGGTGGATGGGAATGACGCTGAGGCGGTAAAAGAGGTCTTCCCGGAAGGTGCCGGCCTTGATGGCTTCCTCCAGGCTGCGGTTGGAAGAGGCGATGATGCGGATATCCAGTTTGATGCGCTTCTGGCTCCCCACCTTCATGAACTCCCGTTCCTGGATCACCCTCAGGAGCTTGGCCTGGATATTGAGGCTGAGGTTGGTGATTTCATCAAAGAAAAAAGTCCCCTGGTTGGCCAGTTCGAATAAACCGTGTTTGGTCTGGTGTGCGCCGGTGAAGGAACCCTTGACGTGGCCGAAGAGTTCGCTCTCCAGCAAGGTCTCCACCAGTGCAGAGCAATCCACCGGCACAAACTCCTTGTCCCGGCGGGGGCTGAGATTGTGAATAGCCCGGGCCACCAGCTCTTTGCCGGTGCCGGACTCTCCGGTGAGGAGCACGGTGCTGTCGCTGGGAGCGGCCCGGCGGATCTTGGCGAAGACCTTTTGCATGGCTGGGCTCTGGCCCACGATGAAATCGATCCCCTGGGCCCGGCTCTCTTCCGGGGAAGGCAAGTGTTTCTGGCTCAGCAAATCCTGGGCTTTGGCGATGAGGACTTCCAGCTCATCCAGCCGGAAGGGCTTCACCAGGTAGTCCATGGCTCCAAGCCGGATGCACTCCACCGCGCTCTGGATGGTGGGATAGCCGGTGATCATAATCGCTTCGATATCCGGATACTCCCGGCGGATGATCTTCAGTAGTTCCAACCCGTCCGTATCCGGCAATTTGATGTCCAGGAGCACAATCCCCAGCGGCTGAGCGGCCAGGATTTCCAGGGCCTCTCTGCCGTCTGCGGCGGTGTGCACCTGGATTTTCTGCTTCCCCAGGGCCTGGGCAATACCGGTGCGAATCGTGGCTTCATCGTCCACTACCAGGACCTGCCGGGAGATATCAGGCCGCTCCATGTTCGCAACCCTGCCCCTGTCAAATTTTATGCTTCATGCCCATTATCATATTCGATCGTTATCTCCTTAGGAATTAAATAAATTTAAATTAGAAAAGGCGGCTAATCAGGAAAGGAACAGCCGCCCACGGCAGTTCTTTAAGACCAGGCTTACGCGCCTGTTTCTTAAGTTTAAATATTTTACTAGAAGCCATTTCAAAACTGCCTTAAAGCGATGATGATACAAGCAAGATGGAAGAAACCAGAATACACAGTAATCAAGCGCTCATAGCGGACTACCAGCCTGCGGAAATTGCCCAGCCAGGCGAA
>Ga0233422_10000786_pt1 | contig 15033 bp, 11 predicted proteins | sample Watercolumn_Mata_2_FD_182724 | JGI IMG/M metagenome (GOLD analysis project Ga0233422, IMG submission 182724) | Freshwater microbial communities from Lake Matano, South Sulawesi, Indonesia - Watercolumn_Matano_2014_110_MG | ecosystem: Environmental > Aquatic > Freshwater > Lake | place...
TCTTCTTTCGTGTCCGACTGAAAATGATCCGCAATTGAACAGCATTTAAGCAATTATGATTCTGTAAAAATACCGGGCCGCGGTTGAATCTTTCAGCGAGCGCATTCCCCGGGGCTTGCCCCGGGGTAAGCGAGCGAATATAATTGTTTTCTTCCTTAAAGATCGAAGATTCCCCGCCGCTTGCGGCGGGGAGCTTCAACTGTATTGATTCCAGCATGAGAATTCATGGACTTTATAGTTTCCTTTGTACTTTGCAATAAATTTGGTAAATTCATACTTTGGTAAATATGAAATGATTTCTGAAAAAATCAATTTGCCCGGGAGCATTACATTCTCCTTGTATTCGATTAAAATAGAATGTAATGAAATCAATCCAAATGATATCGAAAAATTATTTGATATGGCCTTACTCCTTGATTAACCATTATATACAAAAAGTCTTTTTAAAAACAACCGGACAGCAGTGAGAGTGAACCATGAAAAAAATGTTCATGACATTGCTGTCGGTTGTCATTATGACATGTACACAACACCCCTCCACAAATCCAATACTGATACTTGCGACAAACGCTGATTTTGGCACCTATATTGCGGAAATATTAAAAACGGAAGGATTTAACTCATTCCTGATTGAATCGCAGCATAGCAAAAAATTGACAGCTTCTTACCTGAAGAAATTTGATCTGATCATTCTGACAGAATGCAGCATTGCGACAGCCCTTACAAAAACATTTGAAAGATATGTAAATGAAGGTGGCAACCTGATTGCTTTCCGACCGGATTCATCCCTTTTCTTTCTGTTCGGTATTGAGACGACAAACAGAAAAATTAGCGAAGGCTATATTCGCATTGATCCTGCCTGCAAGGTGGGAAAAGGATTGACATCCAAAACAATGCAGTTCCATGGAACTGCGGATATAACCACAATAAAAACAGCAACACCCCTGGCCTCTTTGTTTGCGAATAAAACAGACGGCCTCAGTTTTCCAGCAGTTGTGCGCCACGATTACGGTAAAGGTCACGCCATTGCTTTTCTCTACAACCTTCCGAAAAGCATCGTGTACACAAGGCAGGGAAATCCCTTGTTCGCTGGAATTGAAAAAGATGGGATACACGGACTCAGAGGAATGGATTTATTTACGGATGGATGGGTTGATACGTCTGTGAATACGATCAACCAGGCTGATCAGCAAATGAGTTTACTATCACATTGTATTCAAGAATTTAACCAATATACTGAGCCGATGCCACGTTTCTGGTATTTCCCCGACACCTTGAAATGCCTCGCTGTTTTGGATAATGACGGTGAAAAGAACAACGAACATGATTTCGAGCCACAATTCTGCGATGTCGATTCAATGGGTGCAAAAATGACCCTCTACATCAAAGATATGGATAAGGTTTCAAAAGAGTGGGTAGAAAAATGGACGGCCAGAGGCTTTGAGATATCCGGTCACCCGGATGATACACATGAAGCGGGCAATCCGGTGTGGGCCCATATGGATAGCGTGATGATCAGTAAGAAAAATGAGCTGGCCGGCAAGTTTGGTTTGCCCATGCGTACCGTTGTGAATCATTGGTTTGTTTGGTGTGGCAGGGATGAAAACGCAAAGCAGGATTTCGGCGCTCAAGCGAGGCTGGAGGGAAAGAATGGTATTGAAATGGATGCCAACTATGCGGCCTACGATATCAATTCAAACCAGCCGTTGCATTTTCTGGGTACTCCAGGAATAAACCAGGGTAACTATATCGGAAGCGGTTTGGCGATGAAATATGCGGATATTTCCGGGAAAACGGTAAATGTTTATCAACGATACAACGCCGTGTATGACCAGCAGTACAATGAGGGCAGTAGTCCCGAAAAATTTTTTGAATGCTTCAAAGGATTGGTAGACAGAAGTATGAACGACGATATCTATTCTGTGGTAAGCATAAAAGCGCATAACGATGAGTACTATTTCTCCAAAAAGCCTTTAATGAAGATGCTGACTTATGCCAATCGCAAGGGTGTTCCGGTTTGGACAGCAATAAAACTTTTGGATTTTCTGAAAATGAAAGATGAAGCATCTTTTAACAATATTTCATGGACAAACAAACGTTTGACATTTTCATTAAATTCATCTTTAACACATACTCATAAGCTCACGTTTATGGTGCCGGCAAATTATAATAATAAAAAAATAATAGGGATTACTATTGACGATCAGACGCAAACCTATGCAATTAAAAGAATAAAAGGGTTGGACTATGCTTTGGCAAACGTTGAAGGGGGAATGAATTATAAGATTTCAGTAAAGTATTATTAATCAGTTAATAAAAGGAGGTTGCCATGTCTAACCGATTAACAATAATCTGGATTTTGCTGTTCGATCTTTTATTAATCATTCGCGTGAAAGCACAAAATTCAAATAACTCATCTTCTATCGGAAAAACCGATACGGTTTTCTGTACTCATCAGTTGGTTTTGGATGAACAAAATAAAATTTTACCCTGGTTTACGCCCCAGTCGAAAGCATATGATCATTTCTTGCATCTTCGCTGGAATTTTATCAAAAATCATGTGCCCAACGCTCCGGGACCTGCACCCAGATCGAACTATCCGCAGTATTATTTTTATTGTGCATTTGTTGATAAAAATGGAAAACTGGAGCCGGATAAGTGGATGAATGATATCGGTGAAAAAATTCCCAACTGGTTTGAGAGCGCACGGTTATACTATGCCTATACCGGAGATGGCCGTGTGATGGATACTGTCAGGGATATGATTGATTATCAATTGGAGCATGGCACAAGCGCATCTGATTTTGCCTGGCCCAATTTCCCGTATACGACAACAAATGCGGGAGATACAATATTCTGCGGTTTTTCGGATCATCCTAACCTTGTATTACATGAAATACAGGTCGATCATGCGGCTGAAGTCGGCCTGACATATTACAGAATGTATCTGTTTTCAGGTGAAAAAAAATATCTGAATGCCGCAATTGATGTAGCCGATGTTCTGGCTGTAAATGCCAGAGAGGGTAATGCGAAAAAATCGGTATGGCCCTACAGAATCATTATGAAAACAGGTGAAATTACCGCGGAATACGGAGCTAACTGGACAGGTGCTTATTTATTGTTAGATAAATTAATAAAAGCCAATTTAGGAAATGTAGAAGTCTACAAGAAAGCAAGAAAATATGCAATAGAGTTTTTAATAAACTATCCCATGAAAACGGGATTTTGGACAGATGGACACTCTGATACGGCCTGGGATATCAATACATACAAAAGCAATCTCAGTGCAAGTAATATAAAGCTGTGTCTCTTCGATTTTCCTGAACTCGATCCTGAATGGAAAACAGATATACCAGAATTAATTAAATGGACAGAAGACCATTTTGTATTTCGATCTCTACCCGGCGAACCATCAAACATGTGGGGAGCCAATATCGTGGGAGAGCAGGATTCATTTCTCGTCAAGATGGATTACCAGACAGCCCGATATGCCGCTGAATGTGCTCGATGGTATGCAATTTCAGGTGATAAAACATATAAAGAAAAGGCCTTTCGGTCACTCAATTGGGTGACCTATTGTAACGACACAACCGGAAAGGCTTTTGAAAGCCCTGTGAGCAAGGGAGTAAATAGTTGGTGGTCCGATAGTTATGGTGAATGTCCACGTATGTTTTATCATGTTTTTGCCGGTATACCGGAATGGGCTCCGCCTGGAGAGAACCATATTCTTTATTCTGAAGGAATTCTAAAAGATGTTGTGTATACAGATAGTCGCGTTACGTATCATGCAACGAATAATAGTGGAGTAGAATATTTGCGTTTGGCTTTTAAACCTGTTCAGGTGACCATAAATGAAAAACCGGTTAAACTGGCTGAGTCATTGAAATCGGATGTTTACACTCTGAAAAACCTCGGAAATGGCGACTATTCCGTGATTATCAGGAGGAGCGAATCAGGCGAGGTGATCATTCGAGGTCCTGAAGTGCGTATTGACGGGGCTGTCCGCTTTCAAAAAATGGATGGCTTTGGAGTCAACATAAATAGTCCCTGGTGGATCGACGGCGGGTATCAGAGCACTGATGTGGCAAAACCGGCCATTGATATGCTTGTTGATGATCTCGGCGCCTCCATTTTCCGTGTTGTTATTGAAGAGATGGATTGGGAGGCCGTCAACGACGATGATGATCCTGAAAATTTTGACTGGACCTATTACAACAGCGTTTTCTCAAATACCAGGTTCCTCGGCGTGTGGAATACCCTGCGGTATTTAAATCAGAGGGGCATCACAAATGATTTGATGATCAGTTTTATGGGCGCACCTCCGGCCTGGATGGGATCAAATTACAGTGTCGATATCGCCAAAGAAGCTGAATTTGTGGAATCGATCGCCGCCCTGCTCTGGTATGCGCGAAACACCGCCGGCGTTCAATTCACCTTGGTGTCGCCGATGAACGAGACGGAGCTGGATGGCAGAGAAGGTCCGAATATGAAAGGCGCCAGACAGTTTGTCCGCGTGACAAAAGCACTCGCGGAAAAACTCGACAACATCGGTATGAGTGATATCCGTTTCGTTGCTCCTGATGCTGCTGGAGACAATCTTTTCAGTGAATGTTTCGATCTAATGATCAAAGACTCCTATCTGATGGGCAAATTAGCATGCTGGGGCGTTCATCAATACGGGAACGATGCTGCGAATTATCGAAACATCATCAACAGACCTGAGAATCGGAACAGGTCGTTCTGGGTCACTGAAACAGCTGGTATCGGGAATCTGTTTGGCCAGCTCGATGATAATGCCAAGGCCTATATTTTCTGGGACGGATTTGATTGCGTTTACCAGCACGGCATACGAAACGGTTATGGCAGCGAACCGCCCAATGACTGGGTTTTCTGGATTCATGATGAGGGCCGGCCGCTCATCGCTTACAATTCAATCGATCAAAGCTGGACGCCGCGTAAGCAGTATTATGAATTCGCCCAGATATTTAAATTTGTCAAACCTGGCGCCATAAGAGTTGCTGCAACCAATGAAAATAACAACCTGGAGTTGTATGCTTTTCAGAATCCGGACAAACAACTGGTTATTGTGGGACACAATAGCAGTGATAACTCGACCCCTTTCAATGCAGCACTGAATCATGTAACACGACTGAATTCATTCGAAATGTTTTATACAGACAGTCTGCAAAATTTATGCAGAACAAATGACATTGCTGTTTTCGACAACTCTTTTACAGCTACCATTCCCGCTCAATCCGTATTTACTTTAACAGGACAGGTCCGTTCAAAACCTGAACCATCAGGCTGGTATGCCGGCGATATGCACGTACACCGGGACTGTGGTGGTCCTGTTGAAGGCATACTACCCGAGGAAGAATTTATTGAAATGATGGAAGCCAATGATTTGGCGGTGATATCGGTACTTGCGGATATGGGAAATACCGAGGTAAAACCGAGTAAAATTGATCTGAAAAAAGTAACCAGTAAAGATCATCCATTTTCTCTCATCGGCCGCACCATCCATTACGACGCCGAATGGCACTGGGATCCGTTCGGTACTACTTTTGAACACAAGGCGCTTGGCGGACACATCGTATTACTCGGTTTAACCGAAGCTCATCAGATATGGGAAGAATCGACTTATAAAATTCTTGAATATGGTAGAAAACAAAATGGCATTGTCGGATTCTGCCATACCGAATATTTAGACGATACGATCCAAAATGACCTGAATTGCTGTATTCCCATTGAATATCCGGTTGAAGCGGCTTTAGGTACCGTCGACTTTATTTCAGAAGATGTATATGGTTCAATATCTAAAAATAATGGAAATTACAATGCTGATGCGACGATAAACGCCTATTATAAATTGCTGAATTGCGGCATCCGACTCGGGTTGTGCGCAGGAACCGATTATCCGTGCAACGCCGGCGAACCATTCGGTACGTTGTTGACTTATGTGAATGTTGAGGAACCCTTTTCTTATCGCAAATGGGTGGAAGGCATTCGGGATGGCAAAACCGTCGTTTCGCGAAATGGGCATCAGGAATTCATCGAGCTAAAGGTGGATGATCACTACACCACGGGCGATGACATCCGCATCAAACAGAAAAAGACGGTTTCTGTCGAGGCCACATGGACAGCCATAAAGCCGTTAACCGGAAGCGTTGAACTAATTTATAATGGGAAAAAAGTGGCGTCATTAACAGAAACGGCTTCACCGGAACACCCGGTTATTCTGAAAGCAGGACTTGAAATTTCTACGAGCGGGTGGGTGTGCGCCCGGCGCATGAGCGACAATGGCCATCAAACTCATACGGCACCGATATATATAAACATTGACAATGAACCGGTAAGGGCCAGCGTCCAGGACGCCGAATTCTTTGTGGCATGGATCGATAACCTTCTCGAAAAAACGTCCCCCGGTCACGAATGGAATCAATATTTCACGCACGATTTGGATATCGTGCAGGGCAGATATAAGAAAGCAAAAGCGTTTTATCAAGAAATTGCTGAAGAAGCTGCAGAATTGGGTAACCGATAGGTCCATCAAATAAAGCACGAATAACCCAAATTGAACAAAACGCCAACTTTATTAAGTCATAAACAAAACCAAAGAAGGTAATGAGCATGACAGTGTAGATATGTCAGATCTCCTTGGACACTTTTTCGTATACGCGAAGAGATTAAAAGGAGATTTGAACCATGTTACAAGCTGTCAAAGATGAACTTTCCCTCAGGAGGAAGTTATTGATTTTGGAAATCACAGCCCAACTCGTAAAAGTCAAAAAGAGCTGTGCTGAATTCGGAATCCCAAGATCTTCCTATTACTAATGGAAAAAGAAATTCATTGAAGGCGGCAGAGAAGGATTGATCAGGAAAAGGCCCATTGCTCTCAGCCATCCCAAACAGCTTCCGCAGAAGGTCGTGGATCAGATCCTTGAAATCAGAAAGTCCTATCACTTCGGACCTCAACGGATCGCCTGGTATATGGAACGTTATCATGGTGTCCCTACATCCTGTTCGACTGTTTACAGAACACTCGTCCGAAATGGTCTAAGCTGTCTCCCGAAATCTACTCCCCGAAGGGCTATTCATATAAAAAGGTATTCAAAATCAGTCCCCGGACACCACGTCCAGGTAGATGTCAAGTTCATTTGGTTGAAGAAGCCCGACGGCACCAAAGTCCGCCGTTTTCAGTATACAGCTATCGACGATGCGACCAGAATCAGGGCGATGAAAATATACCAGCGACATACTCAGAAAAATGCCATTGTGTTTGTTGATTATATTATCGTCAAATTTCCTTTTCGTATTCATACGATCCGGACGGATCGGGGACACGAGTTCCAGGCGTTGTTTCACTGGCATGTCGAAGATTTGGGTATCCGTCATGTCTACATCAAGCCGCGTTCACCACAACTCAACGGTAAGGTTGAGAGGTCTCACAGAACGGACAGAGAAGAATTCTATCAGCTGCTGACCTATACCGATGACGTTGACTTGAATAAGAAGTTGACTGAATGGGAAAACTTTTATAACTTTCATCGTCCCCATGGCGCATTTGATGGAAAAACACCCTATGAAGCATTGAATGACTCTCTTCAGAAATCAACCGATTTGTCCAACAGGATATGACATATCACAGCTCAGCGCACTAGCGGCTTTTACCGAGTAGAGTTCGGTCCGCAGCATGCGCTTGTTGGCCGATCGTTTTTATGGAAGGTCGCCAATTTAATGAAAGTTTTCGACCTGTTGCAGCACAGTCTCTTAAATAGAGGTTAATTAATGTTTGATATGGAACACCAATTTCGTCAGCTAACTTCTTAAAATAATTGATTGTAGTTTCATCTAATCGAATAGTGACTGCCTTTTTTATCCTTTTAGCATAAGGATTTCGAATGGCTTTTGAAAAATCATACTCTTTTCTCATTTTTTCCACCTATTGATGTATTGATATTGTTCAGAAGAATTTGCTTTCCGTGCAGATATTATTCTTATTACTTCATCTTTAAATCTATAACAATGGCATACAACAAGTATATTCAAAGATGAACTTAAACCCAACAACAGAAATCTATCTTCTTCGTTTGAATGATCAGGATCATGCATTAATAATGCGTTCTCGTCCGAGAAAACTGTCGAAGCATTTTCAAAAGACACGCCATGTTTTCGTTTATTTAAAACGTTCTTTGATTCATCCCATTCAATCTTCATCTCTGACATGGTATAATATATTTACATTGTCAATACGATGCAAGTATTATTTTTACCGGCCAACGGCCAAGCTCAGCCGCGCGCGTGGCGCGTCGGCTGGAGCGATTGGTTGGGCGACTGCCTCTTCATCACTTTAATTCGGCGACGTGCCAGAGGATAATTGTGCCATCTGCACCTCCAGACGCAAAGATGCTACCATCTGGTGAGAAAGCTACACTATTCACGTAATCATGATCCTCGATAATTCGCAAGACTTTTCACGTCTCAGCATCCCACAGAATAACACGCTGGTCCGCACCAGCGGAGGCAAGTAGGGCATTATCAGGCGAGAAGGTCACATCACGCACAGAATCGGTATGACCTGCCAGGGTGAGCACTTTTTCGCCTGACGCCACATCCCATACAATGAGGGTGGTGTCCGCGGCCCCTGAAGCAAGCCTGTCGTTATCAGGCGAAAAACTCACGCTCGAAACCGAACCATCATGCCCTTCGAGAGTGAGCACTGGCTTGGCAAGCGTCGAATCCCATACGATGATTGTCTTATCTTCTGAACCAGCCGCGAGCCATCTGCCGTTGGGCGAAAAAGCCACACTGGTCACATCTCCTGAATGCTCCCTGAGCGTATACAATATTTCACCTGAGACCGTGTCCCATAAGATAACCGTATCATCTTTAGAACCAGAGGCAAGTATATTGCCATCTGGCGAGAAGGCCACACTCGTTACATCATCGGTATGTCCTTCTAGGATACGAGTTATTTCACTTGAGGCCGTATCCCACATGATGATGGTTTCATCGTCGGAACCCGAAGCAAGGATTTTGCCATCCGGAGAATAATCAACGCTGGTAACATCGGCGGTATGGCTATCCAGGTTGTAAAGTAGATCGTGATTCTCTATCCCCCACAACATTACCGAGTGACCATACAATGGGGGCTTCACATAATCAAGGTAGGTGGCACAAGCTAATATCTTACCATCAGGCGAGAAAACTATATCGCTGACATTCATGCCCTGGCCTGGAATAGAGTCTAGCTGCTCACCTGTCTCCGCATCCCACAAAATAACAGATCCATCATACGAGGCGGATGCCAACATAGCTCCGCTTGGTGAAAAAGCTACACTGGATATGTTATCGGTATAGCCTTCAAGGGTGTGGAGGCGCTTGCCGGTTGCTGTGTCCCAAAGGATAATCCGCTTGTCCTCGGACGAAAATGAGACGATCTTCCATACATTTTGAACCGGTCACTTCATGACAATCAGTTTCTTGTTCGCAATGAATGCACCGGCCGTTAGTCGGCACACATAGACGCCTGTCTCCAGAAAGGACGCATCCAGTTTTATATCATGCCGGCCCGGTCCCTTCACTTCATTCAACAGGACGGTGACGGTGCAGCCGAGCATGTCCAAAACCTCCAAGTTCACCATCTCCCGCGCCGGCAGTTCAAAGGTGATGGTGGTGACCGGGTTAAACGGATTGGGATAATTTTGACACAGCTGAAAATCCAAAGGCAGCGAACCACTTCTCGCAACTCCCGTTTCTGCAAAGATAAAAGTGTCTGATTCCGCCAATGGTTCGATGGGTATCGAATCTCCTATGGGATCGTGTGCCGACGGTTCTGAGACCATAAAAACCGCTGAAGTGGCGTCAGGGAGTCCGTGCACCAACCTGAATTTAACCCGGACAATGACTCCGCTGCCGTCAACTCCCGGGGCAGGAGCCCGGCGGGATATTGTTATATTCACCCGGCCCGCGGCCCCATCCGGAATTGACTGCACCTCCACATCCGCTCCCAGAAAAGGGCCCGGTTCCGCCGAGATAAAATCCATCTGTGTTTTGTCCCAGTATTGCAGCACGAAGGAGACATCGAAGAGATTTGTCACCGGCCCGGCGTCGTCGATAAAAACATCCACATAGAAATCGTGGCCGGAAACGGCTGTCTCGGGGGAAATGACACCGATATTCGCTTCTCTGGCGCACGAGCGCTGGGTGATGGTCACTGCGAATGGCGCTCCCATGACTCCGGGCTCCTCGACTTTCACGGTCAGTGTGCCGGTGCGATTGCCCGGAGTATCATTGGATTCCACCCTCAAGGTAAATCCTCCAGGTGTTCTGCTAGAGTGGACGACAGTGGACAACCAGTCCGCATCGTCCGTCACGGCGTAATCGAGTGCGTCGCTGCTGCCGGAGTTGAGAACCGTGAATTCCGTTGTGGAAGCACCGCACGGCGGGGCGGTCCATTTGGTTGGTATCACGGACAGTTCCGCTATCTGATTGGCCGATCCCTGGGTCACGATCACGGTGCAAGGCGAGTTGCTGACACCGCTGGTAGTCGCCGTGACCGTCACAATACCGCTGCGGCTGACACCGCTGATGTTCTTTTGAGCCTGGATGGTAAAATTGCCAGGAGTGGTTCCTGAAGTCTGGGAAGTGGACAGCCAGTCGGCATTATCTGTGATGGTATAGTTGATCAGGTCACCGGTAATAAAATCGGTGACATAAAAACCCGGACTGATTCCGCCATCTGCCGGAGCCGCCCAGGTCGTGGGATCGACCTGCAACGCGGGCGCCGATGGCTGTGTTACCAGCACATCCTGCGGTGAACCAGTGACACTGGACGTGGTAGAGGTGACGGTCACAACAGCATTGCGTACTGCACCGGTGTTATTGGCATTGGCTGTCATGGTAAAACTACCCGGTGTAGAGCCGGCCGCGGTCGAGACTGTCAACCAGGAGGCATCATCGGAAATAGTGTAATGGATGACATCACTGCCGCCGGCATTGGTGACTGTCACCGCCGGACTGGTGCCGCCTGCAACAGGAGCTTCCCAACTGCCGGGAGTCACGGACAGGGCCAGCGTTTGCTGACAGTTGACCGACGCCTGGCTGGGATGAACGAAATAGTTATTTTCGTCGCTTTCCGTAACTTCACTGTTGTGATCGATATTGATGCCGATGTAATAATTGCCGTTTGTCACAGCGGGAACGGAAAATGAACGGGATTTTGTTCCTGTAGCCCCAGGGTTGAGAGGATCAAAAGCGATCGGCCTCCCTAGCGGCTTGCCGCCGGGGCCAAATGCAATTTCTCTGGACAGGTACAACTGGCAGTGGAACGCGGGTGTCGCAGTTTCACCGCTGTTCTGCACGGTAACGTCCACATCGATATTATTGCCGCACTGCCACTGCATGGTGGAAACGGTGAGTTGCTTGAGAACGAGATCAGCGGGTTTGGGAATGGTATGCATTTTAAATAAAACATTGTCGATATAGCTCCCTTCGAACTCTTTGGTCGCATCGCTTACAAAGACAAATACAATCCAAATGTTTGATTTTCCGATGACACTGCCGTAATCCGGGATATTTTTCAAATCTAAAACCTGATGTTGCCAGCCGCCTGTGAACCCGGAATACTTTTCTCCCCGCATACCTGAATCGGGAGCAAACACTCCCCAGAACAGAGCATCGCAGCACCATTCGGTCTCGGTCCAGTGGTCAAATTCCAGCACTGCATCGTCGATGGCCGGATCAGAAAGATCGAAAGGGCCGCAAAAAAACCCAGTGCGCATGTTGGGCATGTAGGGACCGCCATTAGGGACCGCAGTTCCACCAGATGTACCGGCAGCACAGTAGACGCTCCTCGAACCCGAGCAGGCTTTATAGTCAGTGTCCTCCCAGTAATAGGGAGTGCTCGGACGAAAATTGCGGATGATCCATGTAAGGACGGGAAATCCGTTCTCAAAACCATCGAACAGGATGGTCTCCCATCCCGAGGGAGACGATAAGCTGCGCGAAATTTCAGCAGGGGAATTCGCACCAGTATTTACCGGAATTCTGGCCTGGATGATATCCTCTAATTCCCCAGCAGGAAAGGACAGGTGAAAGGGCTCTATCCTGCCCTCTCCGGTCATCGCTTTCTTTTCGTCAGAGCCATCGCTGGCGGCAAGATCATGCGATGACATCCATAAACAAAAAGAAATCCCTACGAGAATACGGTACGTCAGTTTCATATTTCCTCCATTATAATCACCTTTGATACTATAAAAATAGTTCACAATTATTTCAATACAACATATCTTACTTCAAAATAACAAATGTATTCCCGTAGTGTTTTTCACGAATTTTCCCATTTACCGATTTTTTAGGTGAGGACAGAGATGTATATTACCCATCATTCCAAGAAAGGAACATCTCATGCCCAAACCGCCGAAGTACAACTCAGCTTTCAAAGTGAAAAGCGTCCTCGAAGCGCTTCGGGATCCGGACGGCATCTCGGCATATTGCCGGAGAAAAGGCCTTGCAGATGCCTTGATCTACAAATGGCAATCCCAGATGATTCAAAATGCGGACGCCACATTTAAGGTACCGACCAAGACAGAACTTTCAAAGATCGCCAAACTGGAAGAGGCGATCAAGCATAAAGACCATATCATCGCCGCTGTGACAGAGGAGGCTCTGGAGCTCAAAAAAAAACTCTCTCCCTGAAGCGGTACAAACATCTTTCTTTGGACGTTCGCTTGGATCTTGAAGACATGATGAACCGATACATCCAATACGGCTGGACCAAGCAGCGAATCTGCGCCAAATGGGGCATCAGTTCGAAATCTTTTGGCCTCACTCCCAGATCTTCGGGAAGTGCTTTGAAACGCTCCCAGTTTAATGCCGTAACGCCCCTGGAGAGTCAAGCCGTGATTCAATATGCCTTCAGGCACACCCAATTGCGTCATCGTGAGATGGCTTTCCGGATGATGGATGAGAATGTCGCATTCATGAGTCCAAGCACAGTATACCGAATCCTAAGTGACAGTAAATTAATTGCTTTGAACATGAGACAAAAGAAACCAGGTTATTGGGGCCCCCATAAAGAACCCACATCCCCAGACGAGCTTTGGCAGGCAGATCTGACGTATCTGAGATACCGGTTCCGGGATTATTACCTCCTCTTATTCCTGGATGTCTTTTCCCGATTCATAACCTATTGGCGGTTGTGTGTTCAGATGCTCGGTTCAACTGTCGCTGATGCGTTCCAGGATGCTCTTGAAAAGACTGGGCTTCATCCGCAGCTGCAGACGGACAACGGCAGCCCTTTCATCAGTCATGATTTTCATACGGTCATTGCAAAGGCGGGTATCGATCATCGATTCATCCACCCGCATTGTCCGAATGAGAACGCCGAAATCGAACGCGTGAACCGTACGATCAAGGAGGGCATCGACATCGTGGATGCCGAATCTTTTGAACAGTTGCATGAAATGATCAAAAATCGTATTGACTTTTACTACCATGTACGTTACCATTCAAGGATCGGATTCATCACCCCTTACACAAAATACCGCGGAAATCCGGAACTGATATTTTCAGAACGGCAGAAAAAACTCGAACAAGCGAAAGAAAACAGAATCCGTTTCAATTTGAAAAACAGGGTCATCATTACAATCCCGGAGGAAAAACAGTCTCGTTCCGTCTCTGAGTTCTCACCTTTGATTTTGGCAAATGGCTAAATTCCGTGTGAAACATTTAGGGTGCCTTGTTCGCTTGCGCACTCCAGCGATACAGAAGTCGCACTTTATTTCATGCTGGATATATCTTTCCAGTCCCCCGGCGTCCGAACATTTCCGGTTCGTCCTATCCAAAGAGAAGTCCTAACCGTTCCAGTATGCGGTTTGCAGCCAGATGAACACCGCGGCATGGTATTTCTGGATAGCAGACATTAGCACCAAGATTGGCTACAATAGCCTCGGCCATTTGCTCAGGGCTTGTCGATGAGACGTTCATTCGCTGTCCAGCCCCATGGCGGGAAAGACGACCAGCGACGGTAACCTCCTGCTCGGAATGGTGTTCAACAGGGAAATATAGGAAGGGAACCCGCAGTGCCTCCAATTCAAGAGAAGTTGTACCGCCGCCCTGCACAACTGCGAGATCACAGGCGGCCAGGTGACGCCATAACTGGGATACCATCCCGCGACGGTCGATTTCCTTGGGAACATCGAGAGAGTGCGGATCGATGCGAGGGCCAGCAACCAAGACCATGCGCAGACCCGCCACACGGGCTGCCACAAGGGGAAAGGCTCGCCCACAGAGTTCGAGAAGTTCCTTCCCAATCGATGTGCCGCCGACTGTGCATATTACGAGCGGCCCATCCTCGTACCCAAGTTCTTTCCGCAGGACTTCTTTCTTGAGAACAGTCTTCACGTCAAACGACAGTGGGTATCCGACAAACTCGACATGGCTTTCGGTATAACGACGTCGATTGGGCAACAGGAGGCCAAATGGCCGATCCGGTACATCCTCGAGCTCGCCGAAAAAAATAGCTGCATTTCGGTCGCGCGCGGTCACACGCCACTCCTGGGACCAGACAAGATTGAGCAACCACGCGCCGATCCGCTCCAAAACCTTTCCCGATGTGACCTCCATACCCCAAAAATCGTACATCATCACGAAGGGGACAGGTGGCAGCACGCGTATACCGAAGAAGTTAGCGACAGCGATCTCATATGTCTCGTTTCCCACCACGGCATCGTAATTCCCTCGAGATGCAGCGATCCCTATCAATCGGGCGTTATGGAACCATGTACTGAGGGCTTTAAAGACATAGAAAGTCAGACTGAGACGACCGTTACGGGCAGTTGCCTCTGCAAGATCTGTCTCACTCCTATACTTTGTCTGTTCTGGTGCGAGTTTCTATCCAGCTGCTATAAGTACTTGTCAACGGTCTTTTCAAAATACATCAAAATCGATCGTGAAAAGTGCATCACTTTCTTACAAATTTGTATCGTTTGATTCAACCTCCTTTCCGATTTTACCTTTGAGGCGGAAGCT
>Ga0233422_10000788_pt1 | contig 15013 bp, 12 predicted proteins | sample Watercolumn_Mata_2_FD_182724 | JGI IMG/M metagenome (GOLD analysis project Ga0233422, IMG submission 182724) | Freshwater microbial communities from Lake Matano, South Sulawesi, Indonesia - Watercolumn_Matano_2014_110_MG | ecosystem: Environmental > Aquatic > Freshwater > Lake | place...
CGCTGACGGGACAAGATCGAGATGCAGGCGTTTGGTCAGCATGAGGATTTGCTCAAGCGGCACTTCGTCAATCAGCGCATGGTAAATCGAAAAGGTGGGGGCGGTCTTGTCCACGCCGAGCGAGGAAGTCGCATTCGCCTGCGGATCAATGTCCACGAGCAAGACTTTTTTCCCGCGCGCAGCAAGATACGCGGCGACGTTGATCGCGGTCGTCGTTTTGCCGACGCCCCCTTTTTGGTTGGCGAAAGTGTAGATGGTGGTCATGGGAGATTAGAGATTGGATTACGTTGACCAATCAAAGTCTCAGTCTCCGCGATGATATTCTCTCCTGTCCTTAAGGCTTCTTTTCGCATCGCGAGAACGGACGCAATCCTATCGGCTATTTTCTTTTGCTCTTCACATGGCGGAATTGGTACCAGCACTTGAGCCAGATCATCTGTCGAGATGGCAGGAATCGCATGGCCGGTCATAAGACGGCGCACTTGGCGCAAATAATGTTCTGTCCGCATAAAGGCCAGCAGGAAAAGTGGTTCAACTCCGCGAATGTTTCGCAGAACGGCAAAGCCATTTGAGCAAATCGCGCCATCTTCGTCTGCCGTAATCAACGCCGTTGCATTGCGAGATGTGCCAGTACTCGCCCCCGAAGTGGCTGTGATGATGTCGCCTGTTTGCACACGGTAGGTCGCGCGCGACGGTGCGTCGTGCGGCTTGATGATCTGTTGCGAGACAACTTGCATCGTGCGCGCGTCCACATCGGAGATGGCAACGTACCGGATTTCACCGTTGGATGCTAGCCGAAAATCATCGGTTTCGGCCAGAATGTCAGCGATTTCGCCCAGTGGTCTTGCGCCACTGCTTTGCAGTTGTTCGATGAGTTGCTGATCTGCCGGGTGATAGTGTTCCACGTCCAAGCGGGTATTCAATTGCTTTTCTGCAACGAGAAAGATGCTTTGGCTTGCGGTTGTTTTCGCGCTATCCTTGAATCGGCTGTACACCGAAGCGATCTCGTCAATATCGTCATCGGGTATGCTCATTCCTGACGACGTTTTCATCAACCGACCGGTATCATCGCGCTTGTAGATGGGCTGCCCTTTGACGTCGTAGCCAATCTTTTTTACCTGAGCCATAAAAACGGTTTCTGCGTTGGCTGGCAGTTTTTGAAGCAAAAGCAAGGAGGTCTTGATGCCTGTGCCATAAGGCACGAAGGCATCTTGCGGAATGGATACGGCACCCAAAACCTTCGCTTGGGAGCGAATCCAAAATCTAATGTGGCTATTCGATACATTTTGCAGTAATCCATCCGGCAAAACGATTGCCATCCGTCCACCGGGACGCAACAATTTCAAGCACTTTTCGATGAAGAGAATTTCTGGCGATTGTCCTGCCAAGACATTTCTGGTAACTTGCCACTCATCGTATTGCGTTTTGTTCCAGCGCCGCGCCAACAAGTAGGACCGGAGAATCCTCTGGTCTTCGATTTTGCCTTTGCTGCCAAAAGGTGGATTGGTGAGAACAACGTCAAACGCATTATCCAGTTGTGCGTTCTCATCCAACGCATTGGCGCAAAGGATCTCCGTTCCAGCCCCGCCTTCGAAAGCCAACCGAATCATCGCAGACAACGCGACGTCGTGATTGAATTCGATGCCCCGAATCTGTTCTTGGATGTATGCCGCTCGATCAATTCCAGCGTTGGTTCGGCATACATGCGAAATGGTTTGAATGAGAAAGCCGCCACTCCCACAAGCAGGGTCAATCACCTTTTCATTCGATTTTGGGGCGATCATTTCGACGGCAAGTTTCACAATCGGATGTGGGGTAAAAAACTCACCTCGATCTCCCCGTTGATGCCGATAGACGAATGTTTGGAACGCTTCACCTTTCACATCGCCCGGTGTTTCGGATAGACTGATGGATTGCAGGCGTCCAACGATAAAAGCCAGCGTCAGCGTTCTGAGTCTGAGCGAATCGTCTGAAAACTGCGCGCGGTATTTGTTCCGAACTGTGTCAAATAGCCGATGAATGCGCTTTTCGAAAGCGCTGGGCGCGTTCGCAAGAATATTTTTGTATTCGCTCGCGACGATCCCAAACTGCAAGCCACTATCAGCAACATTCTGCTCGTCATAGAGTTTCATCGCGAGCAGTTTGACCATTTCGTGAAATACTTTGTCCTTGAGCCAACCTTCATTCGCGTATATATAGTTGTGGCACTCGTCGAAAATGGCGGAGAGGTTGGGCGCAGGACGCAGTTCATCGCGGCGCGGCAGACGTGACGGAAGCAAAGTGTCTTCTGAAAAGAGAAGATGTTGCTCCTTGATTTTTTTGCCACGTCGGGTCGCTGACATGGTAGCGTGCTTTTTGCTGGAACTGGATATGCTACTCATCATTTTCAGTCACGGCCGCGTACCGGTTGTCAACCTGCATGTCTTCTTCGTCTACCGTATCTTCAGGAGTCAGTACGTCAAAGACATCATTCAAGCCTTCATACCAATCATCGGTGATATGCAAAGTGGCGTGCCCTGTCTCGTCAGAAAACACAAACCCCATAATGTAGTTCTGCTGGAGGTGATTGGGATCATCGCCTGAAGATTCCAAGTTCTGCGGGTGAGCAAAGAGGAATTTATGCTCGGGATACCGGAGGAAAATATCTATGGCGACAACGCTAAACTCATCCTTGCGCGGAGTTGCTTGCGTTCTTTCGCTCGCGCCTGATGTACCGGACACAAAGTGCGTTTCCAGCACTCTGACTTTGGACATCACGTAATTCAAGCGTTGTTCAATTAAGTCATTTATTTGGTCCCGGCTATAACCGCGTAATTGGGCGATGGCCCTCGCTTTTTCTGTCTCGCGCTTTGGTTTGTACTTGTGGACTTCCTCATACTCATAGAGCGTGGAGGCATATTCGTCGGAGAACTTGGGCAGGTTGGCGTAAATCCATTCAACGACTTGACGCTCAATATCTCGGCGCCGGTTGAGCCATGGAATTTTGTTGGAATGGGCAATCAAGAAATTCTTCAGATTGTCAAAATTATAAAGGCGATGCCATTTCTCCGAATTGGATTTGACACCTTTCGATTCCATCACGTACCAACTGCGCGAGCCCGGTCTTCTGAAGTAGAAATCACCGTGATGACGAGAATGCTTCCTGCCCTCCCATTTTTCTCTGATGCGTTTTACCTCAAATCCGTATTCTTCTTCGAGTTTCTTCTTCAGCAAAAGCTCTGTCACTGAGCCGCTCACATAACCTTGCGCGTTGGGGCTCAGTTTCAATGCTTCAAGGAATACTTCCAGATTCGTTTTAAACACCCGTTGAACGAAACGAGTAAGTTTCTCGAAGATATTCATGAGCGTTGCCTATCAAACATCTTTTTGATGGAGCGCGTCCAAAACATCATCCAGCGTCGGGGCATGGCGCGCATTCTTGAAACGCGCCAAGCGGCGATAGACCTCGGCTGCCGCGGCGTGAAATCCACCCGGCATCCCCGCATCGCCGAATGTAGAGGAGATTTCCTCCATCTCTCCAACAAACCGCCACGCTTTGCCGAGTATTCGCTGAATCCGCCCCTGGGCGCGGGCTGAAAAATCGGCGTCGTCGGAGTTCCATTGTTGAGACAACGCCTCGCGCACACCCCAAGTTTCAGCCGTCGCGAGGATTGCCGCCAAGAGCGCGGTCGTCCCCTTGGAATAGGCAGCATAGCACATCTTGAGCGCGGAGGCTTCGCCTACGTTCGCACTCAACACGCGCGTCTCGAACGGACTCGCCGCAAAGCACGCCGCGATTTCTGACGCGCGCCCGCCGGATAGATAAAGCCACGTGCCGCCGGGTTGCCACGCCGGCGCGCCGATGATCCCGCCATCCACAAAAGCGATTCCCGCGTTCGCCAAAATATCGCCTATCGCGATGGCGCGCTGGGGCGAGATCGCATTCGCATCCAGGTAAAGCCCTTGAAAGCCCGCCGCCGCAACTTGGCGCGCAATGGTTTCCGCCGCGTGCGGAGGACAGACACTGATGATGATCGAACATTCACCGCAGAGGTTGAGCAGCGTGCGCGCGTCCATCAACCCCAATCTCTCTGCGCGTGTGCGGGTGTCCGCGCTGCGTCCCTCGGACACCCAACCTACCTGATGACCGTTATTCTTCAACGCGGCGGCGACAGAAATGCCCATCTCGCCGGGGTGCAGGATACCGATTCGCTGAGACACCCTGGCTATGAATTCACCTCCGCGCCAACCGTTCTTCCACCTGCGCGCGGTTCGGAATCGTCGCGACGCCGGGACCTTCGACGCAGAACGCCGCGGTCGCGTTCGCAAAGCGCGCCGATTCAAACGGATCACCGGTTTCCTGCAGGCGCACGAGGAATGCACCGGCAAACACATCGCCCGCGCCGGTTGGATCCACTTCGCGCGCCGGAAAAGCCGCGACGTGTTTTTCGATTCCACCCGCGAAGACGACGCACCCCTTGGCACCTTGGGTCATCACAGAGATGCGCGTCTGCTGCACGTACTCCGCCATCTTGGCGCAATCGCCACCCAGGTCATGCTCGCTCAGCACGAGCACGTCAACGTGGGGCAAAATATCCGACGCTTCATCCCAGCAGCGCGGGTGGATGCGATGCGTTTCATCCCATTCGCGCATCCAGCCCTGCGGTGTTACGCCGACGAGCGCGCCCGGAAACATTTTCGCAAAGCGCGCGTCCACTTCGCGCGCGAGCGGACCCAGATGCACAATCGGCGCGGCGCGCCAAGTGGCTGGCACATCTTCGGGCTGCAAATCGTTCGCGCGCGCGAGCAAGAATTGCGTCCGGTGTCCCTCGTGGTAAATGTTGTGAAACGTCGTCGTCTGCGTGGAAGATACCCGATGAATCTCGATGTCGTGCAGCACATCCGGAATAACAAAATCAGGGGCAAGGCGGGTGACAATCCCCGTCTTGCGCCCCAGATTGCGCACCGTCGTGCTCATATACGTCGCCGTGCCGCCCACCGTGTAGCCGCCAGGCACTACGTCTTGGACGATGTGACCGATGATGAGAAAATCAATCATTTGTGCAGAATCATCACCCGCCGATGTTCGCCCTCGCCAATGCTGTTCGTCATCACGGCGGGATGATCGCGCAGTGTCAGATGGACGATGCGGCGCTCGTTCGGCGGCATGGCTTCCAGCGTGATCGGCTGACGACTCGCCTCGACCCGTTCCGCCATCCGCTTTGCCAATTCGCGCAGCACGCGCTCGCGACGCACGCGATACCCTTCCACATCCACGACGACTTTGGCTGATTTATGCTTGGGCGCGAGCATCAAGCGCGTGATGTACTCCAGATCGCGCAGCGTTTCACCGCGACGCCCGATCAAGATGCCGAGATCGTCGCCGACGATGTTGAGCGTGAATGCGTCCGGTCCTTCCGATTCGGCGGCAGGCAAAATCTCGACACGCGATCGAATCCCTATGCGCGCCAGCAATTCCTCCAAAATCTCTTTCGCGTCGCGCGGGGCGTCTGCGATCGCCACAACGGGCATCGTCGGTGATACGGCGAGGCGGGTCAAGCGCACGACCGCGTCTTCGCCGCCCAGACCCAGGATGCCGCGCGATCCTTCACGCACGACTTGCACATCTACCGCGGCGCGCGTCACACCCAGTTCCGCCAGTCCTTTGGCAATCGCGTCCTCAACTGTCTTGCCCGAAAACTCATTTGCTTCCAACATTCTTTTTTCCCTTGTTTGCCGCGGCTTCCCAGGGCGTCCCGACGAACAAATTGCCCCAGCCCGTGTTCAAGTACTGCTGCACGATGCCGACCACGTTGAAGACGATCCAGTACAACGAGAGTCCCACCGGGAACGAAAGTGAAATATAACCGATGAACAGCGGCATCATCACCATCATAGATTGATTCATCTGCGCCGACTGCGGGTCGGTGGAGGGCATCACCATCATCCGTTGCTGGATCAAAGTGGTCACGAGCACCAACGCTGGAACAACATAGTAGAGACCGCCATACGTTTGCGGCATGCCCGCCAGATTCATTCCGAGAAAGTCACTTTGAACGGGCACCGCCGCCGCAAGCGCAGGAATAAACCGATAGATGTGTTTCGATAGTTCCATCAGTTGTTCGGGTTGCGCGCCCATGACCGTCATGATGGATTGGTACAACCCGATCATGATCGGCCAGGGAATGAGCGCCGGCAGACAACCGCCGAGCGGATTCACTCCTTCGCGCTTGTACAGCTTCATCTGTTCCTGCGCGAGTTGCTCGCGATTCTTGGCGTACTTTTTCTGCATCTCCTGCCATTCTTTGCTTTGCATCAGCGTCTGCTGTTTCTTCATCGCCTTTTGCTGTTGAGCGTAGAACGGCAGGGTGACCGCGCGCACCAACAGCGTGAACAGGATGATCGCGATGCCGTACGCGCCGGGAACCGCAATCTGAACCAGCATGGTGTAGATCCATAATAATAGATTCACCATCGGGTCAACGACAATGTTATTCCACAGAGGGGTAAGAAAATCCATTTTGATCCTCTACTTCGCCGGCGTCGCCAACTTGCCGCTCGTCACATCCACCGACCATTTGACCGTGCCGGTCGCCGCGTCGAGCGCGTACAGCAAATTATCGTGGGACGAAACATAGACAACGCCGTTGGCGATGCCAGGCGACGCCAGCACGCGACCATTCGTCACGCGCGACCATTTACCTTGTCCGGTCGCGAGGTCGATCGCATACACCTTGCGGTCGTCCGCGCCGAAATACCCGGTACCGCCATCCACTACGATCGCCGACCGGACGGCGTCGTTCGCCTTGAATGGCGTATTCCACTTTTCCTTGCCCGCTTGCGCGTCGAGCGCGTACACCCTCCCGTCGAGCGCGCCAAAGTAGACCACGCCGCCCGCGACGGTGGGATTCGACCAGACCCAGTTGCTCGCCTCAAACTCCCATCTCTTCGCGCCGCTCTGCGCGTCGAGCGCGAACAGCTTGGACAAGCCCGCCACGTAGACCAGTCCTGCCGCGACCGCCGGTTTGGTCACGACGATGCCGCCCGCGTCGAATTCCCACTTGCGCGCGCCGCTTGCCGCGTCGAGCGCATATACTTTGTGGTCGAGCGCGGGCGCATACAGAACTCCCCCGGCGAGCGTGGGGTCCGCCCACACCTCACCCTGCGTTTCAAATTCCCATTTCTTCGCGCCGGTGCGCGCGTCGAGCGCGTACACCCGTCTGTTGTTCGCGCCGAAATACACCAGACCGCTTTCACTCACCACCGGACTCGACACAATCGGCGCGGTGGCATCGAATTCCCACTTTTTAGCGCCGGTCGCCGCGTCGAGCGCGTAGAATTTGTGATCGAACGCGCCAAAATAGACGATCCCATTCGCCAGCGCGGGCGTTGAGTACACCGCCGTCACATTGTTATCGGCGGGGAATTGCCACTTGAGTGCGCCATCGGTCGCGCCCAGCGCCATCACCCTGCCGACCGAGTTGCCCGCATAGACGATGCCGTCCACCACGCGCGCGCCTGACCATCCAGTTGGCGGCGCACCGCCGCACGCGGTCAAGAGAAACGCGGCGGCGAAGAGCGCGCAGAGCATCAACGCCGACCGCGTGTGCATGAACGTTTTCAATACAACTGCCTCCGAATCAAGTTCAAGGTTAAAGGTTAAAAGTCCAAGGTTTTGACTTTGCACCTTGAACTTGCAATTTTGAACTCTAGTCATACGGAACGGGATCGTATCCACCAGGATTGAAGGGATGGCAACGCAAAATGCGCGCGAGCGCGAGCCATCCCCCCTTGACGATCCCAAAATGGGCGATCGCTTCCACCCCATACTGTGAACAAGTAGGCACAAACCGGCAAGTGGACGGCAGAAGCGGCGAGAGCAAGCGCTGATATAACCGAATCACACCGAGCACGAGGTATTTCATAGCGCAAATGGCAAATACCTGGACTGGCGGCGAGTGTTACGCATCGCACAGCAGCTTGGCGCGGCGCAAGACATTCTCGATCGCGGCATCTACCGCGTCGAATCCGCTCTGCGCTGCGTCGCCGCGCGCGATCAGGATCAAATCCCAGCCGGGTACGATCCGCGGCAGGCGCAGGCGCACCGCTTCGCGCATCAAACGCTTCGCGTGATTGCGCGTCGTCGCCTTGCCGATCTTTTTGCCGGCGACAAACCCGAACCGCCGCGCGCCCATTCCGTTTGCGCGCACGCGTCCGATGACCAGAGGATGCACAAAGGACTTTCCCTCCTCCCAGACACGCTGAAAATCCGCGCCGCGCCGCAAACTGAATGAACGATCCATCCTGGGAAAAGATGAGAGATGACAGATGATAGACGATCATGTTTAGCTTTCATCTTTCATCCCTCATCCGTCTATTTCTGCTTAAGCCACGACCGCGTGCGCGTCACCGACAAGTGTTTGCGTCCACGGGCACGGCGCGCGGCAATCACCTTGCGTCCGCCTTTGGTTTTCATCCGCGTGCGAAAACCGTGCGTGCGCATCCGTTTCTTGCGCTTGGGTTGGTATACTCGCTTGACCACGACAACTCCTTCTGATGTATGATAGCGGGGCGCATTATAGCATAGTACACGCAGGGCAACAAATCAAACAACCCGCGGCAAGCCGTTTTCCCCCATCGCCAGCCGCGTGGCAAAACGGCATAATGGGTGTATAATGTCGGCGCAGTGCCGCTTGACGCGATCGAGGGACGCGTGTTGTTCCTCCATTAGCTAACCGCACACATCGGCTTGTCATCTTAAATGAAACGAAATCACCTCTTCACTACTCACCGTTCACTGGTCACTGTCTACTGTTTACTGTTCACTCTTTTCCTCACCCACGCGCTTTTCTACTACTGGGCGCTTGGGACGGACGCGGTGGACGACGCGTACATTTCGCTCCGCTATGCCCAGAACGCGATCCGCGGCCATGGGCTCGTCTTCAATCCCGGCGAGCGCGTCGAAGGATTTACCAACTTTATGTGGACAGCGCTGATGATTCCGCTCGAAGGCGCGCGCGTGGACGTCGGTCGAGCGAGCATGGTAATTTGCGCGCTGTTCGGCATCGCAATTCTATGGCTGGTCGTCCGATTTACAGACACCCTCGGCGCGCCGCGCACCATCGGCTGGCTTGCCGCGCTGCTCCTGGCGGCAGATGGCTCCTTTGTTCTCTGGTCAATCAGCGGACTGGAAACACCGCTGTTTACTTTCCTGACTCTCGCCGGCGCAATATTGTACGTGCAGGAACAAGACGAAAGACGAAAGACCACAGACTATCCTCTGTCCTTCGTCCTCCGTCTCTCGTCAGATTTTCCTACCAGCGGCATTTTTTTCGCCCTTGCGGCAATGACACGCCCGGAAGGACTCTTGGTGTTCGCCATCACCGTCGCGCACCAAGCCGCGTGGCGCATCATCACGGAGCGGCGGTTGTTGACCGGGCGCGACCTGGCGCGCGTTGTCGCGTTCGGCGTGATCTTTGCACCATACTGGCTGGGACGCTGGTGGTATTATAAATCGTTCCTGCCAAACTCATTCCACGCCAAAGTGTCTGCATCAGGACCTGCAGCGCAGATTGCGCGAGGGTGGAACCACCTCGCGCAATTCGTCGGCGTCCACTTGAGTTGGATCGTCATACTGCCGCCAATTGCGGTGGTATTGTCTGCGTTGCGGTCAGTGGTCAGCAAGCGGCGGTCGTTTTGGACCACATACTTTATCGCCATCATTATCCCCTATGCTGCGTATATCGTCTACGTCGGCGGCGATTGGTCAGTTGGGCGATTCTTTGTGCCGCTGTTGCCTTTTTTCTACCTGCTTTTTTCCACAGGCCTGGTGGATATGTGGACAACGCTTGTGGAAACACGTCGGCGCAAGTGGGGAAAACTTGGGCAGGATAAGAAATGGAACGTTAGTGGTTGGTTGGTTGGCTTGGGCATAGGTGTGCTGGTTGGGTCAGTCTGGTTTGCCTCGTCTTGGAGTGGCGAGTACGGCATCTATATCCAAAGTTTCGACGCCGGGCGCGCGAGTGAAGCGCGCGTGACCATGGGACGCTGGCTGGGCGCGCACCTCCCAAAGGGAACACTAATCGCCGTTGACGCAGCAGGGCAAATTCCGTACTTTTCCGCATTACCTGCCATTGACATGTTCGGCATCAACGATCTGCACATCGGGCGATTGCAGATCGCGACGCTGGGACAAGGCACCCCTGGGCACGAAAAGTTCGATTTGGTTTACGTGATCACGCGCCAACCCGAATATGTCATTATTTTCGGGACATTGCTGGATAGTGTGAAAGAGTACGAGCGTGCGCCAGTGGAATGGACTAACGATCCCGCCCTGCAGAAATTTTTGACGCTCTACCAGCGTCGGCGGTAAGAATTCAATCTGCAAGTCCTTGCCTGAATGAATGGGGGGAACCTTCGGCTAGTTCGAGGAAATCCTATGGAAGAAATCGGCGAGCTGATGTTTCTTTTCGGAGCGCTCTTATTGCTCGGCGGCATGGTGTTTTTGCTCATCGGCAGAATATCCGGGCTGGGACGATTGCCAGGAGACTTTGTATTTCAAAGTCAGGGCTTGGCGTGTCTATTCCCATTGGCGACTTCAATTTTGCTGAGCATCGTTTTGACTGTAGTACTCAATCTCATCATTCATCTATTTGATAGATAGTACTCGTAGTACGTGTGGATATGTGCAGTCAAAGAACATCTGTACGAAAGTACTCGAAATATAGGCGTGCCTGTTGGGCGTGTGACTAAATCTGGCAAGACAGGCCGAAAGTTATTCGCAAGTGATGGGAGTGTCTTGTGGCGAACCCTCTTTTCTTGTTTGAGGGAGAATCGGTAGGATAAGGATACACAACAAATTGTGGTCTAATTTCTGTCAAGCACAATTTGTAGGGGAAAGATTAGAGAAGATGCAGGGTTATCCCCATAAATGCAGATTTATCCCCAAAAATAGGGTAGTTATCCACAAATCCACAGGTTTTTCCACATGTGGAAATAGGCGACTTTACAATAAAGAATGCTTCATTGAATTGAAAATCGCTGAAAATAATGAACCCAAGGCTCTCAAGACCTTGGGTTCGGCATGGTTGTGGATTATTCCTTGTAGAGTCGCTCGCGAATGGCTAATAGTTCACGGCGACGTGTGTCATTTGTCTCGATTTCCTCGGTCATTTTATCGTGGGCGTACATCACGGTCGTATGGTCGCGTCCGCCCAGCACATCACCGATTTGAGGGAGCGATGAGCCGGTTTCCTCGCGCAGCAAGTACATCGCCATCTGACGCGGCAGAACGATCTCCTTGCTGCGGCTGCGTCCGGTCAGGTCAGCCAGGTCTACATGATAATAATCGGCGACGATACTCAGCACCTGCTGGACCGTGATTGGCTGTTGGCGGGCAATGTCGCGCAGGACGTTCGCCGCGAGATCAGCGGAGAGCGACGCGTTCATCAAGCGCGCGTAGCCGAGGATGCGCGTGAGCGCGCCGTCCAGTTCGCGAATGTTGCTTTGCACTTTGTGCGCGATAAAATCAATCACTTCGCCGGGCACCGCGATCCCGGTCGCGTCCGTTTTGGCGCGCAGGATCGCGATCCGCATCTCCAGATCGGGCGGCTGGATGTCGGTGATCATTCCCCCTTCAAAGCGCGAACGCACGCGGTCCTCCAGCGTGGGAATCGCGCGCGGGTGGCGGTCGCTCGAAATCACAATTTGTCGGTTCGCCGCGTGCAAGTGATTGAAGGTGTGGAAGAATTCCTCCTGAGTGGCTTCCTTTCCGCCGATAAATTGAATGTCGTCAATCAGTAGAACGTCAACTTCACGATAGACTCGGCGGAACTCTGGAGTCGTCTGATTGCGAATTGCGTTGATCAGATCATTCGTAAAGGTTTCGGACGAAACATACAGCACGTGCTTGCTGCGGACGTTTGGATGTTGACCGAGCGCATGGAGGAGGTGGGTCTTACCCAGCCCGGTGCCGCCGTAGAGGAACAACGGGTTATACGATTCCCCGGGATGTTCTGCCACCGCGAGCGTTGCCGCGTGCGCGAGTCGGTTCGAATTACCGACGATAAATGTCTCAAAAGTATACTTTGGGTTGAGCGGCGCCGAGGTGCGGTTCGGTGCATCATCGCTGCGCGATTTTGGTGGAATGAACACATCTTCGGATTCCGTGCGCCTGGCTCCGGCAGTGTCTCCCGCACTCGGCACTCGCGCTTCGGCGATGCGCGCGGACGCCAGGTCGGAAGACTCGCGCGCTGCGTTTTTGTCTTTGACGACATAGCGTACGTCCACTGATCGTCCGACGATGCCGGTGACCGTGCGCGCAATCGTCATCTGCAAACGATTCTCCAGCCACTCTTTGGCGTACGGGCTATGCACTCCCACCGTCATCTCGCCATCCGAATACGCGATGGCGTGGGTAGGGCGCACCCATGTATCGAACGTGGCTTTGGTCATTTGCAGTTGCAGCTCGCCGAGGGTCGCATGCCAGATTTCATTTGCATTCATAGAGCGTGACCTCAGGAGGGAATACGTGCCGCGTCATTGTAGCAAATGTTGGGAACACGCGCAAGCGGTTTACCTTAAAAAAGAAAAACGCGCACACGCTTTTTAAGATTACGTCGAACTATGCGGACGCACTGAAAGAAATCCGCGCGCGGGAGATTTCTTGTGGACAAGTCGTGTATCATCAGTGAATTGCGGTTTCTGTCTATGACAAACTACCAAATGTTGTGGCTGGAATAAGGGTGCACCACAACACCTGTGAACAAATACGTTTCGCGATGTGGATTGCTTGTGGAAATTGTGCTATAATGTCGCGCAATGTTGAGACGAATCTTGATTGGGCTAATTTTCATTGTCGGCGGCGGCGGCGCGGGACTGACTTTTCTCGCGCTCGAGACGCGGCACCTCACCGGTGTCGTCAGGGATGCGAGCCTCCACGTGCCCATCGCGGATGCGCGCATCAGCATCGCGAACCGGAGCGTGACGACGAACGCACAAGGTGAATATGCCGTTGGCATTCCGCGCGGAAAGCACGCACTCTTCGTTGACGCGGATGGTTATGTGCCGCTGCACGCGGACGTGGACGGAGACGATCTTTTCATCCGTGCCTTTGCGGTTGACTTGACGCTGGAACAAAATCGCGTGACGGTGGTCGCGCGCGATGTCGAGACGAATCAACCGCTGCAAAATGTTAAAGTCGTGGTCGGCGATAAGGCAATCCTGACGAACGCAACCGGCGCGTTCGAAATCCGGAATGTCAAAAAGGAAACGCCGATTGCCGCACATTTGCTGGGCTATCATCCCACGGTCGTTCCGTTCGATGGACGGACTCCGGTCGCGTTGGGCTTGGTGCCGAACACCGTGACGGTCACCGTGCTCAATCAGTCTACGCATCAGCCCATCGGCAACGCGCAAATTCAAGCCGACAATCTCCAAGTCGTTACTGATGCGAACGGAGTTGCCACTCTGCGCCGCGTCAAGCCGAGCGCGCAGGTGCGCGCGTTCGCCGGGGGCTATGAGGCTGCCAGCGCATCCTTCGTCGGCGACGCTCTGCAAATCGCACTGCGTCCGAATACACTGGACGGCGTCGTCGCCGACGCGATGACAGGACAGCCGATCAGCGGCACGCTCGTTTATCTCGGCAGCACCATTGTTACGACGAACGCCAAGGGCGCGTATCATCTCGACAATGTGCCGGCGAAAGCGGTGCTCGTCTTCAAGGCGCCGGGATATCGCAAGGTCGAACTGACGGTGAGTAGTGTCACGCGCCGCGATGTGAAACTGACGCCGTTCACCGTCAAAGGCATTCATGTTCCTTTCGGGGCGACGATGGAGCATGTGCGCGATTTGTTCGCGCTGATCCCAAAGACCGAGTTGAACGCCATCGTGGTTGACGTCAAGTCGGAAAAGGGACGGCTGGCATGGGACAGCGCGGTGCCGCTCGCGAAACAGATCGGGGCGTACTCGCCGCGGGGGGTTGAAATCGCCGAAGTGATCGAACGCTGTCGCGCGCAATCCATCTATTGTATCGCGCGCGTGCCGGTATTTCAAGATAACTTGCTGGCGAACGCGCGCCCCACTCAAGCCATTCGCTATCCGAACGGAACGGTCTTTGTCGAAGCCAGTGGAGCGGCGTGGCTCAATCCGTTCGTCAAGGACAATTGGAACTATGTCCTCGCGCTCGCGAAAGAGGTTGCTGCCTTCGGCTTTGACGAAATTCAATTCGATTACGTGCGCTTTCCCGGCCAAACCGGAAATTTCTATTGGGGCGCGGAGTACAACCCGGAGACGCGCGTGGCAACGATTGCCGGATTCTTGGCGCGCGCGCAAAAAGAACTGCGCCCCACCGGGGTCTTTATCTCCGCCGACGTATTTGGCTTGACGACGGCGACGGATGACGACCAACATACTGGGCAGCGGTTGCGCGACCTGGGTCCGTACGTGGACTATCTTTGCCCGATGGTGTATCCAGATACCTGGGTGGAGGCGTCAAGTTTGTTGGCGCGCGGTCTGCAAATCAAAGATTGCACGGAAGCGAACAAGTGTCCATACGACGTGGTCTATCACAGCTACAAGCGCGCGATCGAGAAAACATCAACCAAGGTGCGGTTGTGGCTGCAAGCGTATTCGGGGCGCGGCGATTTTGGCGTCGCGCAGTATCGCGTCCAGAAAAAAGCCGCTGCCGACGTGGGTAGTTTCGGCTGGATGTTTTGGAGCGGCAACGGCATTTACGATTCCAGGATATTCGACCCGCCAAATGCAAAGTGACAAGCGGCAGGTGCGGGTGACAAGGGGGGATTGACGTTTGGCGAGGAATAATTACTCCGAATGAGCGATCTCATCAATTTTGGACTCGTCGGTTGCGGACGCGTCGCGCCGCGCCACGCGCAAGCGCTGGCTGAGTTGCCGGGGGCGCGTCTCGTCGCGGTTGCCGATGTGATCGAATCACGCGCGCAGCGTTTTGCGAAAGAATATCGCGCGGAGGCGTACACAGACTATCGGCGGCTGCTGGAACGGCGCGATCTCGACGCGG
>Ga0233422_10000790_pt1 | contig 15005 bp, 18 predicted proteins | sample Watercolumn_Mata_2_FD_182724 | JGI IMG/M metagenome (GOLD analysis project Ga0233422, IMG submission 182724) | Freshwater microbial communities from Lake Matano, South Sulawesi, Indonesia - Watercolumn_Matano_2014_110_MG | ecosystem: Environmental > Aquatic > Freshwater > Lake | place...
TCCTGACGATGCCGCGGTGGCTACAACCGTACCAGAAGCTACCGCCGTTTCGGTCCCACTTGGTCCTACAGAAACCTTTGTAGTTCCGGGAGCATCCGACGAAAACCAACCTCGAACATATCCTGTTCCTGATGTCTGCCAATGCCAATATAAAGCGTTTCCTTGGAGGTTGCGTCGCACAATATAAGAATCACCACTCATTACTCGCGTTGTCTGAAGACCGCTTGCTTCAGCAATACAGGCCACATACCCACTACTGAACGTATACGTGCTGGCCCCGCTATTTATCTCGGTTTCGTCATCAAACCCGTCAGTATGTAGATTTGCGAAGGTCTGCCCAGATATGTAAGTATCCCACGCCAAGTTGACAACAGCGTTTTGAAGCTGAACTAATCCCGGAATCTGCCCGGTAACAAGCCCGGAAACTTCAAAGAATATCGTATCGTCTGCACCGGAAATGCCGGTAAGTAGAACGCCTGATCTGCCGCTCACATTAAGAGTGTCGGTAGACGTGTCTGCATCCAGATTTGTGCCATGAACATTGATGTTTTGAAAGGCATTCCCTGAACCGCCCGAACCTGTAAGGTCGTCTGCCCAATATGCTGTGAAAATATTATTGCCCGACAATTTCATGACCTTGCCGGATGACATCGTATCTGACCAAACAATTAATCCCGCCCCTGAAATCAGGACAAAACCGGACTGTCCATAAGCATCGTCCCATATGCCAGAGGCATATTGGCCCATACCTGAGCCACCGACTGCAATACCTGATGCTCCAGCCGCAATCCCCGATCCACCAGTAGCTATCCCAGACCCGCCGGAAGCCACAGTTCCGGCAGTAGTAGCGTTCCCGCTTGCTCCAACCGCGATCCCCGATCCACCAGTAGCTATCCCAGACGCGCCGGAAGCCACAGCCCCGGCGGATGTAGCATTACCGCTCGCGCCTGAAGCCATGTTTAGCCCGGACTGCGCCTTGCCGCTGATTTCGGTCCAACTAGGAATTTGACCTGAAGTCAGCCCGGATACAAAGAACGTAACAGCATCCGCCCCGTACGTCGCGCCCTTTGCGCCGGACAAAACAATACCGGACGCTCCCGAAAGGGTCAGCTTGTCCCCAGCCCCAGATGCGTCAAGCTGTTCGGTAGGTCCGCCGTCGTAAGATACAACATCAATGACACCATAACTTTGGCCAATAGATTGAGGGATCATCACTGTCCCATTATAGATCCACGATTGACCGGAAGTTAGCGTGCCGCTGAGTTGCTTCCCTGATAGATATTGAGCATCGTTGCTTGCCATTTCACTCCATGTCCAGCTTGCGCCAGAATCGCGGAGCCGCATACGCTTTCGGGTGCATTTCTATGTGTAGAATCTTGCCAGGGCCCGCGATAATCACGCTACAAAGCTGCACAGCCTCTTTAAGAAACTGAAAGGCTTGCTCAGCATTGGCAAATTTCAGATCGACCGCGTAGGTCTTCTCGCCATTCTGGGCACAATGCGGGCTGTAAGGATCTTTGTTCGTCAGCCGGTTGTGTGTCGGACATCGACAGCCTGTGACCACGAGCGGCGGCGAATCCATCTTCTCGGCTATCTCGTCCAAGGCTAGTGCTACATTAACGTGTAGCGTGTTATGCCCCGCGCATTGCCCACACTTGCAGGCAAAAATGCCGGGCCTAAAGTGTTGCAGCGTGTCCCACAGATCCGCGTGGGATTTCGGCCCTCTCTGCCCCATGTGTTATCTCCTGTGGTTTCATGAGTGATTTAATAGCCTTACGCACCGCTTCCTGCGTAATAGTTGACATACAAGGATGATCCTTTAAGGGGCATGGCTCGAGGTCCATGTTCCATTGGGAGTCCTGGATACAAGGCCGAGCCTGCACTTTCAATTCGGTTTTCTGTTTTCCGTCTTCCCCGACAGTTATTTGATGAACTGGCCTGCCAGGGCAGAATCCCTTGACATTACGCACATATGGTTCGTAATACCCAAAGTTAGCCGGGTCGGATCGCCCCCACAGGACCACATTGGATACTCCAGACGCAGTTGCTACGTGGTGCGCCATAGTGTCCACGGAAACGACCAGGGAGGCGTCTCTGATCACCGCAAACACATGGCTGAGGGGTTGATCGCAGATATCCTCTGCGCCTTCCACAAGGGGCTCCTCTTCAGGATCTTTGCGTGTCTGATAGACCGTATGATCCGGGTATTCTTCCTTGATCCATTTTACGAGATCAACCCACTCGTTCAACGGCCAGTCCTTATTGTGGCTCGGTCCCGCAAAATCCAAGGTCTTGCCCAAAGACCACGGGGCAATGACCACATAGGGTCGGCCCTCTATCGGGTTCTCTGCTGTACAATAGAGCTGTGGCAAGGGCTTCTCTCCATTTGAAGGCGCTCCGAAGATATCAAAATAAGCCTGCATTAGATGGCCTGAAAACCTGCTCGAACCTGCCGAGTTATAAATGCTCCCGTGGAGTCTTGCGGTTCGCTGCTCTTTGAACGGATGCTTAACCGCATGGGCCACATAAGGATTATTGTCGAACACTTCCGGCACGTTGGTCGATATCACCAACTCACGACCGGGATTAGCTTTTGCAAGAGCCTCAATAGCTGGCACTGCCATAATTATATCCCCGATGGCGTGTTGAAGATTCACATGAATGCCGGGTTTCATGCTCTTTTTTTGAGCCATGAAGTTCCGGTGGTCGTCCAGTTGTCGGTTAGCGTTCCGCACGCCACCCTGGGCGCTTCTCAAGTGCCAAGCTACGGCCTGCGGGTCCACATAGAGCTTATGACCCTCCACATGCATCCGCCATGACGCCTGAGTTTCATCCCTATGGGATAGATAAAGCTCAGTCTCAAATCCAGCCAAGCGCTTTAATTTCTCCGCATGAAACAGCATCATTGCCGTCAGATGCTCAACCGGAATGGGATCAGTGCGCTCATGACGGCACCACTGAATGTTCATATGGTCGCTGAGGTGGTCGATCAGCGCGTGCTTATACAGTTCGCTATCCGGTTCAAGGACGGGGATCTCAGAGCCCGGATGTAAGTACAGACCGCCCACGGCCCCCATGTTTGGGTCTGATGTAATCAACCGCACAAGCCTTTCCAAATAATCCGGCTCCATGTACGCATCATCGTCCGCCCTGAAGAAATACGGATGCGCGAACGGTCCGTAAAGCGCCCCCTGAAATCCTGTCGCTGCGCTAACCTTCGGACCCTCTACACCGATCAGCTTATTGCCCATCCGTTCTATTTCGCGAAGCAATAGTGGGTATGGGCCGGTCCTTAACCATTGCAGGGCCGGGGTGGAATCATCCACGACTATTACGTCCCACGCTTTATAGGTCTGTCGAATAAGGCTCCAGAGAAACGAGTGGACCATGTTCGCTCGATCTTTCGTAGCGAGCCCTATGCAGATTCTCGGTTGTCCTGCTGGTGCGAGCTTAGTCATAGAACATCCCCGCTAAATGGATTATGTCCTGATTGAAAATATAGAAATCATCCCTTGGCAGGCCGATAAACTGTTGAAGCCGTTTAGGATATAGCTCAATCGGGCCCTTCAGCGCCACTCCCAAGCCGAAGGAATGTATGAAGTTTTGATTCGGATAATGGGGCGCTATTTCTTTGCGCCAAAACTGATCTACATCCCCGTCCGGCCAACAAGTATCATGGAAGAGGATCACCCCATTGTCGTCTACCTTCGAGAGCCACGACTCAAAATCATGTTTAACAGCGCTTTGCGTATGCGTGCCATCAATGTGTAGCAGATCAATCGAGCCCTTACCCACCAAAGGCAGGGCCTCATCAAACGATTGCCGCCATAGGATCGCGAATGGATAATGAAGTTGACAGAAGTTTTGAAGTTCCTGAAAAACCGAATTGCCATCATATTTCGTGTGCTTATCTCCTTGCCAATGATCGACCCCGATTGCTTGGCAGGTAAGGTCTGCATAACTTATCGCATCGCAGAAAGCGCAAAAGCTCTGACCCCGCCGAACGCCCAATTCCATGAAGAGTTTGGGTTTTAGCCACAAGGTCAACAGCCGCGCGAACGGGATATGTCCCAGCCAATCCGGGTCAACCCGGTCACGCTGATAGTTGAGCGTCGCAAAGGTTTTTTCATCATCGGTCAGTTTCATTTTTTACCTTTGGCCTTATAGTTTGCGTAGCGCGCCTGGACAGATGCCAATGCTTTGGCTTTGGTTTTGGAATATCCGACAACTTCGCCTGTGTCCGGCTTAATGATCGGATACCCTTTTGATGTGCGTTTGCCGACTTTCCAGGGACTCATCTTCGGATTCCTTTCTCAAATTCTCCAGGATCTCCCGTACCTGCTCATAGTCCCGTCGCTCCACTGCTGGCCATTTGTCACCCAAGGCTTGCAATAGAGACAGCGCCATACGGTCCATGACCATCAAGATCATCTCAGCCTGCGGCTCGGTAAGTGGAGTTTCTCGGTTCATTGCGCTGGCGGTTTCGGAGTAATCTTTTGCATGAAAAACGGCAACACAGCCGTTATGACTCCGGCAAACATAGACCCATAGGCCATCATGTCATCAAAGCTCATCTCTGTTGTGATTCCGCCGAAACGGATCACGAGACCTATTCCGACCATAACCACACCAGCCCAAAAGGATTTCTTCTGCCAAAAAGGCTCCATACTGTCCGGGGGGGCTGCGGCCATTTCGGCAATCGCAGCCTTTATCCCTTCCGAAATTAGCTTGCGGATTTCATCCGGTGTGAGCTGCTTCGTTGGCATATCAGCCTCCTTACATTAATGTCCCTAGGCGATACTTCGGCGGCCCGGGTCGTGGACAAATTACCCGTGCAGGCAATGATACGACATCACAGACTATATTCGTCGTTCCCCAGATCAAGCGATCTACCATCGCGTACACAGGATAAACAGGCCACGGCGGCCCGTAGGGCATCCACGGTCCATAAGCCCACGGGTTCCACGGCGGATAGGGCGGTATCGGAGCCGGGGGCGGATTACTTAACCACACACCCGGATACGGATGCACTAGACCCATTGCCGGAACAGCCGGGATCTTTGTCATCACCTTTGTCGGTCCTTGCTGGACCACCACCGTGATAGTCGTCGGATACGGCTGCGCGATCCACGCGGCCGCAACCGCCGGGACAATCAGCAGCGTCAGAACACAGATAAACGTCAAAAGCGCTTTCATGGATCACCTTCCGATTGTGAGCCTCCCGAGGCCCGTGATTTTTTCCAGAAGATCGCCCTCCCAGAGATCAACAACTACTCGTCCCCGTGAACCGCTTGCATGAAGCACGAGCTTATGATCATCATACACAACGCCGATATGACCATCCGGCCTTCCTGGTTTGAGCGACCACCACACGAGGTCGTTGTCTCGAACATCGGCAAAATTGACCGGCTCAAAATCCCATCCGGCCTTCCCTTTTGCCATTTCCCGCGCTGTGGTCCGCTTGACCCAAAGATTCGGAGTCAGATCCTCGCAGCGCTTCACGCAATGGAAAATCAAACCTGAACAGTCCAGGCCCTTCTCAAAGCTCATCGACCCACCCCAGACATAAGCGACCCTACGAGCCGCCGCTTCCTGAAGTCAGTGTCGAAAGCAGTCCTGAAACGCCGCGCTCTGGCTTTCACCACCCGCTCGTGTTTGCGAGCTGGCCGGAGATGAAAATGAGAGTGCACAGCACAGCAGTAGGACCATAATCAGCATCGAATACCGCATGTTGATAACTCCCCGCAGAAATCCAGTCCCACACCTTTACGCATATGAGAGCTAAAGCCGTTGTCCACGGGAAGGTAATTCCCATTTTGAGCAATACCACCAAAGGCTTGCCCCAGATTGGATGCACGAAAAAAATCGTGTACGCGTACATGTTGATTGCAATGGCTGTCCAGATCAAGAGCAACGCCATCGCCATAAATTGATGGAGAATACTCGGAGCCGGATCGTTCGCGAAACAATCAGCGCATTTCATGTCCTTGTTTTTCGCGCCCATACTTTACCTCACAACCATTTTCCCAAGGCAAGGGCCAAGAGAGTTCCAACAGCCTGGCCTCCGGCAAAAATCAACATCAAAGTGCTCATCTTTATCGTCTTGTGGCCGGATTTAGCTTCATCCTTGCCTCGTTCGTGCGCCTTGAATTCCTCAAGCTCTTTGATCCGCCCGAACACCTCAACGCGTGTCTCTGCACATCGTCCTTGGCAGATCATGAGCAGCCCTTTGACTTCCTGGACCGCTTCCCGCAGATGATCGATCTTCGTTTCAAGGGGCCCCAAGAATAGTTGAATCGTGTCCTTGTCAAGCTCTGGCGTCATCTGCGGATTACCTTCGCCAGCCGATTACGGAAATATTGTCGCTTCCGCTACCCCCTGCTGGCACAGTAAAAACGGTGGCCCCAGATTGGAAACTCACATCGTCGATCTCATAGACCTTTTCCGAAGCTGTACGCTTGATATTTGTTGATCCAGAGAGGTTGCCGGATATCACCGCAAAATCAGCGCCCGATTCAAAAAACACATGAACCCGAACTACATCAATAGGCAGTGATATCACGGCCCCGCTCGTCTGAACGTCTGTATAACGCTTGGTGATACAACTACTCACCCGTTCTGTCATGGACTACCTCCTATCCGGCGAACACAACCCACCGATAACTGGTGTCGCTTTTCGGCACACAGGCCAGTATCACACCGCTGCCCGCTGGAATAGCCACAGAATCGCCGTCGTTCAAAAAACCATTCGTGCAGGTGAGTGAGCTAGAGCCTGCGTTGTCATTGCAGACCACAACCCATGTGCCGTTGGTGTCTCCACAAGGAGTGGGGATCGCTATTGCCCCGGAGGTTGTAATGGACCAGATCTTATAGTACTGACCACTGGCCCAATCCATCGTAGTGGCCCCCGAAACTACCAGTACACGCTCGGAGGTTATTTTAGGGAACATGCTGAACCTCCTTACACGCGGTTGCGCTTGTAGTACACGACCATGCCGATAACGAGAATCTTGAATCCCGTTGTCCCGCCATTCGAGTTGTACGTGCCCCGAATCTGCAAAACATCGTTATTTTTGAAATTCGTACCGGACGCCGAGTATCCGCTCACATAACCGCTGATCCACCCGACCTGCATCATGGGGGATGCCTGCCCACTGTAGTTGTTATTGCCGCTCGTGGTAAGCGTGCCCCAATCCGTGCCATTGTTCGTCGGACTTACGGCGGTTTGGCCGCTCAGGTCGGTGAAGTCGGTCGGACTGAATCGAGCCACGCTGAGCGCAGTCGTGACTTTACCGGATGCGGTTGACGCAACCTTGTCAGGGGCCTGATCGGTGGTGAACAGCAGACCGAAACCGATATCCGAGGTAACATCCACTTCTGGGCCTACGTGCCATTGTGCGGTCACGTATTCACCGGATGCATCCAGATACCATCCCGTCCAAGGAGTATCTTCGATCTGCTTTAGTCTGACGCCGCTTGAAGAAACCCCATGCGGCGCATAGATTTCAGTTGCCCCGGCTGCGCCCGACACTTCAATATCCAGCCGATCGAAATCGGCAGCAGGAATGAAGTGGCTCGCATAATCCGCAGCCGGGAGGGTAACTCCAGCTTTTCCCGGAGGGAAATTACCTGTAAAACCAGCCATTGTTCGTACCTCCTTATGCTACGGTTATCCGGTATAGGTTCTGGGCAGACCGTAGATTTTGCCGATGTGGCGCGGCTTGCCGATCTTCAGACCATAAATGTGCCACGTAACCTGCCACCGATAGTATGTGCCGGACTGTACCGCGATGTTATGTTTCTTTGGGTGGCCGCCCTTAAAATAGCCCCAACTGATGTCGTCGGTATTGAGCATGTAGCATTCACCCGGATCGACATACCAATCCGTGATAATGCCCATCTCTTTCCCGTTATCCAGCATGAGGCTTTCCACGGCCCAACCAATCTGTTTCTTTTCCGCTGGCAACATGCGGAACATCTCAAAGTAGTCCTGCATGTACCTGCGGGTCATCGGATTTACCACGATAGCCCATTTGCCGGAGTTGAAATCGGCATTCTCCGAATTCTCCAACTGCCAAGCCAGGTTGCAGAGTTGCTTGTATGAGAGTTTCGCTCCAGCGCTACTTACATAGATACCTGTATTGGCCTGGTCCGCCTGGACCTTCAACGGCCAATACTGGAGCCCGCACAGGGTAGACTTCGCAGTGTATAGTCCCGTCCTGTAAGCCGTGCCGTCGTGATACGGGAGCGACTGGACGAACGCTTTGTTCTGCTCGTTGTTCAACTGGATGAGTTTAGCCCTGTATTCATGCTCAAATGGATCGCCATAAAGCTCATAATCCATATTCAGAGCGGTTTCCGTCAACTCCAGGGTGCCGGAAATGCGCTGAGTCGTACATTCGAGCAACTTCTGCTCAAGGTTTGTGGGGTCTTCCACGTCTTGATTGTCCGCATACGGCGAGCTGACAACCTCCCAGGTAGAAGCCGAGCTTTCTGCGGCTAAGGTCGTCCCGCCATACTTTTGCACCGTGGCGGTCAGTCCGTTTAAGGCGGTTACCTTGACCTGCTGCGCCAAGTACGTGCTCTTGATGTTTTGCAGGATTGTATCCGTTCGGATGATCTTGCTGACATAATCACTGGTGATCGCCTGTCCGAACAAATATCCGCTGAATGTCAATATTCCGGTCGTTGATGTTGCATCCAGGTCGGTAAGTTGCGCCGTGATCTTGCTCGGATATCCGATTTCATAGGCCCATTTCGGATCGAGCACACCAATATCTTTGTCCTGTTTGATGTACTTGCCGAAATTGCCCGACTGCTCGCGGATGATCCTGAGATCTTTGTCCAAACCCTTTTCGATGAGTTTGGTCAACGTCGCATCCGCCTGGATTGCCCAGTGCCTATAAATCCCCTGGGGTACTCCTACAGCCATGATTGCCTCCTACTCTGTCATCTCCACCCGGCTGCGGCTGGCGGTTGATATTCTTTCAAAACCGCAGCAACCTCCTCGTGGGTTTTGGCATTTTCTATGCGTTGCTCGTAGTCCCGAATTTTCTGCTCCCACATTTGCTCTACCGGCGACTGTGGGGCCGTATAGGTCAAGGGCTGCGTGTATGACGCTGCTCTCACGGCCTGCTCGGCAGCTAGAGGCGTCAGATTCGGGATGGAGGGTTGTGGCAAGACATTCGAGCCATAACCCTGATGGTAAAGAGGCTGGGGCTGCATGGGTTGTGGAGGCTGCTGTGGAATACCGGACATTACTGCCGGAACATAGTTCAACTGTATGGGTGGGGCATTCTGACCGTAAAGCATTTTGTTGACTGCTTCGGGCCCGAAACCTCGTATCATATGCGCGGCAAGATCGGGATCTTGCCACCGATTAACGACCGCATCGACCAGCTTTTCAACGGGAGCCAGGTCTGGGTTTTGACTGAAAAAGGCCGTTCTCCTAGACATGACCTGATGGCGTACCTGCGCCTGTTGCTGCATCGCCATCTGTTGCTCTTGTAGAATCTCTTGCTTTAAGACTTCTCGGAGATTCCTGGCAAAGTTGGTGAGCCCTTTCTCAATGGTGCCCTGACCCTGAAAACTTTTCATTACAAGATCGTAGTCACGCTGGTTCTCGGCTGCTATTGCCGCTTCCGCCTGCTTCTGCTCATAAGCGCCCTGAACGGCATCAACGGTCGGGTTCGCGATTTGTGTAATGTATGTCGCAAATGCCGCTGGATCATCAATCACGCCTCCCGTGATATTGCGGATATATTCCCGCACAGGGTCCGGCGTGGGCGCTTGTGGTTGTGGTTGAACGGGCGGAGCCTGTACCGGCGCTTGTTGGCCGGGTTGCGGTTGCATCTCTCCCCCAGGCTGGCTAGGCGCTGGGGTTGGCTGATAGGGCGGTATCCCTGGTTGTGGCGCAAATACACCCGGCGGCGCATAACCTTGGCCTTGGGACGCCGCGTCCGGGCTCGGCGTATAATAGGCTTGAGGTTGCGTTTGGGGCGAGCCTTGATAATATTGTTGGCCAGCAAAAGCCTGGTCAAACTGTGTCGGACCATTAACCGGCGGCGCAGGTTCGGGACGCCCCTGCCTCAAGTGCTCCATTGCTGCCCGCATTTCTGGCGAATACATGGTGTCTCCTATTCTGTTTTTATGGCGAGAGCGCTTATCAACCGATGAAGCTCCTTAACCCCTCGCTCAAAGCCTAGAACCTCTTCGCGAGACTCTCGCGTGTGCAACTCATGTAGCGTGCGAGACACTTCCCACCAGAGCAGCCAATCGCATAGATGGTCGATCAACATCTGCATTGTGGGATTGTCTCGACACATTTCCTCCAGTTTCGTATATAGCCTTGCCTCTATCTGTCCCGGTTCCTCGTGTGGCTGAACCATCACATCGGCGGCCCCCCTTGCGCCATACCTCTCATGTTTTCCTGTGTCATCTGCATTTGGGCGTTCGCGTCATTGGGCATCTGTCCCATAGGACCGCCGCGCGCCCCCACCCCCATTTGGGGAGGTGGGCCCATTCCAGGGGGAGCGCTGCCCGGTGGGAAACGAGGACCACCGGGCGCGCCCTGTGGTGGCGCGACAGGGGGCGGCGCCGCCACCACTATCCGATCACTATTGTCTAAGCCAAGATAGCGTAAATATTGCCGAATTAATTCAGCCCGGTTGAGCATGAAGCCGTCTTGCGCCAAGCTCATGCCCACTTGTGGCTGCAAGAGGTTTTGCATGGCCCTTTCAAGGCTCTGGGCTTTCATTTGACGCTGCTGGTCTTCTCGCAGAAAAGTAGCTATTGCCCGATACCGACCCGTGACAATTTCCTCGGCGCTGATTTTCATAGGGACATCGGTTCCCATAGGAGATGGAACCATGATTATCTGATCGCGGAGAATGAATTGCTGGAGCATTCCAAGGCTGATCTGGGCGGCTTTTTGCAGATAGGTTTGCGCGAACTGAGCAACCCGCACGTTGAAAGGCAAGTCGGCGCGTTGACCCATCTCAACCGCCTCACTGGCGCTCTTACGGCCCGACCACATACCTAGCCTGGTCTCTGTTACATAGGATCGGCGCTCAATCCAATCCAATAGGAGCGATGCTAACTCTTTGCCGTTTTGGGGATTATAGCCGGACAGATCGAGGGCCGAGGCATCATCGGGGTGCTCTAAAAGCCAGGTGGCCCCTGGATAAAACTCATTCCCGCCCTTCTGTTTCGCTAGTTTTCGCGCCAGATCGGAATCGCTCTTGACTTTCAAGATGCAATTATTAGTCAGCCTGCCGTTATCCATAAGCTGATTCAGGATAAGACTGATCATAAAAATCAAATCCATCGAGGAGTGCAACGCGCCATATCCAAAAGGTTTGCCGGATGGAGTAAATTGCGCTCCGACAAAGGGGCGGTCCCCGGTCCAGAGAACAGGGCCCATATTGAGCTTGGTCATCACACCATCGGTAGGATCGTCGTCCTCAAGGGGCGGTGTGGTAATAGTCACCACACATTCTTGATAACCTTCTCGCGTCGGGAGAAGGCCATGCCATTCCCAATTATCAAGTTTCGGGATTTTATCTGAAATGAGCTGTCTGTCAGGATCTCCCGTAACCGCATCAACCGTGATATTGGAGGAAAGTTGGATTTCCTTTTTGAGCCGTTCTTCAACATCTTTTCGATTAAGGTAGAGAAGCCCCCTGTCAAACTGCTCCAATATCAACTGATATGGTAATTCCACCCTATGCCCGACCCCGCTCCACCGCTGGAGATCAAAGTGCGTTGCAGTCCAGTCCGGCAGACAGCGCTCAATCGGAATCATCTGTGTAATCGGGCAATCATAAATACGCTGCCGGTCTCGCTGTAAGCCCCATAGACCACCTAAATGCGACAAGGGGGTTCTGGCCCACCTGTAGCGGGTCGCGTCTTTCGTGTACCAAAAACACTTAGCAATGACCGTGCCCCATAATCCGCAACGATGGAGAGCCTCATAGGTGCGGATTTGGAATTCCCCGTCTTCGAGTTTCGAGAGAAGCAGGTGTTCGAGCTTGTTCGCGGTCGGGAAATCCATATCTTCGATACTGCCCCGGACATCTTGGGGCACTACTCTGATATATTCCTTGGGGCCAAACAGCGCCGCTATCGCGCTATCCGCCCAATTATTGATGATATGGGCCGGGTTAAAGACCATTTCGCTACGCCAATCCACCGGCTGCCCACGCTGCTCAGCTAATTCATTGGCCACATTGGTTCGCACAGGAGACTGCCAGTCCTTGAGAAGCAATTCGTTCTCATAGATTTGGAGGAGCCTTTTAAGGTCTGTCTCTTTTTGTTTTACAAATTCCCTGCTGGCTTTCATCCAATTGGTAACGTATTCCTTGACATAATCTTGGAAACGTTTGTCCGGGGTGGGTGGGGGGGCGAAAAGAGAAGGAGATACTTGAGTCAGTTCGGGGGGTGGACCCGGCACCTGGTCTGTTTCCGATTTTCGGTAGCCTGTTCTGAAAGAAAGGACTTTCTCTGCCATAACACCCCTTTTGCTTGATACCTTGAGGGCATCTCGCTATAATCGGTGGAAGGATATAACTAGATTATTGAATCATGCAAGAAAAAAGATTTCCATTGACATTGGAAATGATGTTCGGGTATAAACCGCCGCCATGTTTTTCTAGGAGGTGGGGTAGGTATGTCCAACGATTTGGTGGTGCAGGCGCGTGTTCCGATCCCTGTTCAACAACTGGAGTTTACAGAAGAGGATTTACGCATTCTTACACAATTCGTGGTTACGGGAGCCCATGCAGCAGCCGTGGCTGTGCTCGTCAGGACCGCCGCATTTTTGGGATTGAATCCTTTTCTTAAAGAAGTGCAGCTCGTCAAGTTTGACGGCGAGCATTGGTCGCTCGCTGTCGGCAAACACGGCTATACCAAATTGATACAGCGCAATCCGGCGTTTGGCGGTTGGGGGCCAATCCAGGTTACGGTGAAAAACAAGGAAGGCAAATACGAAAAGCTCCGGCCTGATGCCTATATTCCCGGCGAGCATCGACTGGTTTCCATGACCGGCAGTCTTATAGCTATTGTGCCGGGGCATTTCAACCCGGATGGAACCCCGACCATCAACCCCACCGGGGGCGTTCTTGAGGAAAAAGGAGTCGTCCATTACGATGAGTATGTCGTCCAAAAAAAGGACGGGGGCGCGAACGCGCGATGGACCAAAGCCCCTTTCACCCAACTAGAGGGCTGCCTACAGCGCAAACTGGCCCGCCTTTTCGACCCTGGAACGTTCGGCAATTTGGTTTGCTTAGATGATCTCGATGAGTCCACGATTGAGGCAGTGGTGACTGCATCTGCGACTATGCCTGACAATGCTGCTCCAGCCAATGTGTCTGAATCCCCCCAAACGGAGCAGCCCGCACCAGCCAGACGAAGAGGTAGACCACCTAAGCAGTCACCACCGCCCATCCCTCTTGATATTCCTCCCGCCAGCCCACCTACGGAAACTGAGCTTGCAGATGCGGCATTGAAGGCGCAACGCCAGGCATCCGGGCGTCTCTTGCAAGAGAGGCTTGCCGTACTAGGGGTGGCTGTTGTCGATTGCGCCGATTTCATCCAAGATACGATGGAACGGAAATTTCAAGTCCGCTCCATTCACGATCTCGTTGCCGACCAGATCGAGGCTTTTAATGTGTTCGTTCAAGATGAGCTTGAGCAATTCCTCGAAGAAGGTGGTTTTCTCTTGGCAGCCACAGTGCCGGAACCACCGGGGGAAAAGGGATGAGAGATTTCCTGCCGGTTCATAAAAGCTGGTTGCGGTGGTTTGAGTTTTGTCCTTATGTGGCCCAAGAGATTGCTTATGGATACATTGAGCCGGTCTCGGGCGAGCGCGCTCTTATAGGCACTCTGACCCATCATAGTATTCACGCGGTCGCCAAGGGGTATGTGCTTGAAGGCATCCCGGCAGAGCATAAAGAAGAGGTTGCCATGCTTACGGAGAATGGGCTGGAAATGCTCAGGCAGCGATTCGCTGGGCCCGGTAAGCGGTACTTTGAAAAATTCATTGCGATAAACGAGAAGCCTGAAGCGGTTGCAATCAAGCCGGAACAAGAGAAGGATCAACGGCGCAAGATTATCGCGGCTGGCACGACTGATGTCCTTTTCATACCGGACCAGACTGAGGCTGATCTGGGGAGCACAAACGCTATTGGCGAATTCAAGACGGGCTTTTTGATAGAAGACTTCTTGCCTGAACGGCACCTTTACACGCTGCTGTTCTACCTTGACCTCCAAAGACAGGGATTGAAGCCATACCCGATCCACTTCCATCGACTCCATGTACGTCAAAAGAAGTGGCGATCATGGTTTTACGGAAAACAAGAGCTGGAAGATTTGACTCCTTGGTTGCGAGACTACCTGACAAAAATCGAACAGGCCCCACCTCTGCCGCTGCCGGGCTATTGGTGTGGCAGTGGTCTTGAAGACCATTTTTGCCCGCTGGCCGGTCGCACCTGTCCGTTGGGAGTTGGGCTCTTGGAGGTCACGGCAGATACGCCGATAGGCGAGAATTTGATTCAACGAACCGCCCTTGGAGTATTTCGGGAGTTTCTCAAATCTGGACAGATCACTCCGGCAAATCGCGCCATAGTGGGGTTTGGCGCTAAATTCTTTGATCAGGTCGCCACCTTCGTCAAAGCCAAGATCAAGGAAGACATAACGATGAACGGCCCATTAAACGTGGGTAGGGGCGCATGGCGTTTGATGGAATATGATACCGCTACTTACGATACCGCCCAAGTGTTGAGGTTATTCACGAAATACACCGTCCCGAATAAAGATCAACTCAAGGTCTTGAGCATAAACAAGACTGGGATCTCAAAGCTCGGCAAAGAGCATGATCCTATGAAACTCGAGATCGCGCGAACCGCGGTAAAAACGAGTAAGCGGACAAAGCTCGTGTTTGGGGCTGCTGATGAGGATGCCGAAACTGAAGGCCAAGGGGAAGGGTCATCCGCCCGGGGTGATGAACC
>Ga0233422_10000792_pt1 | contig 14990 bp, 12 predicted proteins | sample Watercolumn_Mata_2_FD_182724 | JGI IMG/M metagenome (GOLD analysis project Ga0233422, IMG submission 182724) | Freshwater microbial communities from Lake Matano, South Sulawesi, Indonesia - Watercolumn_Matano_2014_110_MG | ecosystem: Environmental > Aquatic > Freshwater > Lake | place...
AAGCCATTGCGCTTCGCCAAAAATGAAACCGGTCAAGCCCATCGTCGCGACCATTGGCAAGCACGCCAGACTGCCAAACGAAAACAGACCCAGCAGTGCAAACCCCAATAATGAGCGAATGTTGTAGATAAAGATCGCGCCCGCGTCGAGGCGCGGCAGAAACGAGTTGCCCTGGAATGTCTCCGGCTGGCGAAGCATTTCGGGGTTGGTCTTGATCGAGCCGATCAATTCGGCGGGCAGAGGATAGGACAGCGCGAACGCCCAGCCGCCGATCAGTGCAACCAGCGTCATCCCGATCGTGGTGGCGAGTGCCAGACGGTTTTCGCGCACCAGGCGCGGCACGTCATCGCGATAGATCCGTGCCAGCGAAAAGTGCGCGCCGATGAAAAAGCGGCGGAACATGCGTAGGATCGCCCCCAGGTTCAATTCGTCCACTTCACGCGCCAGGATCTCTTCACGGTTGAACGTGCGGATGCCAGTGCGGATCAATAGCACATCCGCGACGAATAACGCGGCAAGGATGTACCACATCGTGTTGTACTGACCCCAGAAGAGCAGGACAGTTTCCCCTTGCAGGAGGAACGCCATCGGAATGATGATGAATGACGCCAGCAGGTTCGCCGCGCGCACACTCGTCGTGTGACTGGAGACGACGACCGCGCCGCTGACCATCACAATTCCCTCCATGGTCGTCAGCAGGAGAATCTGGATAAGGACGATCCATTCGGGGATATATTGAATCGAGAGGTATAGCCCGAGAAGATAGGTGAAGATGCCCAGGTAGCACGCGAGCAGCGGCGGGATCATCGAGGCGAGTAGTTTGCCGAAATACAGAGAGGCATCCGAGATCGGCGTGTCGAGCAGCGGTTCCAGACTATTCCGTTCCTTCTCGCCGACGAAGGTTTCGAGCGCGATGATGAGGGAGAATGAGATCGGAAAGAAGCCGACGATCATTGCCGCAAAGGGGACGAGCCGCAGGGGGATTATGGTCGCGTTATATTCTTCGACGAAAGCAATCGCCAGGCGCGTCGAAAGATTCATGATCCAGGGAAAGATCAGCGTGAGGATCACAATGGGCGCGACGATGCGCCAATCGCGCAGAGAATCGCGTATTTCGCGGCGAGTGATGATCAAGGCATCGGATAACATGGTTGGATAGTCTGGGGATTGGAGACTTGCATCGTCGGCTGCGCGCGCGTCCAACCAACTATCGCACTATGCACTATTGCACCAATTTGAGATACACATCTTCCAAACTGTGTGGGAGCTGTTTCAATTCGACCACCTCTGCGCCCAGTTCATGCAATTTGCGCAAGAGCAGCGGATTGGCGATTTCTGGGGTCTCGGTGTGATAAGATAATGACCATTCGTCCTGCGCTTGTATTTGCACATGTCCATTGAGGTAGGGCCACGGCTGGTTCAGCGGGCGCGAGAGACGCACTCGCCACACCGGTAGACCGAGCAGCTCGCGTTTTAGCTGCGCGGGCGCGCCAAACGCGATCAATTTGCCGCGCCGAATGACCGCGATGTGATCGGCCAGTGACTCGGCTTCGTGCAGATTGTGCGTGCAAAGGACGATCGTGTTCCCGCTGCCGCGCAGCAGTGCAATCGCGTCACGTACCTGTTTCGCGCTGTGCGGGTCCATCGCGGAGGTCGGCTCGTCGAGAAAGAGGACGCGCGGCGCGTGCAGCATCGCGCGGATGAGTGCCATCTTTTGCCGCATTCCTTTCGAAAACTCACCGAGGCGGCGATTGCGCGCCTCCCAGAGATCGAATTGCTTGATGAGGGCTTCCGCGCGCGCGCGGCGCGCGGCAGGCGGCATGTGCTGCAATTCACCGAAAAAAGCCAAGTAGTCGAGCGGGCGCATCCGCAGGTACAAACCGGGAAACTCGGTGAGATGACCGATGATGTGGCGCACGGTGGACGCGTCTTTAACGACGTCGTACCCGGCGATGCACGCAGAACCGCTGGTCGGTTTCAAAATCGAGGAGAGCATCCGGACGGTCGTGGTTTTGCCGGCGCCGTTTGGACCCAAGAGCGCGAGGATTTCACCTTCGGCGACGGTGAAGGTGAGGTGATCCACTGCCGTCAATGTGTCGAATTGTTTGGTCAGTTCAAGCGTCTCAATCAGGGAAGGCACACATGACTCCACAAGGACATTATACGCCGCCCGAAAACGCGTGACAATGGGAATAGACTCCCACAGGTCATGAACGAAGCACCGTGATCAACGCTCCTCTTTCATTCTTCGATCGTAATCTTGGCTGTGCCGCCCACCACGATAGCGCTTTCAGAATAACTGACGACGCGCAAATCGAGTTGCAGAAATACTCTGGGATTCAAGCGCGCGAGGGATTGGAGCGAGTCCAGTTGTTTGCGGTAGGGATAACCTTCCAGTCCCAGGAATTGCGCGCCGTTGGGGGTTGGACCGGCATACACCATTCTTGAGCCGGGGATCATTTCGTCTTTCTTGAGCGAGTAGGTGACCGGCGCGCTGAACTCCATCAGCGCTGCCCCGGGCGCGCCGCCGGGCCGAATCATCACGTCCGATATTTCGATGTGCGCACTACCCGCCAGGGTCAGCGTTTGGTCATCGTACGTTGCAACGCGCGTCGTGAGTTTGACATTCACGCCCGGCGCGGGCGCGCCTTGCCAATCAACGGTGTCGGCTGTCTGTTTCGGCGCGAGCAGTCCGGCAATCAGCACTTTGGCTTGCCCCGTCTCGGTCTTGCCCTGATATGCGATTGAGGTACCGGGCAAGAGCGTACCGGCTTTTACCGTCAGTGTGACTGGCGCATCGTACGCCAGGGTGTTTGGCGGTAGAGGGGCAGGATTGAACGGCAATGGAATCGGGCTTGCTGTACATCCCACCCCCAGCACGCCGAAGATGATCGGGGTGAGCCAGAACCGCCAAATCGAATGCGGGGATTCATGATTCATCGCACTCCTTCCCGGCGTGGGCAACGCCTACCTGCGCCCAGAACGAACCTGGAGCGATTGTATCACAAGATTGGCGCCGCGACAAGGCGCCAAAGTGCGATTCTTTCGCCCAAGATGCTCATTCTCAGAGTTTGTAGGCGCGTTTCGCCAATTCGTATGCCAGCGCGCGCGCCATCTCCTCTGCGTCGTTCGCCCCGATAAAGCCGCGCACGACCAAGCCCGCGAGCCAGTTCACGCTTGCGCGCCGCCAGACATCGTGCCGCGCAGGAATGGACGGAAACGCGCGTGTGTCGTCGTTAAAGCCCACCGTGTTGTAAATCCCTGCCGTTTCCATCACCTGATCGAAAAAGCGCATCATCCCATTGAAACTGTCGTGGAACCACCAGGGGGGACCCAACTTGACCGCCGGATAATGTCCTGCGAGCGGCGCGAGTTCGCGTGCGTACGTCGTCTCGTCCAGAGCAAACAAAATGAGCGACAGGCGCGGATCGTTCCCATACTTGTTGAGCAGCGGGCGCAAGTTGCGCGTGTATTCCGTTGGGGTTGGAATATCGCATCCCTTGTCCAAACCAAAGCGCTGGAAGATGACGTCGTTGTGATTGCGGAACGACCCCGGATGCAGTTGCATCACCAGTCCATCCTCGATGCTCATCCGCGCCATCTCCATCAGCATGTGTCCGGTGAAACGCGATGCGTCGTCTGTTGCGGCTTGCCCGTGCAGCGCGCGCTGAAAGATCGCGTCTGCCTCGTTTGCGCTCAGTTCGCTCGTGAACGGCGTCAGCGCGGCGTGGTCGGTCGCGGTCGCGCCTAGTTGTCTAAAATAGGCGCGACGGTTCTCCAAAGCGGAGATTAGAGATTGGGGACTGGAGATTGAGATACCGCTGGCTGCGCTCAGCGCGTCAAGGTTCTTGCGCCAATTCGGCGCGTCGAGGTTGACGATGGCATCGGGGCGGAAAGTCGGGATGATGCGCGCCGGCCAGCCCGAATCGCGCAGCGCGCGGTGCTGATCGAGAGGATCACTCACCGCGTCGGTGGTCGCCAAAACCTCGATCTTGAATCGCTCGAACATTGCGCGCGGACGAAACTCGGGCGTCGCGAGTCTTGCCGCGATCTCGTCGTAGATGCTTTGTGCGGTGCCGGTTGCCAATTGCTGGCGGACGCCGAATACAACGCGCAATTCGTACGCCAGCCACACACCGGTCGGCGTCCCGCGAAAGAGATAGAAATGGTCGGCGAAGGTCTGCCAGATTTTGCGATGATCGCGCTCGACTTCGCCGCCATCTTGTCTCGGTACGCCGAGTTTTCCCAGTGGAATGCCTTGCGAGTACAACATCCGAAAGACATAGTGATCGGGAATGATCAACAGGTCGGCAGGTGAACCGAACGAATAGTTCGGATCGGCGAACATGCGCGGGTCAACGTGACCGTGCGGGCAAATCAGCGGCAGGTCTTTCACCTGGGCGTACAATTGCAGCGCGATTTCTTTCTGCCGCATGTCGGGACCAAAGTAGCGGTCGTCGGGCAAGGTGATTTCGTCGGGCATTTTTCTCTCCAATAAAGGATGAGGGATGAAGGATGAAGGATGAAGGAGTTTTTCATCCTTCATCCTTCATCCTTCTGCCTTTATGCGGTACAACATCTCCCCCGCGTGGTGCACGACCAGGATTCCTTCGCGCTCACGATTTTCCCATTCCCGGGGATTGATATTGCGATAATCTAGGTAACCCAGGTTGATGTGTCTGCAAACGTGTTCGGGGATGCTCGTCGCAAGCGTGACCGTGATGCGAGGAATTTCGACGCCAGTCTCTGGATCGAACGCGCCGGTACCCTTGACGTGCGTGCTGTGTGCTTTGATCGAGCCGGGCACATCGGCGAATTTGTCGGGTTGCTTGGTGAAATATTCGAGCGGGTGGTAGCCGATACGCTCGATCAACTTGCCGTGCGTGACCGAGATAGTCTTGAGATTCGGCGCGTAGATGACGACCTCGCCGCGGTCGGCAATCGCGGGTTCGGTTTTGTACATCGCCTTGCCCGCCGTCCACAGCTCGTCGTACATTTCCGATGGCATTGAGAGAACGCGCTTGAATGGACGATCAACCCAAACGATATTCAACTGCGCGGAGAGATCCGCCGCCGCGCTCCAGGCTTCGCCGTACGAGCCGACATACAAACCATGCAGCGCTTGACCGCTCATCACCAACGCGAGGCACGTAATCGGTTTGAGCAAGAATTCTGCCGCGCGATGAATCACGCGCCTTACCGCGGTCTCTTTCACGCCAATCGTTTTGCGATTCGTTACGAGTGCGGCGAGCCAGTGCGTAAAGTCAATGATCTCCGCACCGGCGATGCCGGGAAACAGGTATTTCGCGCCGCCGGAAAAACCGACGACTTCGTGCGGAAAGACGGGACCGCAGATGATGAGGTGATCATAGTCCAGGACGAGTTTGTTGAGGCGCACGGGTGTGTCTTGCGCGAGCAGCCCACCGGTGAGCGCGTCGAGTTCTTGGCGCGAGATGGTTCCCAGGGTGGTCAGCGCGCTGGGATTGTTCCAGTGATGGTTGAAGACGTGCGACTTGCCGTACTTGTCCGCGCGCTCTCCCTGGGGCACGCCGACGAGTCTGGCGATTGCATCATCGCTCATCGGCGGATGGGTGCCGAGCGCAATCAGATAATCGAGCCGCGCGACGCGCGGGCTGAGTTGTTCGTACAGCGATTTGAACAACAGCGGAATCGGCGCGGTGCGTGTGCTGTCAGGAATGATGACCAGAATCCGTTTACCATCGAGTTGTTCTTTTTCCAGACTTTGCGCGAGAATTTGCCGCGTGTCAGATTCGGCTAGCGTTGCAGTCGTAGACCCTTTGCCGAACATCGTTTTCCTCTTTAATAGATGATGAAAGACGAAAGCCGGAAGACCCAGGACGAGACTATTCGTCATTCGTCGCGCGGAGCGGTCCTTCGTCCTTCACTACACGCCGCTGAACGCAGAGAACCCGCCGTCAATGGGAATCACGGTGCCGGTGACGAACGCGGACGCGGGGGAGAGCAGCCATAACGTCGCGCCGAGCAAATCCTCTGGTGCGCCAAAGCGCGCCATCGGCGTGTGCGCGATGATCGAACTGCCGCGGGCGGTCAGTTCGCCCGATTTCTCGTCGGTCAGCAAGAAACGGTTTTGATCGGTGAGAAAAAAGCCGGGCGCCAACGCGTTCACGCGAATCTTGGGCGAATATTCTTGCGCCATATGGACGGCGAGCCACTGGGTAAAATTGCTGACGCCCGCCTTGGCTGACGAATACGCGGGCACGCGCGTCAGGGGGCGGAAAGCATTCATCGAAGAGATATTCAGGATGACTCCTTCGCCTTTTTGCGCAAAGATTTTTCCGAACACCTGGCACGGCAGGATTGTCCCGAGGATGTTCAGATCGAAGACGAAACGAAGCGCCTCGGCGGGCAAATCGAAAAACGCAAGGTCTTTGGTCGTCGTCGCCTGCGGTTTGTTGCCTCCCGCCGCATTGATGAGGCAATCCACGCCGCCAAATTCCTTGGCAATCGTCTCCGCCGATTGACGCAGAATGTTCACGTCGAGCACGTCACTATAGACGACAATGGCGCGGCCGACCCTCGACTCGAGGCGTTTGATGAAACGATTGGCAAGCGCCGGATCGCGGTCGAGGATCGCGACATTCGCATTACAGCCGACCAGCGCGCAAGCCATTTCGCCCGCCAAGATTCCTGCGCCCCCCGTGAGGACGATGGTCTTGCCGGAGAAATCGTACATTTTCGAGAGTTCTTGAAGATTCATGGTTGCCTCTAAAGTATGCAGGCGGAAGTATAAAGCATGAAGATCTCCGCTTTCACACTTTTTACGTCATGCTTCAGACTTGTGTGAATGGCGTCAAGTGTCTGACAAAATGCCTCTCCAGATTCGCCGCATACGCATCTGGTCTCGCGCGCAGAATGGACATGAAATCGTCATAGAAGAGAAAACTGCCGTCCGCCTTTTTAGTCGTCAGCACCGAGCCGAATGTGACGTGCAGAATCTCGCGGGCGTCGAAATGGTCGAGCAGCGCAGGCAAATCGTCATCTTGGATAGACTCGGGCTTGGGGGCGTGCTCCAGTTCTGCCGAAACATGATAACTGGCTTTATCGGTTTCGTAGCGCGCGCGCGCAAAGACATAGATGCGGCGGAAGAGCGCCGAGTCCAGCGCGCCAATTGTGCGCAGCGCTTCGAGATAACTCGTGCCAGCGGTCTTGAGATGCACCAAACCGCGCGTCTCGCGCATCGTCACGGGGTAGACGCTGAACTTGTCCGACCCGGAGTGGATGCTCAGTTTGTACGGACCGAGCACGCGCGCGATCTGCGCGTGCACGGCGAAATCCTTTTCGAACGCCTCCACTGCGCCGATATAGTCCACGCCTTTTTCAAATCGTCCGAGATAGCGCGGCGCGAGGGAGACCCATTTAACGCCCAGCCGCTTGAGTTCGCTGGCGACGTAGATGTGCTCCGCATGCGTCGTCGGCGTTTCGGTTTCGTCCACCGAAACCTCGAATTCAAACGGAATGTTTTTTGCGGCGAGATAGCGGTACATCATCGCGACGTGCGCGATAGCCCTACCGTACTTGACGGCGGCGCGCGCGACGGCTTCGGGCTTGAGCGTGATGGCGCAGTTTTCCAGATCGAATTGCCGGTTCACATATGCTTTGCCTAGATCATCGGCGCTGCTTTCCAAATCCTGCCAGGGTAGCGCCAGAACTTGCCGCGCAATCACGTCAAGCGGTGTGGTATCGGCGGTGCTGTCCACGTGCGCGCCGGGGTCAATCGTGAAAAATGAGTAATCCGCGGCGGCACACGCGTCAATGTCCGCCGGAACCTTGAGGTGATCGGCGTCCGCACCCACAGCCTTGCGCCAGCCCCCTTCAAACGCGCCGAAGGTTGCATCGGTCATCACGTCGTCGGGTGAGCGATTCGTGCGTTGCATCTCGCGGATGGATTGCTGCGCGAAAATCGGAACGAGAGGTCCGCCGACGGATTTCATCGCGCGGACGTGTCCCGGCGTCGCGCTGCCCAGGCGGTCGCCCATTCCGGCGGAAGTGAGGAGTCCAATCGGTTTGGGTTTCAGCCAATCGAGGCGCGAGCGCAGCGAACGCGCGTTGGCGTGGTTCAGCGGACACAGTTTCAGAGTGTGGTTTTTAAAGATGGAAGATTCACCCTGGAATCTGCCAAACACGGGATTTCCCGCGTCTGCCAGAATCACGAGCCGCTTGTCTTTGGCTTTGTCTTGCATCCAAAAGGCGGCGTCGTTGTGAATCACGAATGAATCGGGATAGAGCGCGGTAAAGTGTTTTCGCAGGTCTGTGAGTTGGAAGGGAAATGTGGACATGGAGGTTTCCTCATTGCGGGGTGAATGATGGGGCATTGACGTTCAACTCAACCGTCGCGCGTTCGCGCGCGGAACGATAGATCGCCTCGACGACGGCGACGCTGGTGCGTCCGGCGTGCCCATCCACCAACGGCGCGCGCCGTTCGTGGATCGCGGCGACAAAATCTTGGTACTGGGCAATATGTCCCGCTGCGTTGATGTTCATCGGCGCGGACGCGCCGCTGCTCACCGCGCCTTGCTCCGCGCCATCCTCGCGCGGCTCGACCAGATGCCATTCCAGACGGGCTTGCCCACGGTGATAAATCGCGCTGCCGCGCGTGCCGACGATTTCGAGTCGTTCGGGATAGCCAGGATACGCGGCAACCGTTGCTTGGATCAAGCCGAGCCGATTGTCCGCGTACTCGAGGATAGCGAGCGCGGCGTCTTCGACTTGGATCTGATGGTTCAGCGTGCGCATCTGCGCGGTGACGCGGGTCGGCGTTCCGGTCAGGTACAGCATCAAGTCAATCGCGTGAATCGCCTGGTTGATCAGCACGCCGCCGCCTTCGTGTTCCCAGGTGCCGCGCCACGCGCCGCTGCGATAGTACTCGTCGGTGCGAAACCAGAGCGCGTTCGTCGTCGTCCAGATCAAGCGACCCAGTTTGCCGCCGTCAATCAGCATTTTGAGTTTGTGCGTGAGCGGATCGAAGCGCATTTGAAAGACAACCCCAAGCACGACCCCGGCGCGCCTGGCGGCATCCATCATCGTGTCACATTCTTTCAGGTTGCGCGCCATCGGTTTTTCGACGAGGATGTGCTTGTGCGCAGACGCCGCCGCGAGTGCCATCGGCGCGTGGAGATCGTGCGGTGTGCAAAGCGAGACGGCATCTACCTCATCGCGCGCGAGGATATCGCGGTAACTGGGAAAATACTCACTGCCGAATTCTTCGACAAAGGCGCGGCCGCGCGTCTCATCCCGCGTGCAGACCGCGACGAGTTGCGCGTTTGGCGTATTTTGAATCGCGACGGCGTGCAATGGCGCAATGTTGCCGACGCCGATGATGGCGAAACGGATCGGGTTCATCATAATCTCTCAAAGTATGAAGGCGGAAGAATAAAGTATGAAACAATCCTTCATACTTCACTAGGTCTACTTCGATTTTGACATCTTTTCCGAATCACAATATACTACGTTATGAAAGAATCTACAACTTTGCAGATTCTTTCTGAAAGAGCGTCAAGGTGGATGCAAAAAAGCCCCATCCCAGTTTGCCCAACGTCGCGCCGCGTGCTGGCATTTCCCCCGCAACTGCCTCGCGTGTCTTGAATCACATAGTCATCCGGTTGACCGATTGCCCAGTTTCTGATTGACTGAGAGGAAATATGCAATACGTCTTCAGTACCCAAAACACGACCCGCTATCGCTTTCCTACCCATGTCAATGACCTGGTGATGGATCGCGCGGACGCGGAAACGTCCGAGGTGTTTATCGTCGTGCTTGAGCCGGGCGAAGCGCCGCCGCTGCATGTGCATCACGACACGGAGCAGATTTTCTACGTATTGGAAGGCAAGGGCTTGCTGCAAATCGGGGAGAGCGCGGAGCGCCATGCGATCAAGCCGGGCGACGTCGTGCGTGTCCCGCCGCATACGCAGCATCGAATCTTTTGTGATGGGGGTAACCCCTTGCGCTATTTGAGCGTAGATTGTTTTGTCGGCGGCAGACCGCAGGATGAGCCAACCTGGGATAGCCACGTGCGAGGCAATTGCAGACTCTTTGGCTGGGATTTTGATCAAGTCAAGAGCACGCCCTGAGCGCAGTCGAAGGGGCAGAAGTAGAAAGACAAAAGTGGGCGAATTGGACTTTATCCGCGTTATGCAATAAAATCGAGCATGGACCGGTGTGGCTCGCCGTTGCGCAGAACATTTCCGCAGCGCTGTACGGGCGGCTACTCACGTACTCAACGCGCGAGGATCTGAGATTGGCGGTGGGTCAACCGCGTTGACAGGGAAAGGGGGTGCGTGGAAAGCAAAATGCAGGACAAATGACGGGTCAATTGATACGCAATGCGTTGTGCGTGAAGCAGAATACGCAACACGAAACACGCAACATGTGAGACTCATCTCAAAGCAGAGGAGAAGAAAGAATGAACAAGCGACATTTGCTCGTGTTAGTCAGTCTGGTCGCGTTGTTGGCGGTCATCGCCGCGTGTGCGCCCGCACCCACCGCGACGCCAGTCCCGCCGACGAAAGCACCAGAGCCGACCAAGCCGCCGGCGCCAACCTCGGTGCCGCCGACTGCAGTACCGGCGACCAAGCCGCCAGAGGCAACCAAGCCTCCTGCGCCAACCACCGCGCCCGCTTCCAAGTACAAGGAAGCCCCGATGCTCGCGCAATTGGTCAAGGATGGCAAATTGCCACCGGTTGACCAACGCTTGCCGGAGAACCCCATCGTCGTCAACGCCGAAGCAATCGGTCAATACGGCGGTGTGTGGCGTCGCGGCTTCCTTGGACCCTCGGACTTTAATGGTATTGCGCGCGTGATTTACGATTCGCTCGTTGTCTTTTCGCCCGACGGCGGCTCCGTCGTGAACAAGTACGTTGAGAGCGTCACGAACTCGGCGGACTATAAAACCTGGACGGTGAAACTGCCCAAGGGCGCCAAGTGGTCGGATGGTTCGCCGTTCACAACCGACGACATCATGTTCTGGCACAAGGATGTGTTGCAGAACAAGGACTTGATGGCGTCGTTGCCTGGGTGGATGCAGAACAAGGATGGCTCGCTCGCCGAAATCAAGCAGGTTGACCCGCAAACCGTCCAGTGGAACTACAAAGAAGTGCATACCACTTTCCTGTTCGAACTTGCCAACGCCGAGTATGGTGACAGGAACGTTCCGGCTTTCCTGCCCAGCAAGTTCCTCAAGCAGTTCCATGCATCCTACGCCAAGAAAGACGATCTTGACAAGATGGTGGCGGATGCCAAGTTGAAGACGTGGGCGGAACTGTTCCGTCTCAAGATCAGTCCCTACGAGACGCCTGAGCGTCCCGGAATGGCAGCGTGGGTTGCCGCGCCTAACAGCCGGATGAGCGATCAAGTCTTCCGGCTAGTCCGCAACCCGTACTTTGTCGGCGTGGACAAAGCAGGCAACCAACTGCCGTACTTTGACGAAGTGCAGCTAAAGTTCTTTACCGACGTGAACGCGCTAAATCTTGCTGCGATCGCAGGGGAGTTGGATCAACAAGAACGTCACGTCCAACTGGTGAACTTCCCGGTGTTGAAAGAGAACTCGCAAAAGACCGGCAAGTACAACCTCTACCTCTGGTCGAGTCTCGGCGGCGCGGATGCGGACATCATCTTCAACCAGACCTACACCAAGGATCCGGAAATCGGTAAGGTACTGGCGAACAAGGATTTCCGCATTGCGATGTCGTACGCGATCAATCGCAAGCAGATTCAGGAATCCGCGTTCCTCGGCACGGGTGAGCCGCGACAACCGGTTCCCAAGAAAGGTCATCCGTACTATCCCGGCGATGAGTACGCCTACAAGTACATCGAGTTCAATCCGACTCTCGCCAATCAGATGCTGGACAAGATCGGTCTGGACAAGAAAGATTCGGAGGGCTACCGCTTGATGCCCAACGGCAAGCGCGTCGCGATCGAACTTTCCGTCGTTGCGGTCTTTGGTTCTTGGCCCGACATCGCGCAATTGATCGCCAGAGATTTCAAGACTGTCGGTGTCCAGTTGATTGTCCAGATCCGCGAACGCGCGTTGCATTTCTCGCTGCGCGAATCAAACGATCTGATGGCGGAAATGTGGAATCAGGATACCGCGGGCTTTCCGTTCACCGGCTCGACCAAGTACGATGTTCGCAGCGGCATCTACGGCAACATCACCTACGGTCCGCTGTGGTACAACTGGGTCAAGACGAGCGGCAAGGAAGGCATCGAGCCGCCGGATTATATGAAGAAGATGATGCAGTTGGTAGATCACGCCAAGACGGTTGGACCCGCCGATCAAGCCAAGGACGCCCAGGAGATTATGAAGATCTGGGTGGACAATATGGTTGAAATCGGCACCGTTGGTCTGACCGCGACCGATCAAGGCGTTGCGGTGGTCAATGCAAAAATGAAGAATGTTCCGCAGAACCTGACCAAGGACTGGCCTCTGCGCTCGCCCGGCAATGGTCGTCCCGAGACGTGGTTCTACGTGCCGTAGTTCGTGTGTGGTAGACACGTAGACAAGGAAACAAGTAGGCAGGTGCGTGCTACCTGTCTACTTGTTTACCTGTCTACCTGGGAGTCTGAAGCATGCTTCGATTCATAGTACAGCGTCTGCTCCTTCTGCCGATTTTGCTCATCCTGTTCTCCATCATCGTTTTCTGGTTAGTGCAAGCACCGCCGGGCGATTTCTTGACCAGTTATATCGCCACCCTGGCTTCTGGCGGCTCCTCGATCAACGAGGCGCAAGTGGAAGCGCTCAAACGCCAATTCGGACTTGATCAGCCCGGCTACGTGCAATATCTGCTTTGGATGGAAAGCATCTCCAAAGGCGATTTGGGCTTGTCGCTCGAATATCAGCGTCCCAACACCGAACTGATCGGTGAACGTCTGGTGCTGACGATCGCGCTCGCGCTCTTTGCGTTCTTCATCACGTGGGCAGTCGCGATTCCTGCTGGGATTTATTCCGCGACGCATCAGAATTCCTTGCTCGATTATGTTTTCACCGTGCTGAATTACGTTGGCGTGGCAACCCCCAACTTTATGCTCGCACTGATCCTGATGTGGGTCGCATTCTCCAATTTTGGATTGAGCGTCACCGGCTTGTTTTCGCCGGAGTACATTCAAGCGCCGTGGAGTTGGGAGCGCGTCATTGACTTGCTCAAGCATATTTGGCTCCCCGCGATTGTGTTGGGCGTGGCAGGTACCGCGCGTTTGACGCGCATCATGCGCGCGAATCTGCTGGATGAACTCAACAAGCCATACGTCGTCAGCGCGCGCGCCAAGGGACTCTCGGAATGGAAATTGGTGTGGAAATATCCGGTGCGCCTCGCGATCAATCCGCTCGTCAGCACGATTGGCTGGTACCTGCCGCAGCTCTTTTCCGGCTCGCTCATCGTCGCGACCGTGATGAATTTGCCGAACATTGGTCCGTTGCTCTTGCGCGCGTTGACCCAGCAAGATATGTACCTGGCGGGTAGTATTCTGTTGATTTACTGTTTCCTGACCATCGTCGGCACATTGATCTCGGATGTTTTGCTCGCGCTGGTTGATCCGCGCATCCGAATGGAAGGCGTGTAGCAATGACAAATGAGCAAATAACAAATGACCAAATGAAAAATGGCGCGGCAGGGACGACGATTGGCGAAGTGTTCGCGTCGAAGGCGGAAGAGCGCGTCTCGGTTGCGTCGAATTGGAAGTTGGTCTGGTGGCGCTTTCGCAGAAACAAATTGGCGCTCTTGAGCGCACTCGTGCTGATCGGTTTTTACATCATCGTCCTAGTTCCAGATTTCTTTACGACCCAAGACCCGGAAGCGACCGACGCCAGACTCGCGTTTATTCCCGCGCAAGGTTTGAACCTGCTCGACGGCACCAATTTTGCCCCGTGGGTGCCTGCCGTTATCGGCAAACGCAACCCGGTCACGTTGCGGATGGAATGGAAGATTGACGAGACGAAAAAGGTGCCGATTCGGTTTTTCGCCGAAGGGTTCAAGTATAAAATCTTGGGCTTGTTCGAAACGAATATGCACCTGATCGGTCCCTCCGATCCCAAATCGGAAGATCGGCTTTACCTGCTCGGCACGGATCGGCTTGGACGCGATCAATGGTCGCGGATGATGTTCGGGACGCGCACTTCGATGACGGTGGGTCTGGTCTCGGTCATTATGAGCGTGATTCTGGGTGTTTTGCTTGGCGGTATCTCCGGGTATTTTGGCGGCTGGCCCGATTTGATCATCCAGCGTTTGATTGAATTGCTGCAATCGCTTCCGACGATTCCGATCTGGCTGGCGATGACTGCCGCGCTGCCGCAGGACTGGCGTCCCGATCAGGTGTTCTTCGCGATCACGATCATTCTCGCGTTCATCGGTTGGACGACGCTGGGGCGGGAGGTGCGTGGTCGCTTCTTATCTTTGCGCGAGGAGGATTTCGTCCTCGCGGCGGATCTTGCCGGATGCAGCCGGTTCCGCATCATCACGCGGCATATGGTCCCCGCGTTTATGAGTCACATCATCGCGACGAGCACGCTCGCGATCCCGGTGATGATCGTCAGCGAAACATCGCTCAGTTTTTTGGGCTTGGGCATTCGTCCTCCTGCGATCAGTTGGGGAGTGCTGTTGCAGGAAGCGCAGAACATTCAGACGATAGCGCAGGCGCCGTGGCTGTTGACGCCCGGTGTCGCTGTGATTATCGCGGTGCTCGCATTCAATCTCGTCGGCGATGGCTTGCGCGACGCGGCGGATCCGTACGGTCATTGAAGTATGAAGGCGGAAGTATGAAGTATGAAAATCTTGGGGAGGCACAAAGATGAGCAAAACGCAAGAGGTAGAGTTGCGTTCACGGACAAAGATGTTCGCTCTGCGAATCATCCGCCTCTACGTATCCTTGCCCAGGACCACGCAGCCCAAGTAATCGGCAGACAAGCACTCCGATCTGGAACATCAGTGGGCGCACATTATCGCGAGGCGCAGCGCGCAAAG
>Ga0233422_10000793_pt1 | contig 14989 bp, 19 predicted proteins | sample Watercolumn_Mata_2_FD_182724 | JGI IMG/M metagenome (GOLD analysis project Ga0233422, IMG submission 182724) | Freshwater microbial communities from Lake Matano, South Sulawesi, Indonesia - Watercolumn_Matano_2014_110_MG | ecosystem: Environmental > Aquatic > Freshwater > Lake | place...
CCTTCAGGAGCGAGGATACGGAATTTATTGGTGAATGGTATGGCAGGCAGGAACTGTTCGGCGATCCGGTCATAACAATTGATGACTATATCAAAAAGATTAGAAGTATTACAAAAGATGACATCAACCGGCTTCTCAATAAATACATTCAGCCGCAGCTTCTCAATATGGCCATCGTGTGGAATAGGGGAGAAGACGAGAAACTCAGGGATTTGCTTACTCTGTAATACGATTCTCAAAGATTTTCAAGTGCTTGATCCCATATTTCTTTTGGTTGAACTTCAAGAACATCACTGGTTAATGCTTCCGGAGCCATAAATAGAAGCGCTTGTTGTAATAGCAATGCACGTATTATGAGTGTTCCGCCGTTTTGACATGTCACAGCGCGCGTTCGTTCAAGATTGACATGAATTTCACTTGCGCCTTGTCCGTATGCCATCGCAACAACACCTGCTAAACAATCACCCACAGATCCGCCCTCAGCTTCTACAACCGCGTCTTCTGATTGAACTAACGTGTCCCATATATTTTTATCATCTGTATATTTGCCGACAGTCCAACCCTCTGCTCTTCTTATGCGTGCCATTTCTGACAACTCATCAGTATCCCCCTCGCCCACAAATATTTTGATTATTTCGGTCATATTCAGGAGCTAAATATATCATAATGATTGTGTGATTTCCAAAGATTATGATACACTCGAAGTATGTTCGAACAGACAGTCGTCCTTATCAAGCCCGACGGGATGGAGAAGCATATCATCGGCGAAATCATAGGCCGATTTGAAAAAGCCGGCCTTTGGGTCGTCGGCCTTAAAATGGTCCGGCTGACGCAAGGCATCCTTGATCAGTGGTACGCGCACCACAAAGACAAGCCGTTTTTTCCGGATCTTTGTCGGCAGATGATGTCTACGCCTGTCGTGGCGATGATTCTGGAAGGGGAGGGAGCAATCCAAAAGGTATTTGACATCTGCGGCCCGACGGATCCTGCCGATGCTCCACCTGGGACAATTCGTAAGGATTTCGGTACTGACAAGCCCCATAATGTCGTCCACCGCTCCGATTCCGCCGAAGCTGCCCAAAAGGAAATCAGCCTCCTCAATTTCAAAGCTAAGCTTTGAAATCGTCTAGATTGTTAGGACAATCTATAGGAAAATCGAATCCTCATCTTTTAACTCATGTATTTCATGAATTAGTTGGGCATATGCTTGTTGATTTGTGACAAATTCTTCATATTTATTCATCGCTTGTTCTTTAGGAAAACAAGCGAGAATTTGCATAATAGAGCAAAAAGTTTTTTCTCGTTTTCCGATAGTTTCCAAATACGAAGACCATGGCCAAAGATCCAAACTTGGTACAAGTTGTGTAATAACTGGGTTAAGATGAATATATCGTGCAACATGAAGAAACATATCTGTATTATCGATGTGTCGTGCTTTAAACGTATTTTCAAAGAATCTTCCTGTTCGATGGCGATTTAGATTAATATATTTCGTGTAACTTGTATCAAGTTTGTGCATGAATTCAGTTATGCCTTCATTCGCAAGTTGATGTAAAAGTAGATGATAATGGTTTGGCATGAGGCAATATGCAATAATTTCAATTTTATATTTCAAAGCTAAGCTTTGATTGTAGAAATGACGTTGCGTTGCGCTACCTGTAAGAAGAATTGAATGAATTGTAGAGAGAAATCGGCGATAATGACCAAAGCGATCAAACACGATGCGCTTATCTACTCCGCGGTTGTAAACGTGGTAATATTCACCAGTAACAATTGGGATAGTACGCATGTAAAGATATTGTATAGCGGCGCTAAAAAAAATCAAAGCTTAGCTTTAAATCTGTTTACCCCTCCCATCCGGGGAGTTTTTCGTGAATATTTGATCGTACATTGTAAATGGTGTCGACACTTACCCCTTTAGTCCATTTCATTTCTCCGAGTTCAAAACGTATACCCGATGCCTTGTTTGCCATTTGTCCGGCGGTTAATCCGTTGTCAGGAGTTGACACTGCAAATATCACAGCTTCTGTTGGAGTAAGCCATACAAGGTCTCCATCAGGCATTTGTACGACATTTGTTACGACATCCATATATAAGTCACCTCTGTGAATAGCTTGCATTGGGTCGAATTCAAGAGTGTCTGTCATATGAAGAATAAATTCATCCTGCAACCGGAAGGCTGGTAATGTCAGCAATAACTCTGAAATCTGGAAGCATTGCTTGCACGAGTTGTTGAGTGTGGGCCAGCGCTTCAGATGAACCACCATCACACGAAGACCCATGAAGATATAATTCGTGTAGATCAACAAGAGTGCCAGGCGGAGGGAGACTTTCATGAGCTACGTCAAAATGGTTAATTATTGCCGAATTAATAGCTGGGGCACTTATCGCATCAAAGGGTCGAAGATCTACGTATTTAGGTAATTGGACGGCGATACCTTCAATCTGATTAGGTACGTCAATAGGAGGCAGATCGGATACAAGATAAATTGAAACATTGTTTCTATCTCGCAACACAACGCCGTTACCTGCTCCACCGGCTTTAAACAGCGCGCGAGTAAAATCACTTTCGTCAAATTCCGTCATAATATTAAAAATCAAGAGTAACTATACTGCAAAATTCTCCACAACGCAACAATGTTGGTATTTTTATTTACGATCCATGGTACAATATCGTTGTTTGATATAACACCCAAAGATTTGCCTTTGGTGTGATTGTATCAAATCGCTCTTTACCAATGCCTTTCTCTCAATTTGAGGGAGGGAATATGGGGAGAACCTTTCTTCCCGTCTTCCCTCTCTCAAAACCACTGCTTTGGAGGTACATCGAAAAATGAGCGCGTTTCTAGTTTTAAAGGGGGCAATCATCAATCAAGAAGTTGATTTTGATCCGACACAGGGGGTAGTATTGTTCGGTCAGAATCAATCTTCATTGCTCTATGCGGTTTCCGGCATCTTGACAGGTCGTGTGGATGGTCCGGAAAATCGGCCTGAGTTAGTTGCGTATGCAATCAGGTCTGATTTACTTGGCCTTCTGCCGATTCCTCAAGAGTCGGAACCCGCCATGCAAACGCAAATCTGCTAACCCACTAACCAAGGGGCACGAGAGAGGGCAAAAGAATAAGGCGCTTGGTCAACAACGCCTAAGGAACGCGGCAAGCATTTCTTGTCACAAGGAAGCTTCCTGACAAGAAATATTCTACCGCCGCAATCCTGCCTTGAAGGCATCTTTCCCGGGTTTTTTCCGGCTGATGCACAACCCCGCTTCAAGGCATTCTTTTGTTTTTACCCTCCTAGGAGAAAAACATAGTTGTCAGATTATGGATAAATAAGGAGGGTATCCCGCGAAGCTCCGACAGGAGCGAAGTGGGATAAGAGTAATAGATTTATTTGATGTAAAAAAGACAGTTAAGTTTTAAATGATAATCTTCAATTTCCGCAGTATCGGCAGGAGGACTTCAAACGGCAATCCTATCACGTTTGTATAGCTTCCATCTATTTTCGTCACGAGATCCCACGGAGCTTCGTTGAGCGCGTATCCGGCTGCGAAGCGGGTAAAGTCAAAACGGCTGATATAACTTTCTACTTCCACGGGCGTCATTTTGCGGAACGTCACCCTTGTTTTGACAGTTTTCGTCCACTCTTTTTTAACAGCTCCGTCCTTAAGAAGCGCAATGGTAATAGCCGTAGCAAACACATGAGTTCGACCCATGAGAGATTTGAGCATTGTACGGGTTTGTTCGCGGTCTCCGGATTTGCCAAACGTTTTAGAGCCTACGATTGCCATAGAATCCGCAGCAATTACCAGCGCCTCACGTTCTTCCGGTAAACTGTAGACGCGCTGATGGGCGACTACTTCCCGCATCTTCGCCTCTGCCCGTTTTCGGATCATAAGTTCCGGTTTGGTATCTACGATTGCATCTTCATTTACGCGGGTGACCACCGTACGGAAACGGATGCCCAATTTTTCCAATAATTGCCTTCTTCCGATTGATTGTGACGCGAGTATTACGTCAGGTTTGGGGGGCTCGGGGGGAGGGGAGTTTTTTGAGGCAAACGAAAGCTTCATGATGGGTGTAGTATACCACGAAATCGGAACGAAAACTAGTATAGTATCCCCGGCGGGAATTGGACCTGCATCGGAGGTTTAGGAAACCTCTGCTCTATCCGTTGAGCTACGGGGACGTAATTCATATTTTAACCCGAAGTCTTTGTTGAAACAAATGCTTCATATGTCCATCACGATAGAAAAATATAATTCTACTATTCAAGATCTGTTTACTATACTATTTCGTAAGTGTATCATATGTCATGATAGAATATGTCTATCGGGACGTAGTTCAGTTGGTAGAACGCACGGTTCGGGACCGTGAGGTCGGCAGTTCAACTCTGCCCGTACCGACTATTTGATTTATGAGCCAGAATTATTCCTGTCCGGAAAGGAAAAATATGGTAGGAAAAATTGAAACATTACCTGCTGCTGCTGTAGATATTTTGGAAGATCAAATAAAGAAAGCTGTACGGGCTGCTTGGGAAACGATGCCGGAAGTTGTTAAGACTTCATATAATATAGCTGGTGGTCATGAGGTTCCCATATCTCTTGCTTCCGGTCAAGTTCTTCCGCTTGTCCAATCGATAGATTCTTTACCAAGAGTTGCCCGTGACCGGTTGAAAGCGGAGGTAGCTGCTGAATTATTACAGGCAAATAACGGTCAATCTGGAGTACTATTTGATGCAGTAATAGAAAGTATGCGCATGGATATTCAAACGGATTTTCAGGCATCTCTACAAGGTCACGGTGAGTAACCCATTTTGTCTATTGGCTTATTGGATCATTGGTATTATTACCTTAGGTTCACGGTATACAGGTTGGGGAGCGCTGAGGTATTGGGATTCAGGTTTGTGACGATAATGATACGCGACCCGTTGCTCCATGGCGCTACAAATCCATCCTCAAACGGTCCCGAGTAAATCGTCACCCAGTTGGTACGGTCATACTCCATGATGTCGATTTTGCCTTTGAGCGTCAGAATCAGGTGTTTACTTGTGGGGAACCAATGGATGTTTGCCGCTCGGTTATTCGGCGTCTGGCTTTCGGTCGGAATAGGTTTTATTGTGCCGGCGGCCAGTCCCCGCGCTTGTGCAGGTGGCAAATCCTTTTTACTTGTGATGAAAAAGTTTTTGTCTTCTTTGGTGTCATAGATATAAATATTTCCGGGTTGTATAGAACGATCTTCTTTGGTAGCATTTATTCCGATAAGAGGTGGATTGATTAATTGGGGTATAGTTGCGGATGCAGTAGCCTCATACAATACTTTTGTTTCATCAGGAGAAACCGCAAGAATCCGGGCGCTTGCGGAAGCGGCATTTGTAAAACCGCGTGGGAAGGCGTCCATTTGCTGCGTAATTTTTGTTTGAGTTTCCTGGTTCCATTCGGTTATCATCGTTCCGGCAGTTGTTGTCACATCCTGATATGTTTTTGGCCTGTTTAGCGGGTACAATCGGTAATTAATACCCAGCTGTGCAAGCACTTCAGTTGAATCCGGTGACCAGAGGATCGTCGCATGGGTTACATCAAATATATCGGTAATTTCTGCAAGCTGTATGGGGTCCCGGTTCCTGCCGAGCGGCCCTTCGGCCAGTTCATATATCCACAGACCCGCTTTTTTGCGCATATCGCCTTCAAGCTGATCCTGCGGGATCATGTAGGCGATTTTTGTACCGTCAGGTGACAGGAGCGGATCTTTGATGCCAAGGGTCGTTAAGGGGGACAAGCTGGGATTTGCCGGAAAAAGGAACGCATCAGCACGTGCTACGATTTCTCCCTGGACGCGCAGTTTTTTTTGCCACGAAATATATCCTTCCTTCGAAATGGTGACGGTATACCATCCCGGGTCGACGCCAAACGAGTTATTTGTCGCGGTTTTGAGTTTACCGTCAAGCAGGACCTGTGCGCCGATCGGGTCGGATGTGGCAGAGACGAGTCCAGTGGGTTTGACGGATGTGTTTTTCAAATCGAACCGATACCCGCGGCCGTATGCAATGATGAGCGCGGATGCACCAAGAATAGCACATACAGCAACAAACGGCATCAAAAATGAGAAAAATTTACGCAATACCATATGAAATAGTTCCGTTATTATATATCGGTATATGGTAAAATGCGAATAGCAACGATGGAGATACGACTTCCGAATATCATGATTTCGGGTGACGCGAGCGAAGGATTTCCATGTGGCATCTTCACTTCTAAGCGAGAAGAGCACGTATGGAGAGATGGACATAATTTCGCGCATGAATTGAAGAGACACATGGAATACGCGAGCGGCAGGACCCGTGACAATGCGAAAGTCGTGAGAGAATAATAATAAACCGTCAGAAATCATGTTGAAGACAAATGCGCGTTTGTGCAGCAGCCTGCCCGCCATCTGGCGGGGCCCATGAAAATAAAGTAAAAGTATATGTTTTCTCATTTTATCAAACGTTTAGGGATAGATTTAGGCACCGCAAACAGTCTTGTTTGGCTTGCGGGTGAGGGGGTTGTGCTTAACGAGCCGACAGTGGTTGCCGTCACTGCCGACGACAACCGGATAGTTGCCGTCGGCAACGAAGCCAAAGAGATGCTTGGGCGAACCCCGGGCAATATCGGCGTATCCCGCCCGATGCGCGATGGCGTCATTGCCGATTATCGCGTCACGGAGGCACTTCTTGCATATTTTATTGATCGCGTCGTTGGCAGAAACCATCTGTTTAAGCCGGAAGTCATGATCTGCGTTCCGGCAGGCGTGACGCAGGTTGAGCGTCGGGCAGTTCTGGATGCTACGCTTTCAGCCGGCGCGCGGGTTGCATACCTTATCGAAGAACCTCTTGCAGCGGCAATTGGAGCCAAAATCCCGATCGCCCAAGCGTCAGGGCATATGGTTGTTGATATAGGCGGTGGGTCTACGGAGGCGGCAGTTATATCTTTGGGAGGCGTTGTTGTTCACAAAAGCGCCCGTATCGCAGGGAACAAACTGGATGATGCGATTGCCCAATATATTAAGAAAAAATACAACCTTATTATCGGCGAACGGATGGCAGAGACGATTAAAATTACGATAGGGGATGCGATGGATAAATCGTCGGGAGTTCATGGTTCATCGTTCATAGAAAAACCGCTAAAAGCAAATGACAAAGTACAAACTGTGAACAATGAACGATTAATGATGAATAATTCAATGGAGATTCGCGGCCGCGATGCTATCACCGGGCTCCCGCGGATGATAGAGCTTACGCGCCAGGAGCTAACAGGGGCGATCGCTCCCATTCTTCATCAGATTGTCGCGTGCGTTAAAGGCGTGCTTGAAGAAACACCGCCGGAACTTGCTGCAGATATAATTGACAAGGGGATTGTCATGGTGGGCGGAACAAGCTTACTTGCGAACTTTGATAAACTCATGACGCAGATGACTGGAGTCGTCTGTCATGTAGCTGATGAACCGCTGTTGTGTGTCGTTCGCGGTACAGGAGTAGCAATAGAAAATATTGAATTGTATAAAAGGAGCATAAACAGGAAATAGTACATGGTTTACAGTTCAGAGTTTATAGACTAGTACTAGGCCGATAGAAAGAATATAACGACAAATATAAATGAGATAATACAATTTGTCGATAGAGATTGAATATGGCCTAGAATATAATATTTCCTAAAGTTATAATATTAGGTGGAATATTAAATATAGCGAATATTTTATGCATAACATATTTATTGTTCAATCTTACATTACTTATTGTTTATTGCTTATTGTTTATTGCATATTTCTATCGCTATGAGCCTTCATACGGTAAATATACTGGGAATAAAAATTACGAGTGATCCTGAAATAACAATCCTAAAGGAATTTCGAAAGTACCTAGAAGATGGAGCATTTGGTAAGAGACAAGGGATGAAAAAAATAAAAAAACCGCTTTTCATCGCTACCCCGAATCCGGAGCAAATTGTCATCGCCCAAACTGATACCCATTTCCGGAATATTCTAAATGGGGCCGATGTAGCGCTCCCGGATGGTATTGGTATAGTCTGGGCAAACCGCATTCTTCATAAACCAATAACAAGTAACGTTCAACCTACTACTCTTAATACTATCCCCGGCGTATCGTTTATGGAAGAATTGACAAAAGATGCCGCGAAACGGGGCTATCCTGTCGCACTTATCGGGGGCAGGGACGGCGTGGCACTCAAGGCATTCGAGTGCTTACACCGGAAATACCCATCCCTTCGAGGCTGGGCAGTCGACGGACCGGAAATACAAAAAACGAATCATGGGATATGTATTACGGAGGATGGTGAAGGTATTTCTCCCATAATTCATAATACAAAATCCATAATTCATTCTCCGAATACAGAAAATGCTTATTTTCAGACTCTTATAACTAGAATTTTCGATAGCCATGTCCATTTTGTCTTCGTCGGTCTCGGCGCGCCGAAGCAGGAATACTTTATTGAGCGAATTACGGAATATGTATTACGTATTATAGGGAAGAAGAGGGGATTGTCTTCCGCTATAATACATAATTCATCAACCTTGCCCCTCGTTTTCATGTCCGTCGGTGGCAGCTTTGATGAAATTGCCGGTAAGGTACCGAAGGCACCGGCATATATATCGGTTTTGGAGTTGAAATGGCTTTGGAGGCTATTACATGAGCCCTGGCGTTTGTGGCGCCAATTGAGGCTCTTCAAGTTCGTATTTCTTGTGCTAAAGGAACGTTTTGCCTTGTAAGCATACGAAATTTCTTTATTATCCTTTAGATTCCTTCAAGATATATTTCTCGGTTTATGATGTAGAAGAAAAATAAAATGATGGAGTATGTAATAGAATGATTAAGAAAGTATATTTTAAATAAGAATTATCCCTTTTTCTACAATAAACTATATCAATCTATATAATCATAAATTTGACAATGCTGAGAGAGAGGTATACTCTTTTCATTGTTTATTGTTTGACCTTAGTCGAGAACAATAATAATCTATGCCAACGCCAGATTTAATTGAACTTAACCAGCGAGAATCAACAGTTGTAAAGTTTATCAAAGAGGAATATGGGCATTTGCAGGCAGGTGAACCTGTTCACAGAGTCCGTGTGAATCCCCCTGGTCCCGATGGCATATCGGTTAATTTGGACGCTGTTATAGATGCCTTACTGCGTAATGGTATTTATGTTTTTCAACAGCCGGACGCAGAGATAGAAGGTGCTACACTTTTGACCCCCCTCCGCCCTCCGCAGGAGGCGCCACATTCAACACCAGCACGGAGAACAACAATACCTCCAAGCGATGCAGTAGATTTTTTCAAATCAATATTTAATTAATATCCTTTCGTATCGCTTCTCCTTTTGTTTATAACCCTCGTTATAGTAGAATATTACCCATGAAAATCGAGTCTTATATAATTTTCACTATAATAGCGCGAGATCCGCGTATTGGCGTATGGATTGAGGCGGACAGCGGATGTGGATTCCCTCTTGTATTTCATTTCAATAAGTACTATATAATTGCTTCAATAAGTCGGGTAGCGAAATAATAAATTTTCATTCGCTTATTCGTTTGTAGTATTTGTCGGATTTGTTAATTGTTTATTGCTTATTCGCTTATTGTTTATTACGAAGTATGCGGATCATGTTCCTCTACATGTTTCCTTTGTGGGGCAACGGGTCAGGCTCCTGGCTCCGGGCGCTTGCTGCCGAGATGGTGAAAGACGGCAATGAAGTCGCGATTGTGTCTCCAGAGGAACGTACGCTTCCAGGCGTTAAGCACTATCTTGTGGTTCCTCCTCAGATGGGCGTGTTTGTGGGCAATCCCGAACTGCCGAATATCAAAAAATACGAGGAAATGAGCGGCGTTGAACTTGGGAAGATTTACACCTCCTATATTAATACAACCCTTGCGGCAGTTAAAAATTTTGAACCGGAAATTATCCATGTATTCCATACGGCGTTTCTTCCGCCGGTTGCCCGTATTGCCAAGATTATGTACGGAATTCGTTACGTGATCACGACCCACGGGAGCGACCTCCATTACCTTTCCCGCGACAGGCGTCTCATCGGCCTTATCCGCGACTCATTGGGTGTCTGTGCGCTTGTAACTGCCAACAGCGCGTTTACCCGCAAATGGTTTTTGGATATGTTTGGCAGAGAATGGGACCGGAAGCTCCGCACAATCCCCGGCGGTGTGTATATTGAGGAATACAAACGCAATGAAGCAGAATGCAGCCTTATCGATGAGAAATATCACCTGAAAGGCAAAAAAGTTGTTTTGTTCACCGGTCGTCTGACGCCGCAAAAAGGCGTCGATTACCTTATAAAAGCCTCCCGGACAATCCGTGGCGAGGTTCTGATATTAGGCGACGGGCCGGAACGGGAGAATCTGCAGAAGCTCATCGACAGCTACAAGCTCAAAAACTGTCGGATTTTAGGGTATATGAGTCCCAAAGAGCACCTGAGCTTTAAGGCGTTTTACGCCCGCGCGGATGTATATGTGGCGCCGTCCACCTGGAAGGAGCCGTTGGGACTTGTGATTTTAGAAGCTATGGCCGCAAGAACCCCTGTAATTTCTACGCGTGCCGGCGGCATCACGTCGCTTGTGAAGGATGGTTGGAACGGCTATCTTGTGCATGTGCGTAATGCCTCAGAGATTTCCTCCCGCGTAAATGAGCTTCTGGATAATAATGAGCTTCGGAAGAAAATGGGGGACCGTTCGTATGAATTAGTACTAAAAAGGTACACGTGGGACAGGATTGCGGATCAGTTCGAAGCGATTTACAGGAAGAATGCATCTTCCGCTCATGAATATCTCCGTTTTGTGAAAGCCGCAATCGAAAAAGCGAGAAACCAGAAGAGCAATCAAAAATAATCCCTTTTTCTTCCTTTAAATTCCTTTACTCATCCAGTAATGCTCTATACGTTGAAAATACTTTATATATGGCTTATAATTCACTCTTTATATGGCGGTCAAAATAGAAGTACTAAATACTGAAACGGGAAAAAGATTGCGGATGCCTAATCTTGATTTTGCAGGGTTGCTTGAACTTAAGACCAGTTTTGTTACGCTCGACGGCATGCCTGTCCTCCCCGAAGCAGCAGCAGCAGACATTATAATAGCAAGAGTCCAACATCCCGGTGAATTCAGTCTTGATGAAGGATATCCTCTTGTTGTAACGCGTGTATCAGATGGTTTTGTTGCACAGATATATTTACAGAGTCCCGGTCAGGCAGGGACGATCGATGTTCAGATGGTTGAACATAATCAACCTACGGATATGGGAGTTGTTCAACTTGTCGACCATCAGCTCATCTTCACCCGCACGTAATCAATCAATAGGACCGATTAAACTATAGGATTAATCAATAAATAAAGCATATAAGCACATAAGCACACAAAGTAAGTATTATTGCCATTTCGATGTCCGGCCGGTCAGTCAATTGTACATAATTTCTGTAATCGTCATATTGCTTGTCGCATACTTAATATTTAGATTATTGCGAAGTATATATTCATGCGATACGATGGTCGTATGATGCAAATCTCCGTCATTATTCCTGCATACAAACGCATTGATCAGACTCTCCATACTCTTGATCTTCTTTGTGCTTCAGAAGGAATGGGATCGGTATTTACCCTCGAAATCATTGTTGCCGATTCGACACCCGATGAAAGTTTGAAAAGCGCAATTCAAAAAAAATATGAATATTATTCTTCTCGTGAAAAACAAGATTGCGCATGGGTGACGCGGGCAGAGGGGCTCCCACTGGCCGGGGTCCCCTCCGTGGGTGGCCATGGGAGAACGCCCGCGGCAGGACCCCAAGAGTTAAAACCTGATATAAATAATTTAATTGTTTATGTTCGTCCGTCAAAACCCGGCATCGCCGCCAATAAAAATGCCGGTGCGCAAGCCGCCCATAACCCAGTTCTTATTTTCTGCGATTCGGATATGGAAGTTGAGCCGGATACGGTTGCAAAAACGCTTGAAGCGATGCAAAAACACACGTCTGCGGCGATGATCGGAGGCACGGTCCTCTGGCGTGGAGGGCCTCAGGATGGGAAGAAAGACCGGCCGAGGCCGGAAGACCGGTTAAAAGCTGCCAGTAATACGACATATATTGAGGCGTTCTATTCCCGCTACATTGCCACGTATAAACAGGTATTCGATGCTGTCGGCGGATATGACGAAAAAATATTTAACATGCGCGGTGAGGGGAGCGATTTGTCTGCCCGATACTGGCGCGCCGGATTTCCGCTTGTGTACGATGAATCAATCGTTGTCCATCACGTCCATGACGTGCCGGATGCAGCTGCAGTACGCGTAGATCATCCGGAATGGGGGATAGCGAAGGATTTTCTCCTCCTTGCCTATAAATACGGCATGATCGGGGGAGAGTACAGAAACTTTATGGCTACGGTTGCCGCCAATTTTTCGCATCTGGGGAAAGAAGGCTATTTCCGTTTGATCGAAGGCATCGGCAGGCATTTTGAGGAAATTGTTGTGGCAAAATCCTCTCTTGAAACGTTCCGTACAGCTGACAAACCAGCGTACGATTTCAAATTCCTTGAGGTGTTTTCGGACGAAAAATTATTTACTTCCTGTATAACCGAGGCACCGATAAAGTTAACAGGTATCCACACCAACGTTTTTCCATAGTGATATAATATAGGCCATGACAGATCAGGAAAAACCTCAATTTAGACCGGAATTTACAATCAACGATGAATTGCTTGCCCAATTAGTTCGTTTCACTGTTTACCCCCTCGTTGATCCGGTTACAGAAAATGTTACGTTATGGTGGAGGGGAGAAAATGATTTAACGCGTTTGCTTATGATGTGCGGTATTCCGAACGGTACGCTTCCGGATAAGCTTTCTACCATGACTGGAGAGCCAGGCCTTTTTACGTACCCTGCGAATATATCGCAAGGAGATATTGTTGATGTTGTTGAAGCACTTCGGATGAAGTGGTTTGACGGCAAGAAACAAGTAGAAATCACGCTTTCCCCGCCTGTATTCGGGTGATTTATTCCATAGTCCGTATGGTCCAGAAGTCAGAAGAAAGATTTTCGTTGGTCAAATATCCATACGGCATATAACAATATCCTTTATCGCCCCACGACGATCCCCAGCTATTTCGGATAACGGCGTAACCACGGCTGTCATCATATCCAACGGCCATGACCGCATGGCCGCCCACGAGTCGCTCACCCTTTTTCGGCATCGGAACGATGCCGGTTGCAGCAATCTTTCGCGATTCAAAGCTCGTATACACGGCAAATCCAAAGACAAACGGCGATCCCGCACTTATCGTATGTTTCATTTCGTCAAGCGTGTGGAGGCGGTAGTAGCGAATAATTTGCATATCCTTGGCTTCTGTATATGCCTTTTGGGGCGGTTTGACAGCAAATTTATCAATATCATACGGCCAGAGCGATTCGAGGCAATCACCGATTTTGACAAGGGTTTTAATCCCATCGCGGATTGAGGCTCCGCTATCAGCATTTTGAGTATGGCGGATGACGCGCTCGTTGTAGTAGAGAAATAACTTGCTGAAATTGATCACCTTGCTGAGTTTCTTATACTTAATGTATTCAAGATTTCCGACAAGTGCACATGCGGTGCAGCTTCCGAGATCTCCCTGATTTTCGACAGGAGTGCAACCCTTTCGGAGGTCGACGGATAGAGGTATTGCCGGTATGGCCGGCGCAAGGAGCGAGTAGGCGAGATCTCGTTCATCCGGCAAATCCGGTATCCAGCCATATTTGGGATTTCGCGCAATTAAAGTACTCAACATGTTTATATTGTATATATTCAAGGATGTGATGAAAAGAAGCATACGTCATAGGTCATAGCGAAATACAGCTAGCCAACCGGCGCAGGATGTTTGACAAGAAGAAGAAGAAGAAGTAATATACACGCCATATGTCACTGGCGCATGTTGAAGGAATTTGTGTGAATGGTATTCTTCGTCATGTCCGTCCGCATATGTTACATGTAACGTATCCGGATGGAACATGTGTACCCCACGGTCAAGTAATTGTTTTTCCCATAGATGTTACAAAATCAGGAGGAGCATTTGTACAAAGACTAGTGCAACCTGTTGATGTGAATTTGAAAAATGTCATGGTTCAACATAATATTTCGGAAGCGATCCATCTTTTATCAAATAAAGATAATGGTTCCCAAATACTTGCCACCGACGCCGCTCTTCCGCCCGAACTGCGAGGCCACCCTCATCCTCAAGAAATAACACCCCCTCAATCATAAGTATTTATCTATAGATCCGTGCTAGGTTGCCTTTTCCAGAGAGAGAGTATTATAGGGAACATATGGCAACACCAGAGGAAATGCCAGATAACATAAGAGAACATTATGATGTTGGCGTTTCTCTAGATTGGATGCCGGAAATGGCAAAAAATGACCCTCTCGGATTGATAAATTTAGTAATTACCAATGGAAGCTATACATCAAGAACAATCGCACTTAGATATCTTGTTGAAGCGCATCAAGAATTGGCGGACTTGATCGAAGATTCTCCCGCAGATACGCCTTAACAGGATATTCTAATAACCGGTTGGTAGTATTGTATTTTTAAGTAAGTAAACCTGGAGGGTTGATTAGGTTCTTTTCGACACTTTTGACGTCTTCGATACATTTGATGCTTGATTCTTGCCGCTTGCCACTTACTTTTCCGTTTGCCTCCCGTCCAAACTTCTGATACGCTATTCTTGTATTGGTTTATTGGTAATATTATGCGTTCTCTCCGTATTGCCCAGCTCGTCTTGCCATGGATTCCGCTGCCCCCGCCCGGATACGCGGGGACGGAGCGCGTGGTCTACCATCTGACGGAAGGATTGGTGAAACGCGGCCATCAGGTGACGCTTTTTTCAGTAGGAGAAAGCACGACGTCTGCTAAACTTGAATGGGTGATACAGAAGGCAATGGGGCTTCAGACAAATGTGAAAGGTACA
>Ga0233422_10000795_pt1 | contig 14955 bp, 13 predicted proteins | sample Watercolumn_Mata_2_FD_182724 | JGI IMG/M metagenome (GOLD analysis project Ga0233422, IMG submission 182724) | Freshwater microbial communities from Lake Matano, South Sulawesi, Indonesia - Watercolumn_Matano_2014_110_MG | ecosystem: Environmental > Aquatic > Freshwater > Lake | place...
CATTATTCAGTGTGAAGCCCCGTGTGCCCCGTGCCGTCACTTCAGGTGTCCTGTTCAGGGGCATCCTTGCATGAGAAGCATAACCCCTGGAACGGTGCTGCGAAAATTGGACGAGATCCGGCAGAGTGGGCTCTCCCGCGAGGCCGGTTGAACCGATGGCCGGTATCAATCCATGACAACACAGCACCAGCCGTACATCAGCGTGATCATACCGACTTACAACAGGTTGAACCTGTTGAAGGAAACGGTGGAATCGGTGCGTCATCAGACTTTTCGAGACTTCGAGATCATTGTCGTGAACGATGGCTCTACCGACGGCACGGCGAAGTGGCTGGACACGCAGGGCGACCTCAAACATCTCGACCAGGAAAACAAGGGAATCGCGACATCGAGAAACAATGGCGCGGCTGCGGCAGAAGGCGAATGGTTCGCGTTCGTGGACCACGACGACCTCTGGGCCCCGGACAAATTGGAGATCCAGGCCGAATTCATGAAAAGGAATCCGGACGTCGGCCTTGTGGCTGCGAGACACGTCCGACTCAGCCAAAAGCCGCCCAAGGTGCGAAATCACCGATGGATCAAGGGCGATCTGCTGGTGAAAGTCTTCTCCGAGAGCTTCATTCACACCTCATCGGTGATCATTCGGAGAGACGTCTTCCGTGCAATCAACGGATTTCCTGCACGCTACCGGTTTGCGGACGAGTTCGACGTTTGGCTGAAAATCGCAGCGAATTACCCTGTAGCGTACGTAGACGATCCTCTGGTGTTCATCAGGTTCTATGAGTCGAACACGAGCCATTATCTGATCGGGGTGCGCTCCGACACCTATGACATTTTGACTCGAAACTACGACCCCCAGCGCATTCCCAGGCACGTGTTTCTCAGAACCATGTCGGACCATGACATCTCGTTCGGTCGAGCTTACCTCCGAGCGGAAAACCTGCTCGAGGCGCTCGTCTGGTTTCGTCGGTCCGTGAAAAGGACCCCGTGGCGACTGAGAAGCTGGCGTTACTACCTAAAGTACCGCCTCGTCTACGCCTTGCAGAAAAGTCTCGGTCGGAGACGTGACCGTCGGCCGAACAACTAGCCTCAAGGCTTTTCCGAAGCAATCCATGAAGTTCACGCTTGAAACCTTATTTCACCCCGAGGCTTGTCGAATCCTTGATTGTGACGCAGAACGCCTCCCCGAACTCATACAAACTGCGATTCGCGAGCACGCCCGTATCGTGGCCGAGAAGTCCGCTGGAGTGCGAAAAGACGCGCCGGAGAGCGCGGTGTCAGTCGTAGATTTACCGGGGGGGAGACGGATCTGTGTGAAAGAGTTTCGATGGAGAGCGTGGTTTCATGCGCTAAAAGGCTTGGCTCGACCAACTCAGGGTTTGCGCGCGTTTCGCAATGGCGCAAGATTGGCGGCAGCAGGTGTAGACGTGGCACTGCCTCTCAGCCTGGTCCGCCGGAAATGTGTGAGCCTTGCCACAACCGAATGGATTGTAATGGAAGTGATTCCGAAAGCCCTGGAGATGGATCGCTACATTCTGACTCGGATAGCCGCCTCCTGGACGAGCCTGGAGAGGAGAAGCCTGGCCCGCAGCTTCGGCAGATTCATCGGTTCCATGCACGGCAAAGGAATCTTCCACTCCGATCTCAAGACATGTAATGTTTTTGTTTCGGATCGACAGGCGCTATCAGGCGAAAAGGATACCCGACTATCTGCAGCGTCGGTCAGATTCTCGCTCGTGGACTACGATGAAGTGAGCTTCGGAAGGAGTATCCTGGAGCGAAAAAGGACCAAGAACCTTCTCCAGATCTTTCTGTCCACTCCCCTTGCGGTAGGAGCCACGGATCGGATGCGCTTCCTCAATGAATATGCTCTCCATGCAGGAATTGACCGAAATCAGAGGCGAGAGATCGCACGCCGAGTTCTTCAAGCCGCCAAAGGAAGAGAGATCCTTTACGTGGGATTCGAAGGAGACATCATCGAGAAGTGGGGATCCCGGTGACGCAGGGTCTGACAGCGATGCACGGCAAGCAAAATGACCGGCAAGATGCCGGTCCTACTGTGAGGTTGGCCACTCGGGCCTCCCTCCCGGTTCCCAGGCAAGAGCCTGGAAACGAGAAAAGCTACCATGAATCAGGTTCTCACCCAGCTCTGAACTTTCCGTATCACATAACGCGTCACTTTGCCTGTTGCCACGAAGCAAACGCGGACAAGTTCGACAAATCGTCCAAACTCCCGAGGTCGATTCGAGATTGCGTCGGCCAGGGCGACCTCAATCCGGTACGAATCATCTTCGACTAAGTCGTAGGTCGGGTCATCGAATCTTGGGTCGCGCATGAGCTTAACGAGCGAGCGGTCTATCGACCGATTGAGACGTGCGGGCGCTCTGGCTGCGGCCTTCATGACCGAGCGCAACGACCCTGAAAAAGCCTCACCTGCGTCGGCCAAGGCCAGGAGAAACGGGTGAGGTTCCCGGTGCTTCGCCGCGGCGTTGAGCATAAAGTGTATGGCCGCTTCGAAAAGCGTATGACGGTTCCTTAACAGGTTCTGATGCTTCTCCACAAATGTCGCGAGGTTGCCTGACTTTATGAAGCGCAGGAAAACCTTGTACAGAGGGAACGGAAAGGCTCGGGCGTGGTACGGCTGCGTCACGTCCTGCACATAGTGCATCGCCCACGCGGTGAACCGCCATCCCCAGTAATCGGATCCGTGCGTAAACGCGAGGTTGGCCAAGTCAAGAAACACGCGAATTCTCTCCTCCATGAAGCTGAGCCTTAGCCTCGGCAGCAGGCGGAAGAGCAGCGGATTCTCTCTGAAGAAAGCCATGTGAAACGCGGCCTGGGAACTGAGCCCGGAGGCCCCGCCATACGGAGGCTCGCCATATCCATACTTCTCGATGAGGAACAGGTCCTGATCCATGCCCCAGTCCGGTTCGTCCGAGAACGTACAGAGCACGTCCCTCGCGGTCATCGCCTTATTACGTCCTGTTTCCACGTATGAGCCTCCCGGCGGACCCGAGCGAGAAGGGTCATGCGCTGCGTCGCCGGAGACTTCGTCAACTCCTCTTATCCTCACATAATGAAGAGCGGTCTGCGGGCTGATTCGCATCGCATCGAGGAACCGGTCCACCGTTCGGATCTCTTCGGCCGGTCCGGCTTTGGAATAATTTAGATCATCGCACTGAAACCTGCACTTTCGCTTTAGACCGACTTCCCCCCCACCCTTCCCTCCCCCGCAAGGGGGGAGGGTTTTAAGATCCCCTCCCCTGGCGGGAGGGGGAAGGGGGAGGGGGAAGCTGACCCCATGGCGCAAGCGCCTATGTCCTTGCATCTCACCGTGACTTTTTATCCTGTAGCGCAGGCGACCATGGTACCGCTCCACGATCGGACCCAAGTCTCGGCTCGTCTCCGCGAGGAATTCCTCTAACGGAATCACTGTGACTTCGCGGCCCAGGAGAGGCGACAACTCGGACCTTATAGCGCTCAGTGTAAGCAGAGCGTGGGTGTTCCAGGACAATTTTACGGGTTGAGGCATCTGATACCATTTGGCGCTGTGACGATGCGATCAGTTGCGGTCGCAATAGCGGTGGCAACTGACCGCCACACAGGAGTTCTTGAAGGGGGTGCCGGGGGAAACTTCTTGCAAGAAGTTGCCCCCGGCAAAACTTCCCCTTTCAAGTGAACTCTTATACGACGCCGGCGTCGAGATAGGCACTGAGTTGCTCATTCGATTCCATGCGAATGTCGAGAGCTTTTTCCCACGCGTACGGCGATTCCATGCACAGGTAAATCCTGACATCAGGCGCGTGTCTCCTGATGCGCTCGGCCATGTGACGGTACGCGGCTATGCGTCGGTCAACGTGGAGTCTCTGTTTGCCATCGAGGCCCCGCAGAAAGCCATCGTGGAAGTACGGCACCGATCCGAAACGCGATCGAGCCGTCTCCTTGAGTTCCGGCACGAAACGTAAGACTCCGAGAGAGATCCATGCGACAGCGTCGCGGTCCACGGATCGGAAGATGGCATCTACTACCTCGTTGTACTCACTCGCCCATCCAGGCAGGGGGATGATCGGGTCAAAGTGAAACGCCAGCCGGTAGCCTCGGTCCTGGACGGTTGCAGCAGCCTTGAGCCGGCGCTCTAAGCTCGCTGCTCCGCGCTCCTCGCTCGAGCGCACGCTCCGCGAGTTGACGGAAAACCCGACAACCACGCGGCTGACGGGATTGAGATCCAGCAGGGGCTCAATAAGATCCGTTTTGGTCTTGAGCTCAAGTGATGCGTTCGTGCGACCAGCGAGGAATTGCACGAGACTCGCTGCGAGGCCAGTCAGAGGCTCGAGCGCGAGGGAATCGGTGAACTCTCCTGTGCACAAGCGGTGGAATCGGTTGGGATCAGCCTTCAGATGGGAATCAAGCTCAGTCCGGAGGTCGTCCGTGTTCACGAAAACCTCCAGCACGGGCCGGTTAAAATAGACCTGCAACGCGCAGTACCGGCAGTCCATCGGACACCCTTGACCGATGTGCAGGATTTGAAGCCCACAACAGACGTATTCCTTGGTGCCGGGACATGGCTTGATGAAGGCGCCCTTGTGCTTAAGGAGCCTGATGACCTTCTTGCCATGCCTGAAGGGATCTGGTTTCATTTCCAGGGCCCGCCTTGCCGGAATCACCTCGTCGCCTACGAGTACGCGGGCGCTTCCCACCCTCTCGAGGATGAGCGCAGTCAAAGGCTCATTCAACGCGTCTTGGTCAACCCAAACTTGGTCTATGCGAAACTTGATCGATGGGAATAAGCGATTGCAGTCGTTCGCACCGGTAACCTTATACAATTTGGCCTTCAACCAAGCGAAATTCGACGAGGCTCAACCACAAGAGACCCCTGACGCACACAACTTCCGCGCTCTAGGTCCATAGCAGCACTAGGGCAGCGGGGTTTCGGTTGCGGCGCCTTGCTGTCCAACGTCACGCTGGGTACCGATCAAGTCCGAGAGAAGTTCCTGGGCAACATCCCAGAGCTCGCTGGAAGTCTCTTGGAGTCCGTCAGCCCTGAATCCGTGTACAAGGGTATTTCGGGCAGAAAATGCCCGTTGGGCCACATCGAGCTCGTGACGTGAAAGGACGCCTTGTGAGAACAGCTCCTTGATCAAAGACGAGGAGGGAACTCTCTGAAGTGGAATACCCTCTCGCTCGGCGATGTGCCTAAGAAGAGCCTCCACCGATACCCACGTCAACAGGAACGCGGCTTCCGTGGCACCCGTCTTGAGCAGTTCATTCGCGCGTCCGAGAGCATCCGTGACGTCTTTGAGATCAAGCAGAGGCTCGGTTGGCGGCACTACCTCGTCCGATCGAGGGTCAACAACCACCAGAGAAAAGCGCCAGCCTGGTTGGCGTCGAATGGTCTCGGCGAGTTCCCTAAACCTCTCAGAGGCAGCCGTATCTGTTCCCACTTTGACTTCTATCACGACTGACTCGTCAGGTCCACGCGCCACAAGATCTGGGTGGAAGCCCTTGAGAAACTCGGGCAATTTCTCCTGGCTGGGCTCAACTAGCACTTTGTATCCGCGGCCTTCATAGTCCGCAGCGATCTCGAGAAGCTTCCTGCGCTCAGCTTCGTATCCTGAGTTCTTCATAGGAGTTGCTCCTGGGGTGGTGCGTCGCCAACCTTTACATACACGAATTCGCCGCCGTCCTCGAAACCTTCTATTAACACTGACGAGACATCACTCAAATCAAATGTTCCTCGGAGACTTCTACGCCGAATAATTGCGTCGGTCACCAACGCGTCATCCGGGAACGCGAGACCTATAAGGGCATCTTGGATGGGCTTGATTATGTTGTCAACATCCAACGCTGCCTCCTCGTACAGATACACCACAGTAATGCAAACTGGACCTTCGGCAGCTGTGTGGCTTGGCGACCAGAAGCTCATTGCTTCTTTTCGTACTAAGTCCTTCCATTCCTTGAGACGCTCACGTCGACGCGTCTGTTGTGAGACTGGCCGGCCTCTAATTAGGAACTCAAACGGTTGCATTCTCAGACCATATACCACAGTCTTTGGCAATTCATTAAGATTGTTACCCCTACGGGTAGCTAAGGGAAAAAGGGAGCAACGACCAGGCCTCACACTTTATGCCCGAGAGTACTGAATCTGCCATTGTGACAAGTGGTGGACATTCCTCTTCTTCCCTATGCGCTCTGCTAGAGGGAAAAAGACCGGTTCCTAACCGTAGTCAAAATCGGTGACTTTGGCTTACATGTCAATCACTAGGGGTGCCATTTCCCCTGGCTTTCCTTACAACCCCTATGATCTCCTCCGCTTCTTTCCATGATTCAGTGGAGATCTGCACAACGCACCGTTCATCCTCAAAGCCGGGCGTAGGAACAATTGAGATGTCTTCCGAGGCAACCACGCGGTCGCGCCATTCCCGAAATAGTCGCTCCTTTTCGATCAGTTCAGGAAATTTCCAGCTCCGAACCAGTCGACGGAAGCGTTCCGCGCGTTCCGAAACCGGAGCGTCCGAATTACTGAGAAGGTCGGTCACCTGCTCATCGCTTATCCATTCTTCTACGCTTTTCCCGTGAAGCACGGAAAGGTCCCACAGAGCGCCGATTACTTCAGCCGACTTGTTCGCATTGAGCTTCAGAAGATCGCACAACTCCATCAGGGCCCTTCGACCATCAGGTCCCAGGTGCACGAGAACCGCAGCGGTCTTCTCTGAAATACGCCCCGCCGCTAGAGCCTGGAGCACCGGCTCCTCGAGACCGCCAATGAGCCTAAGATGCTCCAAACGAGGCCCCTTGGGCGGAATCCCAAGCGGGTCAAGAAACTCAGCAGCGACTTCCTCTTTCGAGAAGACTCCGAGGAGACGTCTCACGAGTATCGCCCTAAACGCGGTGTCAATGCGGCGTTGGCCTATATTGTCCCAGAACGCGAGCCGCAGACCGTCAGCCACCGGCATGTCTGATGGCAGCACCCTCACGTTCACGGAAGAGAGCCCTGCCTCCCGCGCAGCCATGAGCCTGCGTCTGCCCAGCACCACCACGGGAGTTACGCCTCGGCTCTCTTGTACTACGGGATCGACGATCAGTCCTACCCGCGCGATGGAATCGACCAGGGGTCCCAGAGGCGCAAAGCAGGGAACGTAGTACGTTCGGTCTTGGAGATCCACGTCGCGAGGGTCCAGTTCAATCCGCGTGGTACGATCGAGCCAGTTCACGATACCTCTCTGCCTCCCCGGCGTTTCCCCTCTTTTCGCATCCCGCGGCCACAAGCAGGCATTTTCGCTTGAGTTCCAAGACGGCCGCTCGACGGTAGCTGCTGCTCAGATCAGGATATTTCAGGATCTTCCGGATTGCCTGAATTCGGAATCGGTCGATTGCAGGCACGGTCTGCGAAAGCTGATCCGCATGACCTCCGTGCTTGATCACCAGAGGCCGCGGAATAAAGCAAACTTCATGAAACGCGGTGATGCGCAGCCAGAGGTCGTAGTCCTCGGCAGCGGGCAATGTCTCGTCAAACCAACCGCAGCGGTCCAGGAGCTTCCTTGAGATCACTACGGAAGAAGGGCTGATTAGGCAGCGTTCGAGGGCCCTCTCGAAGAATCGACCTCCTTGCTTCTGATGCACCGCCATCTGCCGTACCTCTTGTCCGTCTCTCATCCAGATCTCGTCGGTATGGCAGATGAAGAAAGGGTCCGCTGCGTCATAACAAGCCACCTGGGCTGTCAGCTTCTCAGGCAACCATTCATCGTCCGAATCGAGGAACGCAACCAACTCGCCCGTAGAAGCCCTAATACCCAGATTTCGTGCTGCGGCCACACCGCGATTGGGCTGAGACAGCACTGCTATCCGGCTGTCGAATGATGCCAGGAGGTCGCGCGTGGAATCGTGCGACCCATCGTCAACCACGATCAGCTCATAATCCGTGAACGTCTGGGTAAGAACCGACCTGATTGCCCGCTCCACCAGGCTTGCTCGGTTGTATGTAGGAATGATCACACTGACCAGGGGCATAATCGCCTGCGCGCTGTGGTCCGATGGTAAGGATCATCATAGCACGCAGCCAGGCGAAAGCGCGCTAAAACCTTTCCGCCGCAGTTCGTGCACTGGGGCGGAAAGGCCTTGCTGCTCTTCTGCGTTTTCTACAGGATTATTCGGCGTGTCGGGCGGAAAGGGGTGTGACCACCCTTGAAGTCTTGGAAGGTCTCCCACGGCCCGCACTTTGTGCCAGTGCCCTTTCCAAACCGTAGTGAGCCTGGATTTTCCTGCACACCTCGTCCTTGACCGTCTGCCACGAGCAAAATGCCGTGGTCTTGATCCGACCGGTATCGACGTCTTCGTACGCGAAGACTGCGGGGCAATCTCGCAGCCGCGCGTCCTCGAGACCGCCTCGATCCTCGTAGGGAACGGTCATGACGGTAAGCACTTGTTTGAAGGAGGTACGTTCCTTGAGAATCCGGTCTATCTTGTGTCCTCGGAGAAGATCGCTCACCGCAAGAACTATGTTCAGCAGGCCGGGGCTACCGAAGATTTCACCCAGCTTCAGACTCTGCGCCATGATCTTCACCATGGAGAGGAAGGTCAGAGCATTGAAGAGCGTCCTACGGAGCCCTTGGTCCGGCAACGATTTCATACGCCTCGCGAGCGATGAATCAAGCTGCCGAAGCCGCACGAGCAGCTCCGACAATTGAGGCCGGAGATACCGGGAAATGGGCCGGTACTCCCGGCCGTCCGAAACAAGCAACGTGGCGCTCTCGCAGTTCGGGTGAGAGCCCCCGAGGGTCTGCCTGCCAAAGAACTTTGAAAGGACCTCGAACTTCATCATGCCCGTGGGAACAAATTCCGAGCCGGGGAGCATCGCTTCAAAGGCATTTTCCACACACTCCGTCGTTGTTGGGTCCAGCATCACTTCGCTTGACTCCCAGCAAGGAGTGAGGGGGACAAATGCCCATACGGAGATCTGCTCTTTGTAATCGTGAATAAGATCGAGTAATTCTCTCAGATTGTCGTCGTTGACACCTCGAGCGAGGGTGGATATCATCGCGAATTTATTCACCCCGCACTCCATGACGTTTTCGAGAGCTTTCTTCTTGGCCGCCAGGGAATTGTCACCCCGTAGGGTCCGATAGATTTCGGGTCGGGTCCCGTCAAAGCCGAAGTTAAGCTGGACTCCTAAAGAGCAAAGTTCGCGGCAGTAGTTCCTGTCAGCAAGTTTGATCCCGTTCGTGAAGATCTGGACTTGAAACCCGTACGAACGCGCGAGCCGAACGATGTCCAGGAAATCTCGGTGGACCGTGGGCTCGCCACCAAAGAAGCAGATATTCGGCCTGGGGTCGTTTTCCTGAAAGTGTTTGAAGATCTTGTCAAAATACTCCAGAGGTGGATGATAGGAGAAACCCATGGCATCCACGTAGGCCAAACAGATGGGACAACGCTGGTTGCAGAGGTTGGTGACGTCGATAGCCACGGTGGTGGGCTTGGTGTGGCTCTGATGGTCGCAGTTGGCGCAATTCAAGGAACATTCGGGAGAAGAGGGTTCGCAGTAGTCGGATACTTCCCGCTTCCAGCGCCATTTTCGGGCATCCCTCGTGACCAGAGACGCGGTCCGACCGCACTTACGGCAGAATTTGGCAAGATACACGTTGTTGTTCCGAATCTCATACGCTGCGTCGGCAGGTTTTCCGCAGTTTTCGCAAAGACCGAGTTTCATATCTTACTCCCATAAAGGCCGAACGAACAAGCAAACGTCCGTGGGCCCGTTCCGGCGAACTCCCAAGGAATGTAAGCGATCAAGGCGCAATACAACAAGCCGGTTTTGGGCAGGATCAGTTATCACAACGTTTTTCATTGTCAAGGAAAAAGCAGGTGTGCTATGAACAAAAATTCGGCATTTGCCGACAACTGCTCGCGCGCCTTCTCAGCATGGCGGGCTTTCCTATCCTGACGTCAAGGAAAAGGCGCTGTCCATGACACACGCTTCGATCCTCATCCTCGCCGGCGAAGCCTCGGGAGATTATCATGCGGCAGCCCTCGTACGAGACATCAAACAGCGCTCTCCGCATATTCGGATCCTTGGAATAGGGGGAGAAAAGCTGGCGGACGCCGGGATGGAACTCCTCCACCACTACCGAGAAATCAATATGATCGGGCTGAGCGGGGGGCTCGCCACGATCCGCAACATCATCGCTGCCTATAGAACTATGAAGCGAGAGTTGCGGAGCGGACGCCATCACCTGTTCATCCCGGTAGATTTCCCGGATGTCAATATGCGTCTCTGTCGAGTGGCTCGTACTGCGGGTTTAAGGGTGTGTTACTACATCAGTCCCCAAGTGTGGGCCTGGCGCCGCGGCCGTGTTCGAAAGCTCGCGAAACTGGTAGATCGGATGATGACGATCTTCCCGTTTGAACAAGAGCTGTATCGTGAAGCCGGCGTAGACGCCTATTTTGTGGGCCACACCATGGTGCGCGATATTCCGGAGCCGATCGACAGGGCGGCAGCCCGTAAGCAATTGAACATAGGCGACAATGAGTATGTGGTAGCCCTACTGCCTGGGAGCAGGCCCCCGGAAGTTCGTCGCATGCTTCCGATGATGTGCGAGGCCGCCGAGATCTTCGCCGCCCAGTTTTCCGACACTCGGTTCGTCCTTCCGCTCGCGGGTGGGCACCTGGAGCCATTGGTTCGGGACATTGCGTCAAATTACCAGGTGAATGTGAAGCTGATCCACGGCGAGGCCGCGTCCGTGATGGCAGCTGCGGACTGCGGCCTGGTATGTTCAGGAACGGCCACTCTGCAAGCCGCTCTGACCTGTATGCCCCACGCTGTGGTTTACAAGGTGGACCCTCTGACCTGGTGGATAGGGCGTCGAATTGTGGAGGAAGATGTTCACCTCGCCATAGCCAATATGCTGGCTATCGAGGCAGAGAAGCAGGGCGGTCCTATCAAAGAGATTCAGGACGCTGGTTTTCAGATACGTTGCCGGGAGTGCGGACGTCCTCTCTTCGTGCCCGAACTGCTCCAGAAGAGCGCCACTCCTGAAGAACTGGCCCAATGGCTCGTGTCATTCCGGACGAACGAGTCCTTGCGTCGCGCAATGGTACGCGGCTTTCACCAAATTCGAGCGATGCTCGCCCCGCCCAAGAACGGCCCCACCGCTGCTGAGATCGTGCTTGGTCTCCTGGAAAGCCATCCGTCTCGCGAACAGTAGTGCCTGTATCATTTCCTTGAGGGATTCGGGTCAGCCTATTTGTTCGCTTGAGCTCCACCGTTCTCCTTCTTGAATATCCGGCAAATCCCCACATAAAAGAGCGGGATAAAGAAGATCGCGAGGGTTGTCGCGGTGATCATCCCGCCCAGGACGCTGGTGCCTATTGCCTTTTGCGCTCCCGCACCTGCGCCGGTGGCCAAGGCCAGGGGCAGCACGCCGAAACCGAAGGCCAGGGAGGTCATGACGATCGGGCGGAACCGTAATTGCGCCCCCTCCAGAGTGGCCTGGATCAACCCCATCCCTTCCTCCAATTTGGCCTTGGCGAATACGACGATGAGGATGGCATTCTTCGTGGTCAACCCCAAGGTAGTGAGAAGCCCTATTTGGAAATAGACGTCATTGGGCAGATCCCGAAACGATGACGCCAGGACCCCGCCGATGACCCCGAGGGGAAACGCCAGTACAATCGAAATGGGCAAGGTCCAGCTTTCGTAAAGAGCGGCCAGAACAAGGAAGATCACAAGCATGGAAAATGCGTACAGCGCAGGCGCCTGAGAACCTGCCATCCGCTCCTGGTAAGAAATTCCGGTCCAGTCAAAGCCGATGCCCTTGGGCAATTTCGAGATGAACTCTTCCATGGCCTGCATTGCCTCACCTGAACTCCTCCTCAGGGCCGCCTCGCCCAAGATATTCATGGACGGAAAGGCGTTGTACCGCTCCAGTCTGGGAGAACCGAAAGTCCAGTGTGCCGAGGCAAAGGAAGAAAAAGGAGCCATCTTCCCCGTGTTGTTGCGAACGTAAAGTTTCTCCAGATCGTCGGGCAACATGCGGTAGGGAGCCTCAGCCTGAACGTACACTCGTTTCACTCGTCCGCCCTGAACAAAGTCATTGACGTAGGCGCTGCCGAAGATCGCGGATATGGTATTGTGAACAGCGGTAATGGGGAGCCCCAATGCGCCTGCCTTTTTCCAATCCACGTCAATCCGACACTGGGGCACATCCTCCAGACCGTTGGGCCGAACCCTGGTCAATCTTGAGTCCTGCATAGCCATCCCGAGGAGTTGGTTGCGGGCAACCATCAGGTCGGAGTGACCCAGACCGCCTCGATCCTGCAACTGAAAATCAAATCCCTTGGCCTGACCCAGTTCGATAACGGCCGGCGGCGGAAACGCGAACACCATTGCGCTGCGGATCTTTGAAAAAGCCCCCATGGCCCTCCCTGCCAAGGCATCGACTTTCAGATCCGGCCGGTCACGAAGCTTCCAGTCCTTGAGCTTGACAAATGCCAGTCCCGCGTTCTGTCCCCTGCCGGAAAAGCTTATGCCCGACACGGTCATTACGGATTCCACCGCGTCTTTTTCTCCCACAAGAAAATGGTCTCTAACCTGCTCCAGGACCTTGTCGGTCTGCTCCAGGGTCGAGTTACCCGGAAGCATTGCCTGGACCATCAGGACGCCTTGGTCTTCGTCAGGGAGATAGGCAGTTGGCATCCGCTGAAACAGGTAGGCCATTGCCGCCACAATCACAACGAAGACGGCCACGTAACGCAGTTTCCTGGAAAGAGCGTGGCCAACCAATCCTAAGTACAACTCTCTGCTTCGAAAAAAGGTGCGGTCAAACCATCTGAAGAATGGACGCATAAAGAAGATCGCATTCTCTGACGTTTCATGCCCTCTTGCCACGGGTTTGAGCAGGGATGCACAGAGAACCGGGGTGAGAATCAGAGCCACAACCACCGAAAGAAGCATTGAGGCGATGATGGTCACGGAAAATTGGCGGTAGATGACACCTGTTGAGCCGCCAAAAAACGCCATGGGGCCAAACACCGCAGAGAGCACCAGCCCGATCCCTATCAGCGCACTGGTGATTTCATCCATGGATTTGGCAGTGGCGTCTCTCGGCGAGAGCCCTTCGTCGCGCATGGTGCGTTCCACGTTCTCCACCACCACTATGGCGTCGTCCACCAGAAGGCCGATGGCCAGCACCATGGCGAACATGGTGAGCATATTGATAGAGAAGCCGAATAGCCCCAGAACTGCAAAGGTCCCCAGGAGAACCACCGGCACCGCGATGGTCGGTATCAAGGTGGCCCGGATGTTTCCCAGGAAGAGATACATTACCAGGAAGACCAGCAGGATCGCCTCGAACAGGGTCTTGACCACCTCTCCGATGGCCACTTTGATAAAAGGAGTGGTGTCGTACGGGTAAACGACTTTCATGCCCGAGGGAAAATACCGACTCAGCTCTTCCAGCTTCGTCTTGATGGCCTCGGCGGTATCGAGCGCATTGGCTCCGGCAGCTTGTCGGATAGCCAGGGCTGCGGAAGGTTTGCCGTTGTGGTATCCCACAATATCGTAGGTCTCGGTGCCCAGTTCCGTCCTGCCCACATCCTTGATCTCGACCACGGAGCCGTCAGGATTCATGCGGACAGGGATAGCACCAAATTCTTCAGGGGTCTTGAGAAGGTTCTGGACGACAATCGAGGCGTTCAAACGCTGGCCATCCACCGCCGGCGCGCCGCCGAACTGGCCGGCGGAGACCTCTACATTGTAGGCCCGAAGCGCTGTAATGACGTCTTCGACCGTGAGGTGGTAGTTGGTCAAGCTTTCGGGGTTCAGCCAGACCCGCATGGCATACTGGGTGCCGAAGGTTTCCACCTCGCCCACCCCGGGCACGCGGGCCAGTACCTTTTCGAGGTTGGATTGGGCATAGTCCCTCAGGTCATGCCCATCCATGCTCTCGTCTTCCGAAATCAGGCCCACGATTATCAACCAGTTCCTGGTGGATTTGCTGACCTTCACGCCCTGCTGCTGCACCACGTTCGGCAGACTCGCCATGGCGAGCTGGAGCTTATTCTGCACCTGAGCCCAGGCAAGGTCCGGATCGGTTCCCGGGGCAAATGTCAATTCGACGCGAGAGGCGCCGGCTGAATCACTGGTGGAGGACATGTACAGCATCTTGTCAAAACCGGTCATCTTCTGCTCGATGATCTGGGTCACGCTGTTTTCAACCGTCTCCGCAGAGGCCCCGGGATAGAAAGACTCAATGGCGATGGAGGGCGGGGCAATGGGGGGATACTGTGATATGGGCAGGGTATAGATCGCCAAGGCGCCTGCCACCATCATGACGATGGCAATGACCCAGGCAAAGACCGGACGATCAAGAAAGAATCGCGATAACATCGAGCGCCTCCGTCAGTTCCCTTTTCCGGCAGGTTGAGCCGTAGTCCCGGGTTTCGCGTCAGCTTTCCGAGCAGCATCAAAAGGGATGACCTTCACGGACGCGCCAGCCCGAACCTTTTGCATGCCCTCGACGACCACACGATCTCCGGGTGCGAGACCTGACGAGACGAGCCATTTATCCCCGATACCGCGATCGACTATGACCGCCCGCTGTTGAATCTTGGATTCACTATCGACGAACAGCACGAATGGATTTCCCTTGGGGTCGCGTGAGACTGTCTGCTGGGGTATAAGGACAGCCTGTTCATTGACTCCTTCTTGCACCACCGCCCGGACGAACATGCCCGGTAGTAATACTTTTTTCGGATTTGGAAAGACAGCCCGCAGGACGACGGTACCGGTCGAGGGATCCACTGTGACGTCACGAAACTGGAGCGTCCCTTCCAATGGATATGCTGTGCCGTCTTCCAGGATGAGCTTGACGTCCCTGTGGTTGGCCCCGTTTGCATGAAGGCTATCCCCCAGGCGACGCCTCAGTCGCAGCAGTTCGGACGTGGATTGGGGCACATCTACGT
>Ga0233422_10000796_pt1 | contig 14954 bp, 19 predicted proteins | sample Watercolumn_Mata_2_FD_182724 | JGI IMG/M metagenome (GOLD analysis project Ga0233422, IMG submission 182724) | Freshwater microbial communities from Lake Matano, South Sulawesi, Indonesia - Watercolumn_Matano_2014_110_MG | ecosystem: Environmental > Aquatic > Freshwater > Lake | place...
AATTGCGAACCGCTTCTCGACATAGTTTTTCTTGGAACTCTTGATCTTCCTCTTCCATAACCGCTTCTCCAAACATGTCTTCTATGCACAATTCTTCAGCTTGCAGAATGCTGTCTTCCAGCCATTAAATATGGTGAATAAGGCTGACGAATCTTTTTAGCCTCAATAACTCTTGCAATTAAGTCTTCCCGAACACTCTTAAAAAATGCTGAAGGAAGTTCTAGAGTTTTTGTTTTCTTTCCGTTTATATCTAAAATTTCTACTTTGTTTGTCATTTCATCTCAACTCCAAAAATTCAAACTTCTTCTTTAATTGTTTTTTGCTTGCTCTTAATGGATATGTCATTAATAACTGTCTTTTTGAAGGACCCTGTATTGAACCCCTTAAAATAAGATAATCTGTTTTTACATCTCCGTAATTAGATAATCCGCTGTGACCAAACTCTTCTGCTTTTCCAATTGCAATTATTTTATTATTATAAACAACACGTGTGAACATTCCAAGTTGTCCTGCCATTGGAACTCTAAATGTAACTCTTGCAGGATGCCATGGCCCAAGGCTTCCAGGTTTTCTTCTTCCCTTCTCGCTTTTATGCTGTTTTAATGTTATTCCAAATCTTTGTACAGGTCCAGATAGCCCCTTTCCTTTTGTCAATCCCCTTATATCAACAATTTGTCCGTTCTCAAAAATTTCAGAAATCGAAATATCTTTGGATAATTTTTCTTTTATATAATTTAACTTTTCTTCATTATTTCCGGAAATTGCCAGTTCAATAATATCCGGAGTTTTCTTAAGATTTGTTTTTTTAACTTGAGAATAAACAATTATCCTTATATCATCGTAATTATTTGCATTTTCTGAGTTAATATCTCCATCTTTTCCGCTTTTGGGAATTTTTATCACCTTTTTTAATTCCTTGTCAATATTGCCGGCAAGAATCTCTTTTGCAACTTTTCCATTTTTATAAAATCGAACAGAGAGAATTTTCATAGGAGGACATTCAACAATTGTAACAGGAATAGCAATTCTTTTTCCTTTTGTCATTGAATGTTCTGTGTTATCTTTTACAAATGCAGAAGCCATTCCAACTTTATAACAAATGAATCCTTTAAGTCCTTTGAAATCAGAAGTAATCGCTTTCCAGTTCACACTAGGTAGTAATTTACTGGCTCTTTTCCTTGGCCAGAACTGTAGACTTCCTTTCCTTGGTGATTTCGGTGCTGCCATTTCTTACTAATTGCGTTATTTTAGCGGAAATCATTTTAACTTACCCTGGATAAAATATTGAGAAAAAGCAGGTTTTTAAAGGTTTTTAAGCTACATTTTAATATATTCCAGCCACTCTGTCCAACAGCAGAAAATCATCATTATGTTTGTCAAGCAGTTCTATTTCAGCAGTAACTTTGTCTTCATTTGCCAAAAAATTAAGAACTCTTTTTGGAATATTTTTTTCCAATCTACTTATCATTATTGACAGAATAAATAAATTAATTCTTGGCTCACTGCCTGTTAATAAAATAGGATTTAATTTTTCAGAAGGGCAATAATTGTACACTCCCCATTTGGTTTGATAATCCCTGTTAAATACATCCAGAGGAAAAAGCCGGCAACACAACGGCCTGTTTTTATAAAACTCAATTGAACATCGTGAATGCTGTCTGTCCAGCATTGAACAAACACCATTTTCTCTTTTTATATAATCAACTCCATCTATATTGATTAATTGGGCTCCCAAAGATTCCAATCTGCTTTTTTCTTCTGGCAGAACATAAACAATTCCTGATTCACAGCATTTTGTGCAGCCGTTGCATGAAACTAATCTTTTAGAAAAATCATCTGCAACCTCATACAATCTTTGAAGTTCTGCAGAATCTTTCATTTTTCACGCCTCAAAATCTGTCTCTTTTTTTATCTCTTTTCCGTCAACATTTGCCATCCTTATTATCTTTCCTTTTCTTTTGGCTATCTCTCGGATTTTTGCAAAATCTTTTTCTCCGTTTTTTGGAATAATAATCTCATTTATTATGAATTTATGCTCAATTTCTGTTTTCTTGCCGTCAGGCAAGTCCCATGCGAAATTCTCCTTTGCCGTTTTGTAATATTTTTCATCAAGCTCCATCTGGCAGAATTTGTCATCAACTTTTTCCTCGTCTTTTCCAGGTTTTGGCAGCTTGCCCTTAATTTTCAGTTTGATTCCATTCCCTTCTCCGTTTAGAAGAAAATAATAAGTTTTTTGTGCAATTTTTTTTATCTCGCTGCTTGAAATATTTTCAACTTCATAAATCCATTTCCCAACTTTTTTCTGTCCAATTGCTTTAATTTCAGGAATCTCTTCTTTGCTCAATATATTACCTCCAAATGAAACTTCACCCAATTCAGCCACAAAAAGTACAAAATCATTCGCATATTCAAAACTGCCTTTAATTTTGATGCTTTTCGTTTTCCACAAACTTAAAAGAGCTCTTCTTCCATATTCTCCTTTTCCGAATCTAATAAATTGACTATGTGCAAAATTTCCGGATTTTCCCTGAAAAATCTCTTTGATAAAATTCATATTTCTGAATAAGAATTTTTACTTATAAAGTTTACTAATGAACTCCCTATTAAAACTCTAAATCTAGTAAAAGCCAAACTTTATAAATTTTAGAAAATCTCTAATAGTATATTAATAGAAAGTAAAATAATCATGATAGACGACGCACATTTCAAAAAAATTATGAGTTCTATTCTTCTTATAGTACTTATAGTTTTATCATTTTTTCTTGTTAAACCAATTTTAATGTCAATAGTTAGTGGAATTCTTCTCGCTTTTATTTTCAGTCCAGTATTTGATTTGATTTATAAAAAAACAAAATCCAGAAATCTTTCAGCCAGCATAATAAGTGTTTTCCTGGCATTGATAATCATACTTCCTTTCTGGTTTTTGATTCCTATAATGATTAAACAATCTTTCCAGATATATCAAAGTTTGCAGTCGCTTGATTTTGTGACTCCGTTAAAAACAGTATTTCCCGGATTATTTTCAACTGAAAGTTTTTCCAATGAAATTGGTTCGATATTGCATACCTTTACAACAAATGTTGCTAATTTTGTAATCAATATTTTTGGAGAAATTATTCTTGAATTTCCAACACTTGCTCTTCAATTTGTCGTTATGGCATTTACTTTCTTTTATGTTTTAAAAGATAAAGAGGAATTAATTGTTTATATAAAAAGTCTTCTTCCATTTTCTAAAGAAATTGAAAATAAGATATTTGAATATTCAAAAGGAATAACTTTCTCAGTCATTTATGGACATGTCATAATAGGTATTCTTCAGGGAATAATTGTCGGTTTAGGATTTTATTTGTTTAAAGTTCCAAATGCTTTATTTTTCACTCTGATTGCTGTTGTTCTTGGAATATTGCCAATAATTGGAACAACAATTGTCTGGCTTCCGATTGCAATATATACTTTAATTACTCAAGGAACGCTTCCAGCATTTGGAGTTGCTATATTTGGACTTATCTCTAATTTTGTTGAAGACTTTCTTCGTCCAGTGATAATTGCAAGAAAGACACAAATAAATTCTGCCCTTATTTTAATAGGGATGATAGGAGGAATTTTCTTATTCGGAATTCTTGGAGTAATTCTTGGCCCATTAATAGTAGGATATCTTTTGATACTTCTTGAAGCATATCGACATAAAAAGACTCCCGGATTGCTTATTCAGCCGACAGATCAGCCAAAGTCAGATTAAGACATCTTTTTTGCATATAAGAAAATTTTTAAATTATATTTTGTTTATATAAAAATATTAAAAAAGAATGGAATTCAAAGTAAAATTTCTTAAATTAACTGCAGGACTTCCTTTAACTATTCTGAATAAGAAATCTGCGACAGAGATGGGGCTACGAACAAGTGATAGAATATCTCTTGAAACTTTTTCTAAACCACCAAAACAAATTTCAACGATAATAAATCTTGTTGATAAAATTGTTTCTAAAGATGAAGTTGGAATTTCAGAAGAAGTAAAAAAAAGATTGAATATTAAAGAAGGAGAAAAAGTAGAAATTGCCTTTTTTCCACCATCAAAAAGCCTGATTTTTATAAAAAAGAAACTAAATGGAAAAGTTCTTTCACGATATGAAATAAATGAAATAATTAAAGATATTGCGAATAATTCCATGTCAGAACCAGAGATAGCTCTTTTTGTTTCTGCAATGTATGAAAGAGGAATGAATATGAAAGAAATAATATATTTAATAGAAGCAATTATGAAAACTGGAGAGATTTTAAAATTAAAAGGAAAATATGTTGTTGATAAACATTCAATTGGAGGAATTCCCGGAAATAGGACAACTCCAATTGTTGTTCCAATATGCGCTTCCGCAGGACTTATTTTTCCAAAAACTTCTTCCAGAGCAATAACCAGCGCTGCCGGAACAGCAGATGTTATAGAAACAATTGCAAATGTTGAATTCTCAATGGCGGAATTAAAGAAAATAATTAAAAAAACAGGAGCATGCATGGTATGGGGCGGCTCACTAAAAATAGTTCCTGCCGACAATAAAATAATAAAGGTTGAAAAAATTTTGAACATTGATCCAGAATCACAGCTTATTGCATCAATAATGTCAAAAAAACTTGCAATAAATAGCAAATATATTCTTATAGACATTCCATATGGAAAAACTGCAAAACTTAGCAAAAAAAGAGCAGAGATTATAAAGAAAAAATTTGAATATCTTGGAAAATATTTTCATAAAAATTTGAAATGCATTCTTACAGATGGAAGTCAACCAATAGGAAATGGAATTGGCCCATCTCTGGAATTAATAGACATAATAAAAGTTCTTGATCCTGCTCAGCAAGGTCCAAAAGATTTGGAAGAAAAAGCATTATATCAAGCAGGAATTCTTCTTGAAATGACTGGAAAAGCAAAAAAAGGAGAAGGAATAAATAAAGCAAGAGAAATTTTAAATTCAGGCAAAGCATATGAAAAATTTAAGGAGATAATAAAAGCACAGAAGGGAAATATAAAAAGAATAAAACTTGGCAATTTCACAGAAAATATTCATTCAAAAAAAACAGGAACAGTTAAAGAAATTAATAATAAATTAATAAGTGCCATTGCAAGAATGGCAGGATGTCCCGTTGATAAATTTGCCGGAGTTTATTTAAAAAAACATATTGGAGAAAAAGTAAAAAAAGGAGAAAAAGTTCTTTTAATCTATTGCGAATCAAAACATCGTCTTAATGAAACAGTTGCATTCGTCCATTCACATAATCCATTTGTTATAAGATGAAGCTAATTCGCACCATAAATCATAATCATGAAAATAATTAAATGATAAATAAAAATCAGATTTCAGATTATCACAAATTAAACTATTTAATTGGATATGTTCCCTATTTATTTTTTTATTACCCCCTTATTAATTCACAATCATATTTTTAAACTATAATCTCTTCATTTTTGCATGAAAGAGACAGAGCATGTAAGAAAACTTGCTGGTTATTTTCTAAGAAATATTGAAAAAGGTTATAATCCTGACGCATTGAAATGGGCGTTGGTAAATCAGGGTTATCAAAAAACTTCTGTTGAAAAAGCGCTTGAATTGGCGCACCAGGAGATGGCAAGAAAAGCTCCTGTTTTCAAGGAAAAACCAACGATAACACGCGAGGTTATTGACGAAGCTGGAAAACCGGTTGATGTAAAAAAATCGTGGTTTAGAAGATTGTTCGGAATTTAATTTTAAGTTCTAAGCAAAACCTTTTTAACTGATTATTCTTCTAAAATATCAAGCCTCCGTCGCATAATGGTATTGCACCGGTCTTGAGAACCGGGCCCTTTGGGCCTCCAGGTTCGATTCCTGGCGGGGGCGTTTCGTAGACATCAGTTAACTCTTTCTGTGTTCCTTTTGGCTCTGGAGTGGTTTTATTATAAAGTAGTAACAATAGAAATATTTAAATAGGGAATTATAATTGAGATTATATGGATAAAAAAACAAAAAAACACGTCTTTAGAAGTCAGTGCTATGCAAACTATCTTATCTGGAGGAAGCGTTATTCTAGCAGATGGAAGAATCATTACATCAAGTAATGTTCCAGAAAGTTACTCTGAAGCGGTTAGACAAGGGATTTCTTTTTATATAGATAGATTATCTGCTTGATATTATCTTTCTATTACAATTCTTCCCACGGAATTTTAACAGAAGTATTTCTTATTTGAATTTATACCAAAGAATTCCGAAAATTAATCCTAAAATCACAAGCCATATCCACGAATTTGAATTTTCGGGAACAAACAATATTGAAGCAAAACAAATTAAGGATAATCCTCCGAATAACATCTCTTTTTCCATTATTATCTGAATATTCTGCAAATTATAAATATTTTTATTTAACTGGGTTACTCTTATCAGAATCTTAGCAGAGGGTGTTTTCTTATTTTCATAAGGTTTAAAAAGCAGAAGAAATGAGAAAATCATATGACAAAAGAAATCCAAAGAGAATACTTTTTAAGCAATGGTAGTAGAGACAGAGAGGTTACAAGAAGAACTACGGAAGATATTTTAAATATGCTGCAAAGAGCCCTCAATAAAGAATTAATTATTCCAGGAATAGAGGGAGGTAATCTTTTAAAAACCCTTGATTCAGAGGAAACCCCTTCACTATTAATTTCAGATAAAAAAGGCAGGAAGATAGCATTATTGAGATATGATGCAGATTCTTCTTATAATTTTGGAGATGTAGGTCCTAAAAAACATTATTCTATTAACTTGACAATTTTTGGAGAAGAAATATCTCCCGAAAAATTTAATGATTTGCAAACAAGCGATAAACTTAAATTAGCCCCTTGGAGATGTAGGCACCCAAGAATATAATTTTATTAATTTAACCCCCCAAACAGCATCTCTTTTTCCATTATTATCTGAATATTCTGCAAATTATAAATATTTTTATTTAAGAAGTTCAAAGCTCTGCTAGAAGAAACTCTCCGGATTTTTATAAAATAAAAATCAGAATTATCCGAAGAGTGCGCTAAGTCCTTCTGCAGCAGCTTCGTGTTTCTCTTCCTTGGCTTTTTCTTCTTTCTTCTCTTCCTTGCCAGGATGTGCTCCGCTTGCAGGAGCAGCTGCCACGAGACTTGCACTTTCCAATTCCTTGTCAATGTCCACACCTTTCAGGCTTGCGATAAGGGACTTAATTTTTGATTCGTCCACATGCGCTCCAGAAGCTGTAATAATGCTCTTCACATTATGCTCGTTAATTTCTTTTCCGAGCTTATGCAGCAAAAGTGCAGCGTATACATATTCCATTTATTTTTCCTCCCCTGTGAATTTATTTTGAGTATTTTCAACTAAATCCTTCAGAGCTTTTTCATGCCTTCCTGCTTTTCCTATCAGGAATTTGATTGTTTCATTGGTTGAATATCCTATTTCAACTCCTAATGCAAGCGCTTTTGAGAACGCGAATTTCATTTCCTTTAATGTTTCTTCTCTGTTTATTTTTATCTCAGAATATATCTTGTTTTCTTTTGTGTCAAATGCGCAAAGAGGAATAAAGCCAACAGAAAATGGCTTTATATCTAATTTTGACATTACATCTGCCGCATTTGATGAAATCTTTTGTCCTTTCTTGACTATTACCTTAGGTTCTTTTATGTTAATTTTTCCCTTGTCAATTTGTATCTGTATGCCCAATGCTCCCAATTCAGATATTGCCGGCCCAGGAATCAAATCAGTTGGTCCTGCCTGAACCTCTATATCATCAACAGCTTCTTGTCCTGCTTTTGCCTTTGTTGGACTTTTATTTTTTATCAATTCAAGAGCAAGCTCAAATGAATCCATATCTGAAAATAATATAGCAACACTATCCTGAATTTTTTCTTTAAGTTGTTTTACAATTTCATTTCCTGATAAATCAATCGCTTTGAATATAAGATTTTTCTTTGGAATTTTTATCACTGCTTTTCCCCTTAGTTTTTTGCTTATTTCCTGAAGTTTTGCAGATGGAAGATTTTTTACAGAAGCTATCATAATTGTTCTGTTATTTTTTATCAGAATTTCAAGTTCTTTTACTGATTTTTTCTTTTCCTCTGAAACATTGACTTTTTTATTTTTTTCGTTTTTGGATTTCATTTTATCTTATGTGAATTTTTTGTGGTTTAGTCATTGTGAACTTGATTTCAATATTTTTTATGTTATCCTTGCCTTTTGGAAGATTTTTCATAAGAAAATTATAAACTGCGAGAATGTTTTCAATTATTTCATCATTCTTCATGCTTTGCTTTCCTATCGCGAGTTTCACACTTGATTCCTTTGTTTTTATCCGAATACTGTTATTTATTTTCTCTTTCAGAGACTTGATGCTCTTTTCATCCGCGCTCATCAATATTCCCATTTGCGGAGAAGGCATTTTTCCTGCAGGCCCAAGAATTCTTCCGAATATTGTTGCCACTTTTGGCATAAGATTAGCTTGTGCAATGAAAAAATCAAATTTTTTCGTCAGTTTTTTTAATTCTTTCTTGTTTTCGTAGTTCTTGAATTCAGAAGGAGTTATTGTTTCAACATCTTTGTTTTTAACTTCAAAAAATCCAGCAATTTTTTTATCTTTTATTTTGTAAGGCACAGTTAAAAATAAGTTAATGCTTTGTTTTTTTACATCAAACTTTTGTAAATTTACAATTAAGTCAACTGTCTGATTGAATTTTCTTTCTTCATTTTTCCTAAGCTCTTCAAGAGCCAGTAATAGTTCCTTCTTAAGTTCCATTTCATTTAATTAACTTCTACTTTATACGCTTCGGACATAGAATCTATTCCGCAACGAAGTAGTTCAGCGTTAATATATTTTTTAGAGATAAAATGCGTTTATAAAGCTTACTAAAAAATAACAATAATTCTTATAAACAAAGCTTTTGTGAATTGAAAATGGAATTGGTTGCATTATTATCATCTGGTAAGGGAAGCTGGGCGCAGGTCTCTGGATTAATGAAGCAGGGTGAATGGGACAGCATAATAATTCTTGGAGATGAATTTGCAAAAAAATTCACACATGAAAAAAAGTTTGAATTTATTAAAATCGATTTGGGAAAAAGAATCAAAGATTTACGTGATGAGTTTCTTGAAAAATTAAAAGGAAAAATAGATGGAACAGAGGTTGCTCTAAGCATCGCATCAGGAGATGGAAAAGAGCATATGGCTTTAATTTCTGCCCTAATAAATTTGCCAGTTGGAATAAGATTCGCTGCGCTGACGAAGGAAGGAGTTATAGACTTATAACTTCCAGAAATGATTTACACGTGAAATACATCTAAAGGAAGGGGTTATTGATTTGTAAATATTAATTCTGTTTAAATCAAATTAAAAAAAGGTCTGGAAAACCCAAAGAATTATCACTGCCAGAACAAGCAGAAGCATAAGAGCACTGACAAAAGAAAATGCTCTCTTTGCTATCTTCTCGCTTTTAGTTATCGCAAGAACAGTAAGATAAAAGAATCTTCCACCGTCAAATATTCCCATTGGAAGCATGTTCACTAATGCAACGCTAAGACTTATTAAAATAAGCCACCATAATAAATGATATACAAATGAACTGAACTCTCCAAATTTTGGTTCATAATAAACATGCGGCTTTGCGAATGATGAAAATTCCGACATTATCTTTCCTGTGAAACTGGCAGGACTTCCTTCCATGAAGGCAATGCCAAGATATGGAAGGCTTTCATTCAATGGATTTGTTCCGAGAACAATTTCTCTTTCTTCCACTTGCTCTCCTTTGGTTGTTATAATAATCGTGTCACCTGGAGAATATTTTGCAATTTCGCTTCTGAATGACTCAAATTCATTAACTTTTTTTCCGTTTATTTCTAGAATTATTGCATCAAGTTTGGCATTTATTGCAGGAGCATCGTCATATAAAGCAGCCAATTGATTATCTTTTGAGAATTCCTTTACTCCGGCATAAGTCATGTTGTCTGCTATTATTTCATTTGGACCGTTCTCATTAATCAATGAAATTATTTTTTCAGAGTCAGGATTAGATAAGATTATGTTGTTAACCATTGATATACTTGCTGTCGAAACAATGCTGTATGAATAACTGTCATAGACAACTCCTGCCGGCGTGAATGCAGCAGAAAAAAATCCCCATAATATTAAAAAGAATAAAATTGCAGTAATTACATTTGCAAAAGTTCCAGCGGATAAGATAGTTAGCTGTTCGAATTTCTTTTTCTTTGCCATTTTCTTTTCATCTAACTCAACGAATGCTGCTAAGAAAATAGGAAGAAAATAAGGAAAGAATCCAAACCCGGTTGTCTTGATTTTTACTTTATTATAAACCGAAAATATTCCGTGACTGAATTCATGAGTTATTGCAATTATAGCAAGAATTATTATCCAATATATAAAATAAAACGGCGGAAGAAAATCTATCTTAAATATCTCTGGAAGATATGGTACGAGAGGAACGATAGGAGGAATCTTTACTGCTTGAACAATTTCCGAATTAAATGCATAAATCAAAACTATTTTTCCGAATAGATAAATCATACCTGCCATAAGAAAATAACCAAGCGTCACAGAAAAATAACTTAGAACTTTAAGAATTCCTGAATATTTAGTTCCTATTTTGTTTATTAAATTTATTCCCCACTTTGTTTTATAAAGAAACAAAAGTCCTTCTTTTCTCAAATTCTTTCTTTTCAAATATAAGAAAGAAGAGAGAAATATAATAAATATTATCAGCAAGATTAAATCATATAATAAAAAACTCATTTTATTTCTTTCTCAAAATCGGCTACGCTTGGACGATTTTTATTTCCTCCTCAAAGGCCGAAAAGCTCTTTTTTTACATTTTCTGCATTTTACTCTGCCCTTAAGAATCTTTTGTGCATCAGCCCTCATTTTAGTTTGACATGTTTTACAGACAAAAACATTTCTGTACAATCGATTTGTTGCTTCAAGTATTTTCGCCATTTTTTATTTTTTCTATAATTTTCTTTTTATAATTTTTCTTCCTTCTATATCCCAATATTCAACATTTGAATTTACTTCAATATCATTTCTTATTTCATCATCACATGGAACTTCAAAGTTCTCAAAGTTTTCCAAATCCATGACACTGATATTTTCTCCGGTTGAAAGCACCTGTGCCTTTCTCTTGTCAACCATTGGCACTTCAAATCTTTCATGTCCGGGAACAGCAATTATCTTTTTTGAATTGTTTATTATTCCAGATGCTTCTATTCTGCATTTTGCGGCACCATGTTTTCCTGTCTTACTGATATCGACTTTTTTGACAATGTATGGTTCACCGTCAATTAGAATGTTTGTTCCTGGCTTAGCTTCCGTCGCGCTTATTATTTTCAAAACCATAATCTATCAAAAAAAAGTAAATTTATAAAGGTTTTTAATCAACAAAAGAGATTAATAACACAAAATGACACTTCAAAAAGGAGATTTTATTGAAATTGAATTTACTGGAAGATTGAAAGATGGCAAAGTTTTTGATTCAAATGTAAAAGAAGAACTAGAAAAATTGCATTCTGGACACGGGCATGAAATTGAAGCTAAACCTTTCGTTCTTTGCCTTGGTGAACAAATGTTTCTTAAATCAATTGATGATTTTTTGACAGGAAAAGATATTGGAGAATATGAAATAGAATTGCCACCAGAAAAAGCTTTTGGAATTAGAAGTCAAAAATTAATAATAAAAATTCCAATGAAAATTTTCACAGAGAAAAAAATAAATCCAGTTTTAGGAGAAGTTTTTAATTTTGACGGCAGAATAGCAAAAATTATTAGCATTTCTGGAGGAAGAGTAATAGCTGATTTTAACAATCCTCTAGCAAGCAAAAGTGTCGTTTACAAACTAAAGGTAAAAAGAAAAATAGAAGATTTGAATGAGAAAGTTAAAGCAATGATAGATTTCTTGTTCAAAAGAGATTTGGATTTTGAAATAAAAAATGAAAAAATAATCCTCAGAATAGAATCTCCAATGAAACAATTCGCAGAATTGTTCAAAGACAAATTCAAAAAACTTTTTGACAGGGAACTGGAAGTTGAAGAGATAAAAGAAAAACCAGACGAAAAAACAATAAAAAACCACAATAATCCTTATAAACATTAATTAGCTATCTTTTTTATGGCAGATACTTATTATTTAAAACAAAATTCTTCAACATATGATATTTCTGATGAGGTAAAAGAGATTGACAAAGAGTTAGAAGAATTATTGAAGAAACAGACTGCAAAAATAAAGGTTATTGGCGTTGGAGGTGGCGGAGGCAACTCTCTGAGCAGAATGAGGGAGATAGGAATAAAAGGAGGTGAACTAATTGCAATAAACACAGATGCGCAGGATTTGCTTTATGCGAGTGCAGATCAAAAAATTTTGATAGGAAAAGAACTTACTCAAGGATTAGGAGCAGGAAGTAATCCAAAAGTAGGCGAAGAAGCAGCAAAAGAATCAGAATCAGAGATAAAGAAAAAGATTTCTGGAAGTGATATGATATTTATAACCTGCGGATTAGGCGGAGGAACAGGAACAGGAGCAGCACCGGTTGTTGCGAGCCTCGCTAAAAAACAGGGTTCGTTGACAATTGGAGTTGTAACTCTTCCATTTACAATTGAAGGAAAGAAAAGAATTGAAAATGCAATGAATGGCTTGGAAAAAATGGAGTCAATTGTAGATACATTGATAGTTATTCCAAATGATAAACTTCTTGAGCTTGCTCCAGATCTTCCTCTTCATACAGCATTTAAGATAGCAGATGAAATATTGACAAATGCAGTCAAAGGCGTTACAGAACTTGTCACAACTTCTGGGCTTGTAAATCTTGATTTTGCAGACATTAAAGCAGTAATGGTTGATGGAGGTGTTTCTCTAATAGGAATGGGAGAATCAGACAGTGCAAATCGTGCTGTTGAATCTGTTGAAAAAGCAATTCAAAATCCTTTGCTTGACGTCGATATTTCAAATGCAACAGGAGCATTGATAAATATTATTGGTGGTCCTGATATGAGCCTTGACGAATGCAAAATGATAATTGAGGATGTTGGAAACAAATTAAGTCCTGATGCAAAACTTATCTGGGGAGCACAAATTGCAGAAGACATGGAAAAATCAATACGTGTTTTGCTTATAGTAACAGGAGTAAGAAGCTCGCAAATATTAGGACATGGTGAATCAATAGAAAGCCTAAAACACAGAGAAATCGAGGAAGAACTTGGCATAGATTTTATTGAATAAAAATCATTAAATAAAATGAAACTGGAAGAAATTGATATAGGGAAGACAGATGAAGAAAGAAGAAAAGTAATATTGGATAACTTGGGAAAGCAAGTTATTCTGAGAGATGTTCATTTGGGATTATGTCATGCTAAGTTAATAAAAGAAAATGATATTGAAACTTATTTCGCTCAATTAGGAGATAGAAGAGGATTTCAAAGATTAACTTATAATGATTTGGAAACTTTAATTGTTTTATATCCTGTTGAATCATATCCTCTGCCAGAAATGTTCACACAACCTTAAACCTTAAAAACCTCATGACTCTTCTTTAAACATGACACAAATAATCGAATCATTGAAAACATTTGTTATAAAATCCAAGAGAGTATGGATGACAATGAGAAAACCGACGAGGCAGGAAATTGAAATGGTTTCCAAAATATCGGCCATTGGAATATTGGTTCTTGGTATTTTTGGATTTTTGATATCAATAATTATGTCTTACTTGGTTTAGAGAAGAAGCGGTGATTGATTCAATAATTAAATCCCTCCATAAACAAGATGCAGAAAAATCTTGAAAAAATCCTGTATGGGCTCAAAAAAGGAATTGTCACTGCCGGAATTGCAGCTTCTTTATTTTTGCCAGGTTGTTCAGAGGATAAAAAATCAAATCCGGTAACATCTCCCGCACCAACAAATCCGGTAAATCCAACTCCACCACAGCCAAATCGTGCTCCTGTTATCACTTCATCGCCGATAACAAGTATAAGTGAAAGAGAATATTATATTTATCAAATTCAGGCAACAGATGCCGATGGAGATGTTTTGAATTATTATTTAAATAAAAGTCCATCTTGGCTTATAGTAACTAATAATTGGGTATGTGGTTGGCCACCAGAAGTTCAAACTGATCAGACTTTTAATGTAGAACTTGTTGCTTCTGATAATAAATTAACTACTGTGCAGAATTATAATCTCACTGTAAAAAATGTTTCAAATTCATATCTGCTTTCATCAAGTCAGCTTTCAGGTTCAGCAGTAACAGATAATTCAGTCTCATTATCCCAGCCTGTAACTTTTGCAGTCGGAGACATTATTGGTGCAGGAATTACTCCGTCAACTCCAAACGGGCTTTTGAGACAGATTACTTCAATTTCTTCAGACAAAAAAATTCTGCAGACAACTCAGGCAACTTTAGAAGATGTGACAAGCACTTCTTTCTTTACATATAACGGAAGATTGTCTCCTTCTTCTGTGATATATTCATCTGTTCTGGATGGAGTAAAAATGTCACATTCTTCTTTTCTCTCTCCAACTGCTTTTAATTTTAACATAAATCTTAATAATGTTGTTTTATATGACAAAGATGGAAACAAAAATACAAAAGATGACCAGTTAATAGCAAACGGAAATATTTCTTTTGACAATGACATAATATTTAATGTAAATATATCTAATTATAAAATTAAGGATATAACTTTCAGAAATTCAACTTCCATCGAATCAGATATAACTGTTGGCGCAAATGTTTACGGGCTTGCGTCAACATACAGTGTGAAAATTGCAGAATATAAATTTAATCCGATTACAGTGGGATATTTTCCACCTCCAATTCCAATACCAATAATAGTTGTTCCTACCTTGGCGGTTTATGCAGAAATCAGTCCTGTAAATGTTAATCCTTTAAGTTTGAGAGTCAAGCAAACAGCAAATTTGGAAGCTTTATTGACTTA
>Ga0233422_10000797_pt1 | contig 14953 bp, 18 predicted proteins | sample Watercolumn_Mata_2_FD_182724 | JGI IMG/M metagenome (GOLD analysis project Ga0233422, IMG submission 182724) | Freshwater microbial communities from Lake Matano, South Sulawesi, Indonesia - Watercolumn_Matano_2014_110_MG | ecosystem: Environmental > Aquatic > Freshwater > Lake | place...
ATCGCAGCCATAGAAGATTTGGTGGCAACTAAAATAAAAAAAACAAATTTAATACCGCCCGTCGCAAACCTGCGTCGGGCGGTGTTTTTTCTGTCGCGGTGGGTCACCACCGCTTTGGATCCATGGGCTGATCCCATGGATCCTGGGACTGGTCGTAGAATTCCGGCGGCGGGAAGTAACGCCGAAACGTTCGCCTGGTCGTGACTGGGTTGAGGATGTAGTGAATTCCCGCGCCCAAAAGGATCAGGCCGACGCTTGCTGCCAGCAGGACAAGTACGGCTGTCAGGTTCGGACTGTCCACAGCCACGACCCCCAACATCACGCCGATGACTCCGATGTAAATCAGCGCGGTTGCCGCAAGGTACATAAATTGCCTCATTTTTGTTTCTCCTTTTCAGATCTTACTCTCTAGTTCCACAATATTATAATTATAGCATATCTAAAAATATTTGTCAATAGTTCATGATATTTTTTATCTAAATTTAGATAAAAATAATTGATATTTAAAATAAAACTGGTAAATTTTTCTAAATAATTTTCGTTTTAATCGAGTTTGGTGTTAAAATGTTTTCATGGATTTATTTGAGCAAAAAATATCTGATAAATTTTTTGTTTCCGTGCCACTGGCCGAAAGAATGCGACCCAGTATTTTGGTTGATTTTGTTGGCCAAGAAAAAATCATCGGCCAAGAAAAACTCTTGCGGCAGTTAATTGAAAAAGATGAGATTCCTTCCATGATTTTTTGGGGTCCGCCTGGCAGTGGCAAAACTACTTTGGCGCGCATTATCGCCAATATCACCAATTCTAATTTTGTCTCTTTTTCTGCGGTTACCTCGGGAGTAAAAGATTTAAAGGAGATAATTTTTGGCTCCAGCGAGAGACGTAAGTTTTATGGTCAGCGCACAATTTTATTTATTGACGAAATTCATCGTTGGAATAAATCACAGCAAGACGCTCTTTTGCCGCATGTGGAAGGCGGCGCTATTACCTTAATTGGCGCTACTACCGAAAACCCCAGTTTTGAAATTAATTCCGCTTTGCTTTCCCGTTGCCGTGTTTTTGTCTTGGAAAGGCTAGAAGCGGTTGATTTGGAAAAGATAATTTGGCGCGCTTTAAATGACAGCCAGAACGGTTTTGGCCTCTTGTCAGTGGATGTTGGCAGCGAGGTTATAAAGTATTTGGCAATTATGTCCAATGGTGATGCTCGGATAGCCTTAAATGCCCTGGAGTTTGCCATCAAAGCCACAAAGCCCAGAGAAAATGGTATAATAGAATTAAATCAGGCGGTTATCAAAGAGGCCTTGCAAAAATCGCATTACCTTTACGACCGCGCCGGTGATGAGCATTACAATATTATTTCCGCTTTGCACAAATCTTTGCGCGGCTCCGACGCGGACGCCGCCTTGTATTGGCTGGCGCGTATGCTAGAAGCTGGCGAAGACCCGCTGTATGTGGCGCGACGGTTGGTGCGTTTTGCCAGTGAGGATGTGGGACTGGCCAATTCCCGCGCCTTGGAGCAAGCCGTAGCTGGTTATCAGGCGGCGCATTTTATCGGTTTACCAGAATGCAATGTAATTTTGGCTCAAGTAGTGGTTTATTTGGCCAAGTGCAAAAAAAGTAACGAGCTCTATCGCGCTTATTTGGCTGTGCAGCAAGACGTTAGAGAAATGCCCGACGAACCAGTGCCCTTGCACTTGCGCAATGCTCCAACCAAGCTGATGCAAAATTTGGGTTATGGCAAAGATTATAAATATAGTCCTGATTATGATTATCAGGAAGAGCAGGATTATTTGCCAGAAAAGTTGAAGGGAAAAAAGTATTTAAAATAAATTTTTTAAATTGAAAAATTTTCTTATATGGTTTATGAAAAATCAGCCGGAATAATTGTTTTTCGCTGGCATCCCAAGGAGGGTTTGCAGTATTTGGTTTTGTATCATCGCGGCAGTTATTGGAATTTTCCCAAAGGTAAACTAGATGGCGCTGAAACCGAAACCCAGGCCGCGGTGCGCGAACTGCGCGAAGAAGCGGGGATAAGTAATGTAGAAATTATTAATGGTTGGAAAAATCAGACACAGTTTCTTTTTAAAGAAAATCGTCACGGTCGAAGTGAATTCATAAAAAAAGATTTTATTCTTTTTTTGGCCAAATTGCCACCCCAGGCCAAAGTGGAAATTTCCGGCGAACATAACGGTTATGCCTGGTTGGACTTTAAGACCGCTGGCAAATACTTGCGTTTTAAAAATTTAAAATCAATTCTGGCCGAGGCCGACTCATTTATCAACGACCGCATCAGTAAATACAAAAAAGGTTTGAAATAAATTTATTAATTAAAAAAATTTATGGAAGAAAAAATTGGCCGCATTACCCATTTTTTTGGCAAAATCGGCGTGGGAGTTATTGAGCTCACCGATGGTAATTTAAGCGTTGGTGACACCATCAAAATTAAAGGCCACGAAGAATTTGAGCAGACAGTCACCTCCATGCAGATTGATCGCCAGGATATCGCCACGGCCGAAAAGGGGCAGTCGGTCGGCCTAAAAGTGGATAAACCGGTAAAAGAAGGCGACGAGGTTTTTTTGGTGTCCTAAATGAAGAAGCCAAAATTATTGCTTCATACTTGCTGCGCCACTTGCAGCGGATTTTTGGCCTCGGCTTTGACCGAGGATTTTGCGGTTTCCCTTTATTACAGCAACAGCAATATTTTTCCGGCCGCTGAATATCAACGCCGTTTAAACGAAGCAAAAAAATATTTTTTAGCTAACGGATTTGCTTTTATTGAAGACAAATACAACCACGATTCTTGGCTGGATTTTGTACGTGGCCTAGAAAACGAACCAGAACGCGGATCAAGGTGTCTTAAATGTTATGATTATCGTTTGCGGCAGACGGCAAGGCATGCCCAGACGTTCGGGTTTGATTATTTTGGCACCACCCTATCAATCAGTCCTCACAAAGACGCCATAGCTATTAATAATCTTGGCTTAGCTTTAGCCAAAGATAAAAAAGTAAAATTTTTAGCTGGTGATTGGAAAAAACAGGATGGTTTTATGAAAGCCGTAGCTTTCAGTCATAGTCATAATTTTTATCGGCAGAATTATTGCGGTTGCGAATTTGCGTAGCCCCAAGCAAAAGTGTTATAATAAATTAAAATTAATTTTATTATGTCGCCGGAAAAATGGCAACAAATCAAAGGGCAGATTCAGGATACTTTTAAAGATGCCAAAATTACCGTTGAAAAATTAGCCGAGCCAGAGGTCGGTGACAAAGAAACGATTTTGTTTACTGGCCCTCTGGGGCAGATGAAGTTGGAATACTTTACTCGCCCCGTGGTGGTTGACAAAAAAACCATTGGCTCGCGCCGCATTGGTTCTGCCACGGCCGTGGAGTACATTTATTCTGACAGCGAATTTTCCCACACCTTAAAGGCCTTCAAGTGGGATGAGGTCCAAGCTGATTGGCTGGAGATAGACCTGAAAGAATCTTTTAGTTTAAAATAAATTAATTCATAAAAAATCCCCATGTTCTATCGTAAAAAAGACGATCTTTCTCAGATCGGCAAAAAAGGCATTGTCGCCGGTCTACTAGAACTGCTTTATGTGGTTCTCATGGCTGCTTTTCTGCTCTCGGCTCCCATCTTGTTCCCTATCACCGCCAGAAGTTTTATTTTGGGTCCGATTATTTTTTTGTTGGCCACAGTTTTCAGCGTGGCTTTTTCCGGGATTTTGGTTTTTGGTCTGCCGGCTTATTATTTTTTAAATAAAAAGTATCGGGAAGCTGGTGTGGTTCTGGCATCCACCTTGGGCGTTCTTTTGGCCGCCGGGGCGTTGATAATTTTGGGAGAAATTTTTATTTTCTAACAGGTAAATTTATTAACTTATGATTGGCAAGAGCAATTCTATGGCCCAGCCAACGGCCACCTTGTCTTTTTTGGCTTTGGGATTGGTGGCGGCCGCGGGTGTCATGTTAATTTCGGCTCTGGGTTTTTGGCTGCTTTTTGGCCAGCGGTTGGCCGGTGGCGATTTTTCGAAATCGACGGCGGCCTTAGAGCGGCAAAAACAAAATCTTAAAGTTACTTATCGGTCTGATTTTTTGGCGGCGATGACTGATTATTTGACCGCCGGCAGCCAGACTGATGATTTTTTGGCGGGCGATTTCCTGAAAAAGACCCAAGCCGTCCGCGGTCAAATTTTGGCTTGGCCGGTGGCCGCGGAATTTAAAGAGCCGCATCTTAAAACAGTTTTATTGTTAGATCAGATAGAGCGAGATTTACAGGCCGGCCAAACCGTCGGCGTACCGGCTGCTTTGTCGCAGCTGCAGGCAATCTTATTAGCTCTGCCAACTTTATGATTTTTTTATTAGTTAGGATTTTGCCGTTTTTTCTGCCGTTACTATTGTTTATTTTTGGCGCAAGTTTGTTTTATTGGATTCGGGCTTGGCCGATTTTTTTGATGGTGATTTTGCTTTTAAATCTCACCTTCTTTATTTTTTTTGCCAAGAAGTTCAAGCGGCCGGCCGTTTGGTTGATTTTTTTTCATTCGCTGGCAGTGGTGATGGTCGGCGCTTTTTATTTTTTGCTGCTTAGTAATCCCTGGATTGTCAGAATTTTTTTAATTTTTTGGTCTTTGCTTTATGCCGTTTATCTGGAGTCGATTTTTCATTATTTTTACCAGACGCAGAAAGCCGTTTTGATTGAATTGAAAAATATTATTTTTTATACAGGACTGATGATGGCTTTCATTGTCGGCGCCTCTTTTATCAATGCCTATATTTTTTTGAATTTTTCCGGCTGGCCGCTGGTCTTGTTGCTCGGACTTATTTTTTTCATTTTAACCGGCAATAATTTGATTATTTCCGGCTTTGACTTTGAAACCGGTTTGCTTTATGCTACAGTAGTTGCCGGTTTGGCGGTGGAGCTAGCTGTTGCCCTATTATTTGCTCCAGTCAGTTTTTATGTGTCCGCCATGATTTTGGCCGGCTTCTATTATTTAAGCAACGTCTTGGCCGTGGCCTCGTTTAAGCAGCAGCTGACGACCAGATTGTTGGCTCAAGAGATTATTTTTGTCGGCTTTATTTTGGTCATTACCTTGACGACTGCCTCTTGGCTTTAAAATTCTATGAAATTAAATAACTTTTTTTCTTCCGCGACGCCGTTGGTTTGGGTGGCGGGGGTAGCTATAGTTTTTGGTTTTCTTTCCGGTTTGGCCGGTTATTTGATTTTTGGCCAGCTTGGCTTGGCTTTGCCTTTTTTGGGTCGGGTCAGCTTTGATGATTTGGATCGCGACCAGCAGATTGTTATTGACCAGCCGCGCAATGTCATTGTTGAACAGGATTTACAGCTGAAGCGAATTGAAAATGAATTGTTGCCGACTCTGGTTAGCATCTATCCCAGCCAGCCAGCTGGCAGCGTCATGGCCAGAGCGCGTTTGCCGCAAGAAGCCACGGGTTTGGGCTTGGTTTTGACTGCCGACGGTTGGGTGTTAAGCGTTAAAAGCGCGATTAACAGCTTAAGCGGTCAATATCAAGCCATTGGCTATCAGTCCAAACAGTACGGATTGGCCAATTTTATCAAGGATTCGGCCACCAATATTATTTTTGGCAAGATGAACGCCGCCGACTTGCCGGTGATTAAGTTGGGCAGTTCTCGAGAGTTGACTCTAGGCCAAACACTGGTGGTGGCGCGGCGGCAAGAGCTTATTCCGGTGCAACTGGTCAAAATCGGTTACTCGGTCGGCAACCGCAACAGCCTGATTCAGTCCGCCGATATTTTGGTCAAGCAATTATTTTTGAATTTATCTTTGGACGCCTCATTTGACGGCGCCCCTTTGGCCAACATGAAAGGCGAGTTGGTAGGGATTGTTGACAATGGGCAGGTGATTCCGGTTGATTATTTCAAAAATCTGATTAGTCAGGCGCTGGACAAGCAAAAACTTTCGCGGCCGATTCTGGGATTGAAGTATTTGGATTTATCGCAAACCGACGGCCTGATTTATCTGGCCGAAAAAGGCGCTTATGTTTATGCCAGTCCGGCTAAAGACAGCCCGGCTCTTGGTTTGCTTAAAGAAGGCGATATTATTAAAAAAGTTGACGACCAAGAACTTAATTTTTCCAATAGTTTGTCAGAAGTGATTAATGGCTATAAGTCCGGCAGTCGGGTGGAATTTTTAATTTCCCGCCAAAACCAGGAAAAAACCGTCGCCATCACCTTAAAATAAATTTAAGCTATTAAACCATTATGAATAAAAAATTAGCGGGAATTTTATTGATTTTTGTTCCTTTCTTTAGTTTTTTAATGCTCCTAGTGGCTTACTTGGTGGTGGCGGCAATTTTTTCCTTGATGGCTCCGGTGCCGACCGCTGGTGCGGGGATTAGTGACAGCGACTTAAGCTTGGTTTTAAAAAGCCAATTCATCATCCAGACAATTTTTGGTTTGTTGGCGGGATTGATTGTGATAGTCATGTTGGTTGGTTTTCCGGTTGGTTTGATTCTGCTGATTACCGCCGATTATCAAAACGGCAAGTTTTCTTTCAGTGAAGCCATCAAATTCGGCTGGCAGAGCATGAAAAATAATTTTTGGTTTTTGGCTTTGGCGTTGGTCATTTTGGGCGCGGCTTATTATCTGCCGTCGTTTTTGAACTGGCTGATTCAAGGTCAGCGACCGGCCGCTTTCTGGTTGGTTGTTATTTATACTATCATGATGGCGCTTTGGATTTTACAGATAGTTTTTATTTTGAGCTGGCTAAAAATTTCTTTGAACGCCGCCCAAAGCCAAGCGTTGAATTTTCAGGACTTGCTGTTTGGCCTGAAGTTTAAAATGTTTTTTTGGTATGTTTTTGGTTCCTTGCTTTATTCCTTGATTGTTTTGGGTGGTTTGTTTTTACTGGTTATTCCGGGTATAATCTGGTCGATTAAATTTCAATTTTTTCCTTATTTTATCGTTCAAGGAGACGGCCCAATAGCAGCTCTTAAAAAAAGCGCCCAAATTACCCGTGGCGCCAAACTCGACCTTTTAATTTTTAGTTTGTTGTTGAATTTGATAAATTTGGCCGGTTTTTTGGTTTTGTTGGTCGGCCTTTTGGCCACAGCGCCCACCATTAGCATTGCTTTGGCCTATGTTTTCAGGCGTTTGGAAGCGGCCGCTAAAGCAACTGGTCAGGGCCTGTAGCGCGGTTTGTTTTTCGGGCGGTAATATTTTATAATAAAAGCGAATTATTGTTAGATAAAAACCTCTACTCTGGTAGGGTTTTTGTCTTTAATGGCGGCAGATTTTTTCCTGAAAGTATCTATAACTGCGCCAGACGCCATAAGTCGTTTTATCTCCATGTCTTTTGTCCATCTTCACACCCACTCCCATTATTCAATTCTTGACGGTTTGGGAAAAATTGACGATTTGGTCAGGCAGGCAGCTGAATATCAGATGCCGGCTTTGGCTTTGACTGACCACGGAGTGATGTATGGCGCGGTGGAGTTTTATCAAAAGTGTAAAAAGGCAGGCATCAAACCGATTATTGGTTTGGAGGCTTATGTGGCCAGGAACGGTCATCTTAATAAGCGGTCGCAAATTGATACCAGGCCCTGGCACTTGATTTTACTGGCCAGAAACGATGAGGGTTATCGTAATCTAGTTAAACTGACGACCATCGCGCATCTGGATGGCTATTATTATAAACCCAGAATTGATTGGGAGCTGTTGGAGAAATATCATGAGGGATTAATTTGTTCTACAGCTTGTCTTTATGGAGAATTGGCCTCATATATCATCAATGGTGATGATAAAGCCGCCAAAGAAATGATTGATCGCTACCAGCGTCTTTTTGGCAAAGACGATTTTTTTCTGGAAGTTCAAAATCATCATAGCTTGCCTCGCCAGGCCATGGTCAATGAAAAAATTTTTAGCTTAAGTCGCGAGACTAAAGCACCGGTTATTGCCACCAATGATGTCCATTATCCTCGCCGCGAAGACGATTATGCCCAGGACGTTTTGTTGTGCATCCAAACTAAAAAAGTGCTGACCGACAAGGACCGGATGTCTTATCTGGGAGTGGACTTATCTTTTAAATCGCCAGAGCAAATGCGCGCTGATTTTCCCGATCATCCAGAGGTCATCAAAAACACCTTGGCCATTGCCGAAAAATGCAACTTTGAAATGAAGCTTGGCGCCACTATTTTGCCGCATTTTCCTCTGCCCGGTAATTTTACATCTGATGAATATTTGCTTGAACTTTGCCAGGAGGGTTTGGCCAAGCGTTTTACAGGAGAGATTAGCCCTAGTATTTATGAGAGGATGAATTATGAGTTAGAAGTTATAAAGAAAACAGGTTACGCTGGTTATTTTTTGATTGTCGGCGACTTTATTAATTGGGCAAAAAATAACAAGGTGGTCGTAGGGCCGGGTCGCGGCAGTGCCGCTGGCAGTTTGGTTTCTTATTTGATCGGCATTACCAATATTGATCCTATTAAATATGATCTAGTTTTTGAAAGATTTTTAAACCCAGAACGCATTTCTATGCCTGATATTGATACTGATTTTGCCGATAGTCGTCGGGATGAGGTCTTGCGTTATGTGGCCGATAAGTATGGCCGGGATAAGGTGGCTCAGATTATTACTTTTGGCACAATGGCTGCTCGTGCGGCGGTGCGCGATGTCGGCCGAGTAATGGGCCTGCCATATAATTTTTGTGATCGTGTCGCCAAACTCATCCCCATGTTCACCAAATTAGAACAGGCCATAGAACTAGTGCCAGAGCTTAAGGAAATCATGGATCAGGACGATGGAAAAAAGTTACTTACTACAGCCATTAGACTTGAAGGGGTAGTGCGTCATGCTTCCACCCATGCTTGTGGCGTAGTGATCACGCCGGAGTCCTTGGATAATTATAGTCCACGCCAATATGGCAGTACTGGCGAGGAATCAGTAGTGGTCCAATATGAAGGTCACTCGGTGGAAGCGCTGGGTTTGCTTAAGATGGATTTTTTGGGGCTAAGTAATTTGACGATTATTGAGCAGACCTTGGAGATTATTCGAAAAATACACGGGCAAGAGATTGATATTGAAAAAATTCCGTTAGATGACATTAAAACTTTTAAATTATTTCAGCAGGGACGGACTACTGGCGTGTTTCAGCTGGAATCTTCTGGCATGAAACGTTACCTCAAGCAGCTTTTACCCACGGAGCTGGAAGATATTATTGCTATGGTGGCCTTATATCGTCCCGGACCAATGGAATACATTCCCGATTATATTGCCGGCAAACATGGCCAGAAAAAGCCGCAGTATCTTCATCCCAAGCTCCGGCCGATTTTGGAAAAGACCCATGGCGTAGCCGTGTACCAAGAGCAACTTTTGCAAATTGCCCGCGATTTGGCCGGCTTTAGTTATGGCGAAGCTGATATCTTAAGAAAGGCAGTGGGCAAAAAAATTAAAGAGCTTTTGAAAGAGCAGGAAGAAAAGATGATAAAAGGCATGGTTAAAAATGGAGTGGAAAAGAAGGTAGCTCAAAAAATTTGGGAGTTTATTTTGCCTTTTGCCGCTTATGGCTTTAACCGTTCCCACGCCGCCTGCTATGCTATGATTGCTTATCAAACGGCTTATCTCAAAGCCAATTATCCGGCGGAATTTTTGGCCGCTTTGCTTACTTCCGACCAGCAAAATTCCGACCGCGTGGCCATTGAGGTGGAAGAATGTCGCCAGCTGGGCATTGAAGTTTTACCGCCGGATATCAACGAGAGTTTTTCCACTTTTACCGTGGTCGCCGACAGTTTGAAAGAAAATCGGCCGCGCATCCGTTTTGGACTCTTGGCCATCAAGGGTTTGGGCGAAAACATTGTCAGAACTATTGTGCGCGAACGCAAAGAAAGCGGTTTATTCAAAGATTTGGAGGATTTTTTAAGCCGCGTCAAGACCAAAGATTTGAATAAAAAATCTTTAGAATCAATGATTAAATCCGGCTGTTTGGATAGTTTAGACGAACGCAACCGGTTGCTTTATAATTTGGATAAACTTTTAACCTTTGTGCAAGAGACCAATCAGTTGGCCAACAGCGGGCAAAACAGCTTGTTTGATTTGACACCGCAGCTTAGTTTGTCTCGTCTGCGTTTGGATTCCGCTCCAGAACTGGACAAAAAACAAAAATTAAATTGGGAAAAGGAATATCTGGGTTTGTATGTTTCCGAGCATCCACTGAGCGAATTTAAGGAGGATTTAAACGGTCTGGTGGTTGGTTGCTCTGCTTTGAAAAATTGCGTGGCTGGCACGGAAGTGCGCGTGGCCGGCGTCATTACCACCATCAAAAAAATTTATACCAAGAAAGGCGAAAGCATGATGTTTGTCAAAATTGAAGACCATAGCGGCGAAGTGGAAGTTTTGGTGTTTCCCAAAATTTTAGAAGACAACGTCCATCTCTGGCAGGCCGACAATATTATCGTCTGTGTGGGAAAGGTGTCGGATAAAGACGGCGAAGCCAAAATTCTTTGCGACCGGGCGGCGATTATCGACAAAGACAATTTGCAAGAAGTGATCAGTTCGCTGGCGCTTAATGGTCGCGTCAAAGACAACGCCAATGGCTTGAATAATCGTCAGCTGGTTTCCAAGACTTTACTCACTCTAAGTGAACCGTTGGATTATGATGCCTCCCGTCAATTGAAGAGTTTATTTTATCAGTATCCTGGCGATAGCCAAGTGGAGTTGTTGGTGGAAAAATTGGGCGGCAGCCGGCAAAAAATCAAAACCAGCTTTCGGGTGCGTCCGGGCGAGCAGTTGTTTCAAGCGGTGGAAAAAATACTCGGGCCGGGAAAAATTGTTGTTCAGTAGCCAAGTGTGGTATAATATAATTGTTGAAAACTTTATCTAAACAGGTAATATTATGCCGGAGATAACGATGGTAATAATTATTTTGGCGGCGTTTTTGGCCAGCTGGTATTTTTATCAGAAAAGCCGCGGTAGTGATTTTTTTGGCTCGGCCGGGGTTTTGCCGAAGTATTCGCGCGATTTAACCAAGCTGGCGCGGGAAAGAAAACTGGACCCGGTAATTGGCCGGGCCAAGGAAATTTCCCGGGTCATTCAAATTTTGTCGCGGCGCACCAAAAATAATCCGGTTTTAATCGGTCAGGCCGGTATTGGTAAAACCGCCATCGTCGAAGGATTGGCGATTGCCATTGCCAGTAAGCAAGTGCCGTTTGTTTTGGCCGGCAAGCGGGTTTTGGCTTTGGATTTGACAGGCATTTTGGCCGGCACCAAATATCGCGGCGAATTTGAACAGCGGCTCAAAAAAATCACCGAGGAAATTTCTTTGGCTAAGCGCTCAATTATTTTATTTATTGATGAGATTCATATTTTGGCCGAAGCCGGCGAGGCCGAGGGCGCGATTAACGCCGCCGATATTCTCAAGCCGCTCCTAGCGCGCGGCGAATTGCAGGTGGTTGGCGCCACCACCAAGGAAGAATATGACCAGTTTATCAAAAACGATAAAACCCTAGATCGCCGTTTGCAGCCGATTTTTGTTTCCGAGCCGACCGCCCGGCAAACCGAGGACATTATTAGCGGTATCAAAGTTGTTTATGAGAATTATCATAATGTCAAAATTATGCCTTCGGCTATCGGTGAAGCTGTTAAAATCACCAAAAATATCACCACCCGCTCTTATCCCGACAAAGCTATTGATGCCATTGATGAGGCCTGCAGTAAAGTTCGTTTAAGCGCCATTAAAGGCCAATATCACAAAAAATTGGCGGTTGATGCCGCTGATGTGCGGGAAGTCGTCGGTCAGTGGCAGAAACAATAATTATTAAATCTATGCCCGCGTCCGGCAAAGCCAGACCAAAAATCAATCTTTACCGCAACATCTCCGTGACCTTTGTGGTTTTTACGGCTGTTCTTTTGCTGGCAGTGTTTTTATTTTTCTATCATCAAGCCACTATTGTTATCTTGGCCAATAATCAGGAAATAGATTTAAGTTTTAATGCCGCAGTGAAAGACCAGCCCACCGCCACTGAATTGGCGGAAAAAGACGTGGTGGGCGGTAAAATGATCGTGGTTTCTGGCCGAGCCAGCGGCAGTTTTGATGTTTTAAGCACCAAAACGGAAAATTCTGAATTAGTTGGCCGGGTAAGACTAATCAACAGTGGCGCTCGGCCGCAACCCTTGGTCAAAACCACCCAGCTTCAGGCCGCTAGTGGAGTGATTGTCCGCACCAGTGAAGGCGTCACTGTGCCGGCTGGCGGCAGCGTAGTGGTTGACGTTTATCCCGCCGACCCGTCCACTTTTCAAGAAATTTTGCCCGGCCGGCTGACAATCATCAAACTCAATCCCGGCTTGCAAACTAAAATTTATGGGCAGGCCGAGAGTAAACTGACCAGCGGTCCGCGGGAAATAAAGGTAATCGCCGAGAGCGATTTAAATCGCGCGCGTCAGCAGTTAAGCGATCAATTGGCCGCAGAAATGAGGCAGGAGATGAATCTGGATGATGATAAAGAAATAAAGGTGGTAGTTAAAGAATTTAAAGTTGATAAAAAAATCGGCGCTGAAGCCGATAAGTTTACCGCCGAACTATTTGGTCTGGTCAAAAGTTTGAGCTTCAATCGTCAGCAATTGGCCAATCTGCTGCAACGCAAAATCGACGGCCAGAATTTAGTCGGTCTTCAAGTGGCCGAGGTTGATTTTAGTAAATTTAGCTACACTATTATTGACGACAGCCAGCCAACAGACGTGACGATTAAAGTTAATTATAAAATCACCGCCGCTTTGGCCGCCGATAATCCTTTGCTGGACAAGAGCAATTTTGTCGGCCAGCCGGTTGCAGAAGTAAAAAATTATCTTCAGCAAAGCGATTTGATTAAAGAAGTTAATGTTTTTTTGTCGCCGTCCTGGGACAAGAAATTACCCAATCAAAGCAAAAAAATCAAAATAATTTTGCAATAATATGCCCCAAGCCATAGTTTTAACAACTGCCAAAGTTAGTTTGAAAAGGGTTTTACTATTAACTTCTTTTTTGTTGGGCGCCAGCACCCTCGCCGGCGCGGTGCTGGTTATGATTTTTTATCATTAAGCGGGAATTTTAAACCCGTTGGGTCAGTACTGGCCCAACGGGTTTTGTGAACTAGATTTTAAGCGAATTTTCCTGGCAAAATCAAAGAGTTGATAAAATTTTTTATAAGTCCTATAATTATTTCACCTTTATTATTATAACAAAAATATTTTTATCAGGCCAAATGCCACAATGACTAACAGCCAGCCAAAACTGATCGTTATCCTTGGCCCAACCGCTGTCGGCAAAACCAGACTGGCGGTCAGATTGGCTTATCATTTTGGCGGTGAAATTATTTCCGCCGACAGTCGTCAAGTTTACCGCGGCATGGATTTGGGAACAGGCAAGGATTTGGCTGATTATTATATAAAAGGCAAAAAAATCCCTTATCATCTTATTGATGTGATTGCGCCAAACACCGTTTTTAATGCGGCCAAGTATCAAAAATTAGCTTACCCGGCAATTGATTATGTTTTGTCTCGGGGCAAGCTGCCATTTCTGGTTGGCGGCACCGGCTTATATCTTGACGCGGTCATCAGGGGCTATCAGTTTTCCGTCCCCGAACAAAAAATATCCGCAGTTGAATTTCAGAGATTAAGAAAAAAATTAGACCAGTTGACCTTGGCGCAGCTGCTGGCCCGGCTGAAAAAAATCGACCTAATTTCTTATAGAAAAATTGACCAAAAAAATCGGCGCCGGGTGCAGCGGGCGCTGGAGATTTTTTATAGCACCGGCCAGATAAAGTCAGCCGTCGACAAAATGGCTAGCCCCGGTTATGATCTTTTGATTCTGGGTGTTAAGCATCCTTTGAAAAAAATTTATCAGAAAATCGACCGCCGTTTGGTAGAGCGCTTAAATTCAGGCCTGATTGCCGAAGTCAGAAAACTTCATCGTAAGGGCGTGAGCTGGAAAAGATTGGAGGAATTTGGTTTGGAGTATCGTTATATTGCTCGTTACTGGCGCGGAGTTTTGGCTTATGAAGAACTTTTAAAGCAGCTGCCAGCCGCCATTCATCATTTTGCCAAACGCCAATTAACCTGGTTTAAACGCAATCCGGACATCAGGTGGCTTAAAAGTTATCCCGTGGCCGTCCGTGAGATTAAAAAATTTCTCCAAAAATAAATCCGGTTGCTTGGCCGGATTTATTTTTAATGGCTAGGTTATTCGCGCTGTATATTAAAATACTCCACTATGGCCAAGGCCAAACTGCGAACTTCTTCAATTTCCACATCAGTCAGCTCCATTTCGCGCAAGTAGGCGGTGGCATTTTCTTCCTTGCCCAAGAGGCCGTGAGCGCCGGTCAGCATATTTTCTTTTTGCCGTCGGGTGGTTTTATCTTCCAAAATAATGTCATTCTCCAGGCCGGGGTAGTTTTTCAGGCGCATCGCCACGATAATTTTTAGAGATTGTTTTTCATCATTGGATAGTTCGTTTTTCTCTTTTTCCGAACGAATCCAGTCAGTTTCCATTTGTCTGGCGGTTTCCATATGATTTATTTAGGTTGGTTAATAAGGCAGGTTGATTTTTTGGGTCGCCAAAGCGCTGGATTGCGGCTTGGCGTTTAAATTTTCGCGGCGCGCCGCCATAACATTTTCATGCACGGCGCGATTAAGATTGCGTTGCTTAATAGCTTGCACCTTAAGATATTTGTCCACCACAGTCTCGGCTCGGCCAACAAAACCAGCCACCCCTTTTCGGCTTAGCGGCCTGATCAACTGTTTTAATTGGCTGGGAGTGGTGGCTTGGTCACTGCCGATAATTTGGCTGGCTTTGTCGTGGTTAAAACCGGCCTCCGAGAGCGCCGCGTAAATTTTCTTTTTAGCGGCTTCTGACAATTCGGAAAATTTGGTGCAGTGTTTGTAGAGTTCGGAAAATTTGACGGTTTTGGGTTTGAATTTTTGCCACTGGGGTTGGCTGGAGAAGGCCATAAATTA
>Ga0233422_10000800_pt1 | contig 14939 bp, 18 predicted proteins | sample Watercolumn_Mata_2_FD_182724 | JGI IMG/M metagenome (GOLD analysis project Ga0233422, IMG submission 182724) | Freshwater microbial communities from Lake Matano, South Sulawesi, Indonesia - Watercolumn_Matano_2014_110_MG | ecosystem: Environmental > Aquatic > Freshwater > Lake | place...
GTGGTCGTGCCGCTGGGCATTGACCCGGCTCCCTTTGAACGCGCAGGCGTTGAATCGCCGAGGGTGCTCCCCAAGCCCGCGGCGCGTGTGACGCCGCACGTTGCGCTCTTGTTCGTAGGAAGACTGCGCTATTACAAAGGATTGAACTATCTGCTCGACGCGCTGCGCGACTTGCCGCGCGCACAACTGACGGTCGTCGGTACTGGACCCATGGAGGAGGCGTGGCGCGCACAGGTACAGCAACTCGGCTTGGCAGAGCGGGTTGCCTTCGTCGGCGAAGTGCCTGATGCGGAACTGCCGGCGTACTATGCTGCGTCCGACATTTTCGTTCTGCCCGCGTCAGAACGCAGCGAGGCGTTCGGCGCGGTCCAACTGGAAGCGATGGCGGCGGGCAAGCCGGTCATTTGCACCGAACTTGGAACGGGGACTAGTTACGTGAACGTGGACGGCGAAACGGGGCTCGTCGTGCCAGCGCGAGATGCCGACGCGCTGGCGGCGGCGATCACGCGCTTGATCGACGACGCGGATCTGCGCGCGCACATGGGCGCGGCAGGACGCGCGCGGGTGCGGGAGCAATTCACGCTGGAAAAAATGGTAGCGCGGGTTATGGAGGTTTACGCGGAGGGTTTGAAATGAATCAGAGCGGCAGGCATGTTTATGCAGACGCGTCGCCTCGCATTCACATCCTCCCCCAAGACGTCGCCGCACGCATCGCGGCGGGCGAAGTCGTCGAGCGTCCCGCGTCGGTTGTGAAGGAATTGATCGAGAACGCGATAGACGCAGGCGCGAGCGCGATTTCGATCGAGATTCGCGAAGGCGGCATTGCGCTGATTCGCGTGAGCGACAACGGCAGCGGCATGTCGCGCGACGACGCTGCACGCGCGGTCGAACGTTTTGCGACGAGCAAGATCGCGGGGGCAGATGACCTGCGCGCGATTCGCACGCTTGGTTTTCGCGGTGAAGCATTGCCTTCGATTGCCGCGATGGCGCAATTGGAGATTCTGACGCGCGCAAAGGATGCCATTGAAGGAACGCGCGTGCGAGTCGAGACTGGCGAGAAGGAGGTACAAGTCGCTGGCGCGCCGACTGGCACGCAGGTCGTCGTCCGCAACCTGTTTTACAACGCGCCCGCGCGCCGCAAATTCTTGAAAGCGCCCCTGCGCGAGACCGAATTGATTCAAAAGACGCTGGCGCAATACACGCTCGCGTATCCGCAGATTGCATTTCGCCTCATCGTGGATGGACGCGAGACGATGGTCGCGCCGGCTGCATCATCCGTAGAACGTATCGGTGCAGTGTGGGGGCGTGAGGTGGCGGGCGAGATGATCGCGGTGAACTATTCCAGCGTGGATTTGCGCGTGCGCGGTTTTGTATCGCGTCCAGCGCTCGCCCGCGCGAGCCGCGAGGGGCAAGCCTTCTTCGTCAACGGACGCCCGATTCGGTCGGGGCTGCTCGCCGTGATGCTGGAGCGACCGTTCGCGGGGCGCCTGCCGCCGCAGCGCCATCCGCTCGCAGTCATTCAGATCGAACTCGACCCGCAACTGGTGGACGTGAACGTGCATCCGCGCAAAGCCGAAGTGCGCTTTTTCCAGGAACGCGCAATTTACGGCGTCGTCACGCAAGCGATTGAGCAAGCGCTGCGCGAGTTTCCACTGACGAATTTCGCCGCGCGTGAAGCAATCTGGCACTTTGATCAATTACCAATTGACAATGCTCAATTGCCAATTGCTCGCGAACCGCGTGCGGAGTACGTCCCAGGCACCTGGCGCGCCCGCGGACAAATCCACAACACGTACATCCTTGCGCAGACGCCCGACGGAATGGTCATTGTGGATCAGCACGCGGCGCAAGAACAGATACTTTATGAACGACTGACAACGCCGACAAAAAGCAGGTGGCAGGAGGCAGACGGCAGCGGTCAGCAATCGGCGGTCGGCAGCCAGATCCAAGTGATGCCGCGTGAAGCCGAACTCCTCGCCGCGCACCTCGACGAATACCGCGCGCTCGGCATAGACCTCGAGCCGTTCGGGGAACAGACGTTTCGGCTTAATGCGCTGCCCGCGTTTGTCACGCTCGATCCGAACGAATTCCTCACCGCACTCTTGCAGGAACACGCGCGTGATCGCGCGCTCGACGGCGACGCGCTGCGCGACAAACTGGCTGCCAAAGCCGCGTGCCTGGGCGCACTCAAAGCGGGCGATGTGCTCACACCCGCGCAACAGCAAGCCCTGCTCGACGAATTGCTGCAAATCTATTCACCGGCGACCTGTCCGCACGGGCGCCCCGCGTTCATTACGCTGCGGCTTGAGGAATTGGAGCGCAGATTCTTGCGGCGGTGATCTTTTTCCTGAGCAATTAGCGCGCCGAGTCAATCTGTGCTACAATGCCTCGCAACGGGTGACGTGGGGCTTGGCACACTTTACGTCTCACCATTCTTGTCACTCTGCACTTGTCACCCGTCACATTTCTCCAAGGAGCAAACGATGAATCAACGCTTGACCCATTTGCGCGGCAAACTGGCTGACCAGGGTCTGGACGGATTGCTGATTACGCGCCCTGAGAATCAATACTATCTCTCAGGTTTTATGGGTGGAGAATATCTCGACGCCACGATGTTGATCTCGGCGGAGCACGCGTGGATCGCCACCGACTCGCGCTATTATGAAGATGTCAAACAACGCGCGCCGGAATATCATCTCTTGGAATCCGGCTATGACCGCAACAAGCCGCTGGGCGAATTTGCCGCCGCCGCCAAAGCGAAAACGATGGGCTATGAGGTATCGCACCTCACGGTTGCAACCGTGAAGGATTGGAGCAAAACCGCCCGCAAAGCCGGGTTCAAACTCGTACCGACGAAAGGACTGGTCGAAGAGTTGCGTCTGGTCAAAGAGCCGACGGAACTCGCGGCGATCCAACGCGCGGTGGAACTAACCGATCAGGCGTTCGCGCATTTCTGCTCGGCGGTCAAACTCGGCATGACGGAAAAGCAAGCCGCGTGGTTGATCGAAAAATACCTGCGCGAGCACGGCGCGGATAAAGTCGCGTTCGATCTCATCGTCGCGAGTGGACCTAACGGCGCGCTGCCGCACGCGATCCCCGGCGACCGAGCGCTGCTAAAGGGCGAGCCGATTGTCGTGGACATTGGCTGCCGGATCGATCACTATAATTCCGACCTGACGCGCACGGTTTGCCTCGGACAGCCCGCCGACAGTCAGTTTATGAAGGTGTACAAGACGGTGCTCAAGTCACAAGAGGCCGCCGAAAAGAAAATCAGAGCCGGAATCAAGGGCAAGCGCGCGGACGCGTATGCGCGGAACGTCGTCGCGAAAAGCGAATTTCCGCCGTTCGAGCACGGCTTGGGTCACGGCGTTGGTCTCAGCGTGCATGAAGGTCCGCGCGCGAGCAAATTGAGCAAGGACGTCTACCGCGCGAATATGACGCTGACGATCGAGCCGGGGATTTACCTTCCGGGCTGGGGCGGCGTCCGCATCGAAGATCTGGTCGTGATCCGCGAGGATCGCGTCGAAATCCTCAGTCAGGCGAGCAAAGACCCGATCATAAAAGTCTAACTCTATCGCGCTCAACGGTAGCGCGGCAGAGGTGAAGCGTACGGGTGGCGGTGGCGGTGGACGTGTTCAGGATTCGGCGTTGAGCGTTCGCGGTTTCGCGGCAGAAGAGAGATAAGATGGAGCGCACATTCGACGAAACCGAAATCCACGAAACCTTCATCCGCGCGTCGGGACCCGGCGGTCAGAACATCAATAAAGTCGCGACGGCGGTGCAACTGCGCTTTGACGTGCGACACTCGCCATCCCTGCCGGAGGATGTCCGCGCGCGCTTGATTCGCCTCGCGGGCAAACGGGTGAACGCAGAAGGCGAACTGATCATTCAAGCGTCGCGTTTTCGCACGCAAGAACAGAACCGCGCGGACGCGCGGGCGCGCCTGATCGCGCTCATTCGGCAAGCCGCCACTCCACCCAAGCCGCGCCGTATGACCAAGCCCTCGCGTGCGGCGAAAGAGCGGCGACTCGCCGGAAAGAAATATCGCGGCAGCGTCAAGGTATTGCGCGGGCGAGTGGCAAGAGAAGAGTGACAGGGCGACAAGGTGACAAGGTGAAGCATATGGTGTCACCCTGTCACCCTGTCGCCTTGTCAGAACTTGAAAGGACAGAATGGGAGACCAACCGCCAATCGTTAAAGCCGCCGTCGTGCAAGCCGCGCCGGTACTGTTCGACCGTGAAGGAACCATCGAAAAAGCCGCGCGGCTGACCGGCGAAGCCGCCGGGCAAGGTGCGCGCCTGATTCTCTTTCCCGAAGCCTTTGTGCCTGCGTATCCGCGCGGCTTGACGTTCGGTGTTTCCGTGGGCAATCGCACGCCGGAGGGCCGGCGCTTGTGGCAGCGCTACTGGGAGAACGCGGTGGACGTGCCGAGCCGCGCGACGGACAGGTTGGGGGATGCCGCGCGGCAGGCGAACGCTTACCTCGTCGTCGGCGTGATCGAGCGCGACGAAATCAGCCACGGCACGCTCTACTGTACGCTGTTGTACTTTGCGCCGGATGGACGCCTGCTCGGCAAGCACCGCAAACTCAAACCGACCTCCGGCGAACGGTTGATCTGGGGCGAGGGCGACGGCTCGACGCTGACCGTGATCGAAACGGAGTTCGGCAAAGTCGGCGGATTGATTTGCTGGGAGAACTATATGCCGCTCGCGCGCGCGGCGATGTACCAAAAGGGGGTCGAGATTTATCTCGCGCCGACGGCGGACGCACGCGACACGTGGCAAGCCACGCTCGTACATATCGCGCTGGAAGGACGCTGTTTTGTCCTCGGCTGCAACCAATTCGTCGCCAAAGCGATGCATCCAACAGATCTGCCGTGTTATGCCGAACTCGCGCATCAGCCCGACGTGATGTGCCGCGGCGGCAGCGCGATCGTCTCGCCGCTCGGGCAAGTGATCGCCGGTCCGTTGTTCGATCAAGAGGGAATTCTGTACGCCGATCTCGATCTGGCACTCGTCGCGCAAGGCAAATTCGACTTCGACGTGGTGGGACATTACGCGCGGCGCGATGTGTTTCAGTTGAGTGTGAACGAGCATCCGGGACAAAGTGACACGGCGACCGGGTGACAAGGAGAATTATTACCGGATCATCCGGTCACCTTGTCACCGTGTCGGCTTTGATGTAAAATACAACCGATGACGACCATCATGGAACTTGCCGAAGACCAGCACTGGTGGTTTGCGACGCGCACCTGGGCGCTGTTGAATTTGCTCGACGCGCACGTCCCGCGCCGCGACGGCGACGTGCTCGACATTGGTTGCGGCGGAGGGAATATGATCCATCACCTTTCGCGCTACGGACGCGTCAAGGGGATTGACGTGGATGCGCGCCCCGTCGCGATGGCGCAAGCGCGCGGCTATGACGTGCGGCAAGGCGATGCAACTCGCGGTATTCCGTTTCCCGACGCATCGTTCGACCTCGTCACCGCGCTCGACGTGATCGAACATGTGGACGCGGACGAAGCGATTTTACGCGAGGCATGCCGCGTCGCGCGTCCGCGCGGCATCCTGACGGTTTCTGTCCCTGCGCTGCAATCGCTGTGGAGCTACAACGACGAGATCAACGGGCACAAGCATCGTTACACGCCGCGCGAACTGCGCGAGCGCGTCGAGCGCGCGGGGTTTCGTGTGCGGCGCATTTCGTTTGGATTTTTCCTCGTGTTCCCGATGTCCGCACCGCTGATTTTGTTGCGCAATCGACTTGGCGCAAAAAAAGAATTGCGTTCGCACCATTTGTCGCAGGACGAGTACCAGGTCGAAATGGAACCGGTGTCGCCCTGGCTCAACACGATTTTGCGCGGTGTCGGTCGCGTCGAAGCCGCGCTGGTATCGCGTGTAGATTTGCCGATTGGAACGTCATTGATGGTTGTCGCGGAGAAAAGGTAATGGCACTCATTCCCCCCTTCTTCACTGATTGCGTCGTCGCGATCGGAACCGATGATGCCGAAGGCGAACGCCGCTGGATCGCGTCGGGATTTCTGTACGGAGATCCGCTGTTCGACGACGCCCAGCGCGTGGCGGATTACCGCGTCTATCTCGTGACGAATCGCCACGTCCTTGCGGGATTGAGCAAAGCGTACCTGCGCTGTAATCCGCAAGCCGACAAGCGCGCGCGCGAATTCGATCTCAGTCTCTTCGACGAGGACAAGCCGGGTTGGTTTACGCATCCGGACGACCAAGTGGACGTCGCAGTCGCGCCGATCAATTTCGAGTTGCTACAGGAAAGTGGAATGCAGGTGGCATACTTTCAGGGCGATCAGCACAGCGCGACGATTGACAGGATGAACACGCTCGGCGTCACCGAAGGCGATTTTGCGTACGTGCTCGGTTTTCCAATGGGGCTCGTCGGCGAGCAGCGCAACGCGGTGATTGTGCGGAGCGGCACCCTGGCGCGCGTGCGCGATCTTCTGGCGCGATCAAGCAAGATCTTTCTCGTCGACGCGTTCGTGTTCCCGGGCAACAGCGGCGGTCCCGTTGTCTTGAAACCCGAAGCCGTCACGATTGATGGCACCAAGCCGCAGCTCGTACCGTACCTTATCGGCATGGTGCAGGCGTACGTACCCTATCAAGATGTCGCGGTCAGCGCGCAGACGGGGCGCCCGCGCGTCATCTTTGAGGAGAACGCCGGACTCGCCGCCGTGCATCCTGTTGACTTTATTGCCGAGGCGATCACCGCGCGCCGCCTGCCGCGCATCGAAATGCGTAATCGCAGGCGTGTTGAAAAACCCGAGCGAGGAGCGGAGGACTAGCCACAGAGAGATTCTTCGCTCGGCTCGGAGTGACCTTACTTTATGTTTCCTGTGTCCCACTTACTCTGGCGTGAGCGCACACTTGCCCTGGCGGGAACGCAAGTGCCAGGGAGTGCCAGGGAGTGCCAGGGTCTGTGGCAGTAGTTGGGAGGGCAAATGACAAAGCCAAATGAGGAAAGAGAAGAAAAAGAACTGACCTGGGAAGATCATCTTGCCGCCGCGATCAAAGCATTCCGCAGGGAAATGAAAGAGGGGCGCGGGGAAGCATTCCCTGCCGAATTTCACACGCATCGCCGCGCCGCCCAGCGCGAAATGCTGCTCGCCTGGCGCTCGCTCATTGATGCGAGCATCGAAAAGATCGAAAAAACGGAAAAGGAAAAGACCGCGCCGAAAGCAACCCGCATCAAAGTCGAATGACTCTGTCCCCGCTTGCCGAGGGCGCACGCACATTCGGCATCGAACTCACCCCCGCGCAGAGCGATGCGTTCGAAACGTACTATCGCGAGCTCATCGGGTGGAACGCGCGAGTCAACCTCACCGCGATTACCGAACGCGATGAGGTCATCGTGAAACATTTTCTCGATTCGCTGTCCGTTGCCCCCCAAGTCCGCGCCGCGCAGCGTGTGATTGACATCGGCGCGGGCGCGGGCTTGCCCGGCCTTCCGCTCAAGATCGTGCTGCCGCATTTGCGCATGATGCTCCTGGAAGCGACTGGGAAAAAGGTCGAATTCCTCAAGCACATCATTATGCGCCTCGGTCTGCGCGAAACGATTGCCCTTCACGCACGCGCCGAAGACCTGGCGCACAACGCCGCGCACCGCGCGCAGTACGACGTCGCCGTCGCGCGCGCGGTGGCGAACCTGGCGACGTTGTTGGAGTACGCGCTGCCGTTCGTGCGCCAGGGCGGCGTCTTGATCGCGCAAAAGGGCGTCGCGGTGAATGCCGAAGTCCGTGCGGCGACGGGCGCGCTCCAACTTCTCGGTGGGCGTGTGCGCGAGATCGTGCCGGTGCAGTTGCCGGGACTGGAACTGCGCCACCTCGTCGTCGTCGAGAAAGCCGCCGCGACGCCACAGCGGTATCCGCGCCGCGCGGGCGTGCCGGAGCGCAAGCCCTTGACAAATTGATTGTCTGGGGTATAATATAGACATATTGAAATTCGTCAATGTGTAATCGGCGCGGCGGCGCCGGGTCTGGATCGAGGGTGACTGTGACCGGAATTGATTGCGTCGCGTTCTGTCGCGCGTTAGGCGACGCGACGCGGCAAGATATACTGCAAATGCTGCAAAAGAAAGGCGAGATGCGCGTCAGCGACATCGTCGCGGCGTTCGAACGCTCTTCCCAGCCGACGATCTCGCACCATCTCAAGATTCTCAAGCACGAAGGGTTGGTCAACCGTCGGCGTGACGGCAAGGAAATCTTGTACTCGCTGAACGAGGAAAACGTCGACGAGTGTTGCGGGATGCTGTGGGCAAAATTCGCGCCCGGCAAACTCCTAACCATTCGCCTTCCGCAATCAACGCGCAAGGCGCGCGCGTAATCCGCACCGAGCCGCTCGTCAGCGGTTTTATCTTCGGGTGACATATAGATAAACTTAAATACGTCAATATTTCTGGCAAAGGAGGCGGCAGGTGGCTGGAGAAACCGACAGGCGGGTTGTCCAACCGACGAGCAGCGCGATCACATGGGCGAATCGGTGGGATCATTTTCTGGCGCGCTGGGCGTTTGATCGCGGCGGACATCGCGTCGCGCCGGGGCTGTACGCGCTGGGCAAGCCGACGGCAGACTCGCCCGTGTTCGTCAGTGCGAACTATGCGCTCAGTTTTGACGCGCTGCGCGAAGCGCTGGCGGGCAGAGACAGTTACATTTTGGTGCTCGATACCAAGGGGATCAACGTCTGGTGCGCGGCGGGCAAAGGAACGTTTGGCACGGATGAATTGGTTCAGCGAATTGAAGAAACCGGGTTGAAAGATGTTGTTCGTCATCGCACGCTGATTCTGCCGCAACTCGGCGCGCCTGGTGTTGCAGCCCATCAAGTCACCAAACGCACTCAGTTCAAGATCTAATACGGTCCTGTCCGCGCGGCGGATTTGCCGGAGTATCTCAAAACGCATCAAGCCACGCCGGAAATGCGGCGAGTGCGTTTCACTCTGCGCGATCGCCTTGTTCTGATTCCGGTCGAACTGGTCCCGGTGCTGCCTGTGTTGATCGCGGTCGTCGGGTTGGACTTGATTGGAGGATTCGTATCATCTCCACCCGTTGTCGCAGCAATCCTGACGGGCACAGTTCTTTTTCCGATCCTGTTGCCCTGGCTTCCGACACACGCGTTCAGCACCAAGGGCTTGATTCTCGGCGGATTCGTCGCGCTGCCTTTCGCACTGTTAGCGTTCCTGTCCGGTCCGAACTCCGCACTGTGGCTCCGTGCCACTGGCGCGCTGACCTGGCTGTTGACGCTTCCGCCGATTACGGCGTTCATCGCACTGAACTTCACCGGTTCGACGACGTTCACATCGCGGACGGGCGTCCGGCGCGAGATATTCGCGTACATTCCGGTCATGGCTTGGATGTTCGGCGGAGGCATTGCGTTAACGATCGCCCGCGCGGCGATCAAAATGCTAGGAGGCACATAATGGGCGGCGTGTCTACACTTAACACTCTCAAGTTCAACTCGAAACTGTGTACGGGCTGCGGCATTTGCGTGGACGTTTGCCCGTACGGCGTATTTACGCTGAACAGCCGCACGATTCACGTCGTTCGCGGCGACGCGTGCATGGAATGCGGCGCGTGTCAGGTCAATTGTCCTTTCGACGCGATCCAAGTGGACAGCGGCGTGGGCTGCGCTGCCGCGATGATCCGCGCGGCGTTGACGCGCCGCGAGCAAGCTGAATGTGGCTGCGGTTGAAAAAAATACTTTCTTCTCGGGAGGTTGGAATGGACGACACTCAGATCAAAGAGCAAGTGCGCGAGCGGTACGCCGGCATCGCACGAGAAAAACTCGCAGGCAAGCAAAGTAGTTGTTGCGCGCCGACGAGCGCGGAGTCTAGTTGCTGCGCGCCAGCGGATGTGATTCCGGCAGACCTGCTCACGACTAAAGACGCGCTGCCCGATGATATCGTCAACACGTCGCTGGGCTGCGGTACGCCGCTCGAAATCGCCAAGGTGCAGCCGGGTGAAACGGTGCTCGATCTCGGCAGTGGCGGCGGACTGGATTGCTTGTACGCGTCCAAGCGCGTCGGCGCAAGTGGGCGTGTGATCGGCGTGGATATGACGCCGGATATGTTGACGCTCGCACGCGCGAACGCGCAAAAGGTCGGCGCGACGAACGTCGAGTTTCGGCAAGGCGAGTTGGAAAACCTGCCTGTCGACGACAATTCGGTGGATGTGATTGTCTCGAACTGTGTAGTAAATCTCGCGCCCGACAAGGATCGCGTCTTTCGCGAGGCGTTCCGCGTGCTCAAGCCGGGCGGACGCGTCGCGATCTCGGATATGGTGACGCGCGTGCCGATGCCGGAAATCATGCGCGCGAACATGGCATCGTGGGCAGCATGCGTCAGCGGCGCGATCCTGGAACAAGAATACATCGCCAAGATGCGCGCGGCTGGCTTTGTCGGCGTGGAAAAGATCGCGGGCGGCGAGAATCCGCTGGAGCCGGTGTACAGCGCGAAATTCGTCGCGCGTAAACCGTAATCGTAATCACGGGAGAAAAACATGCGCAAGTCAATTGTCATATTGGCTTTTGCGTTCATCGGATGGGCGATCTGTGGCGCGATCATGGGAATCGGGAGGACAGTTACGTCGCTCGAAAACACGCTCGTGATTCATGCCATCGGCGCGCCCATCGTCTTTGCGGTTCTGACATACATCTACATTCGCAAGTTCAACTACACAACGCCATTGCAGACGGCGCGGGTGTTTCTCGCGTTCGTCGTCGGCATGGATGTTTTCGTCGTCGCGATGTTCATTGAAAAAAGTTTCGCGATGTTCGCCAGTATTCTCGGAACCTGGATTCCTTTTGCGTTGATTTTTCTTTCGACGTATCTGACCGGCGCGGCGCTGAGGAAAAACCATGGACGGCTACCCGCTTGAGTTCGAGGCGATCCACGAAACGTTTCGCCCAAAAGTCCAACGCGATCTGGCGCGCTTGGTGGGCGCGGGCGAAGCCGAAGACCTGACCCAGGAAGTCTTCGTGCGCGTCAGTCAGGCGTTGAAGAATTTCCGCGGCGAGGCGCAACTCGCGACATGGATCTATCGCATCGCGACGAACGCCGCGTTTGATAGAATGCGCACGACCGCATTCCGCCAAGAGGCAGCCAGATGTTCGCTGGGCGACGCAGATGATGAACACCACGATCGCTTAGCCGGCGAAGCCCCGCTCTCGCCGGAGCAGCGCGCCATGCGCAAGGAGCGGTACGAGTGCTTTCGGAGTTTTGTCGAGAATCTTCCGGCGAATTATCGCACGGTGGTCGCGCTCAGTGAGCTGGAAGACTTGACTAACAACGAGATCGCCACAATCCTCGGGGTGAGCCTAGATGCGGTTAAGATTAGATTGCATCGTGGTCGGGCAATGCTGATGGAAGAACTCAAGAGTCATTGCAAACCCGAGGACTGGCTGTGAGCAATTCCCAAAAGGATACACCCTCCAGATATCTGGAGGGTGTATCCTTTTGGGGCTGGTTCTCGTCTATATGGTCGGAAGGGAGATGATTCACCATGAAACTTGACGATCGGACGAGGGCGTTGATTGCAGTCGGTGCGGCAATTACAGCGAATTGTCAACCGTGCTTGCAAGCCGCAGCGGCGATGGCGCGGGAAAGGGGCGCCGATTCACAGGAAATCGCGGATGCCATCGAAGTGGGAAAGATTGTGCGGAAGGGAGCCGCATCCAAGATGGACAAGTTCATCGCGAGCCAAAACACCGCCGTTCCGGTTGCGGTGACAGAAAAAGACGGTGGATGTGGCTGCAACGTGTGAGGGAGGCAGTAACGTGGGTAACACCCAACCCTTGAATCAATCATTTGCAGAAGGAGTTGAGAAATGTATCTGGAAAACGGCAGGGACATCGTACGGGGAATTCTGATCCTGATCTTCGCGGCGATTGCATTGGAGGTTGACCGTGTCGCCGGGCTCGCGCTTGTGGCGTTGATGGGCGTGATGATTCTGCAAAGCGCATTCACCGACTGGTGTCCCGCCGATTTGTTCCTGCGACCGCTGGGACTGAGAAGAAAACTGGCAAACAAAGGATCCGACTGATTTGCCTGCGAGTTGGCATCCCACACCTCCAGGTTCGCGCGAAAGAACGCGAAAGGTCACGGAATATTGTGTTCTTTCGCGTTCACGCCAAGTACTTGCGAAACCACGCGAGCGTTTTCTGCCACGCGTCCTCTGCCGCCGCGCGATTGTAGATGTGCGGGCGCGTGGCACACCAGCGGTAGACTTGCTTGAGCATCTGCAGACGCCGCGCCCTAGGATGCCTCACGCCGGGCTCACCTCGGCAATGTGTTGCGCTTTATGGAGCGATTCGAAAAAGCGCGCGAAGAATACTTGCGAGCGTACTCGCTCGCGCCGGACGACATCGAAGCCGTCTACAACTTGGCGACGCTTGAGGAGCGATGGGGGCATTCGGCAGAGAGCCACCCCTGTTCGAGCGGGTGCTCGCGCTTGCCGCACAAGGACGCGGTTCCGCCAAGATGCGCGCCGAATTCGCGCAGAACGCGCGCGAGGCATTTCACGGTGACTGATGATGCCGACCTCGCGCCTCTCGCGACTAGGGGACGTAAATTGCAAGGACATGCCCAGGTTTTCAACCGCGGCGGCGAGGTCTTTCCGGCTGATCCTGAGGGCAACTACTTGGGACGCACCTGTTTACGGAAGCAATGCGCTCCAGGCATTCCCATGAGTTGCGATGCGCGGCACGGCGGCAAGCGTTACTACTTGCACGATGATCTCAAAACGACTCGGCTTGCGAGAGAACTGATTACCGCGCCGCCGATCGTGCTGTGGCTCCAAATTATCGCACACGTGCCAATCCCTGCGGACGTCGAACAGGGGTTGATCGCACCAGGGCAGGAATCATAGAAAAGCCCAAGTCAATTCGATTTGTTCTGATCGCGGAAACGCAACCCAGGTTGCTTGAGCAGCGGTTTGTTAGAAATGAGTATTGGAAGTTTGGATAAAGTCCCGCTGGCTCTGACCGCGGCAAGTGACTCGAGATTGAATTGCGCGAATTCATAATCGGGCTTGATGGAGAGCGCCTGGCGCAACGCCTGTTCCCCTTCGTCCAATTCCCCGCGCTGTAAGAGACACGCACCCAGGTTGCCCCAACTTTGATGATGCCGCTCATTAACAGTCACGGCTTCGCGGAACAATTCGACCGCGCGCGTGAGCTCCCCCTGCTCCATCGCTTGTACGCCGCGGGCGAACAAGTCCTCGTGCCGAATCATCTCCTCGCGCGACAATGGCTTGCCCCATTCCTTTTGCAGGTCGGCAACGCCCTGCCGCAAGATGCGGATGTGCTCTTCGACCTCGCGTTTCAGATCGCGTTCTTTCACCCCTAACTCTAGACAGCGTTCAAACGCCTGCAGCGCGCGGCTGATGCGGAAGGTGCGCTCCGCCGCCATTGCCAGGTTGTACCAAAAATCCGCATCGTCCGCGTAAACTCTGACCGCGCGAGTGAAGAAATGAAACGCCTCTTCGGTGCGATTCGTCATCGCGCAGACAAGCCCCAAGCCAAACAGCGTGGCATCGCCTTCGCCGATTTCGAGCGCGCGGAGAAAGGCGCGCTCGGCAGCGGCGTAATCGTGTCGCTGTAGGTAACGGTTGCCTTCTTCCGTCAATTCATTCGCGCGTTCAAAGGCACGTTCGACTGAGAATTGAGGTTTGCGCTTGTGTTGGGGCAATTGCATCGTCGGTGCGTCGGCGCGCAACGGTTTCAGGACGCGGCTGGTCGGCGGCAAAATCTCGCGCAAGATTGGTTCGATCTCGCGGCGCGACGCATCCCAGGGCTGATTCTGGCTCGCGATTCCATCGAGCGCGACCTGGGTGGCATTCGGATCGCCGCGCATTTCGGCGGCAGCCAGTGCGATTAACGGGATGAACCAATTCGCTTCGGGCCCGCGGCGATGCGCGCGTTCGAGCGTCGAGTCACTTTGATTGATCCGTCCCGCTTCGATTTGCATCCGCAACCACACTGCCCAATCCGCGGGCGCCGCGCCGCGCGGGGCGGGTTCCATCTTGCGGACGCGCGCCAATTCGCGCGCGGCGTCGGCATCGCGTTTCACGCGACGATATGCCTGCGCGAGTTCGTAGCGCGCAAAAAGACTGCGTCCTGCCGTCGCGACGAATCGTTCCCAGGTCGCGATTTCGGACGCGACGTCGCCGAGCGTGTGATAGGTCGCGGCGAGCGGCGGGTAGATTTCGACCCGCTTGCGGTCGAGCGCGCGCGCCTGCTCCCACGCGTGCGCGGCGGCGCGATGACTGCCAATCGTTTGATACGCCTCCGCGAGCGCGATCCACGCCTCGACGAATTGCGCTTCGAGATTGACCGCGCGGCGCAGCGCATCCACCGCCATGAGCCCGCGTTCGAGTTTCAGATACGCGCGTCCGAGCACCCACAGCATCTGCGCGCGCTGCATGTCGTTCCGCGCCTGCGCGGCGAGCGGCGTCAAATGTGCGATCAATTCTTCGGCGCGCCCCGAAACGAGATAGTACAGCGCGCGATGCAAGAACGCGTCGAGCACATCATCGTTGGCAGGTTGTTCGCGCCAGCGCGCCGTCAACTCTTCGAGTGAAAGATCATCGAGGAGGGCTGGCGGCGGCTCAGGCAATACGGCGGCAGAATCGGGAAGGGGTTTGCCATCTCCATCAGACGGGACAAGTTTCATTTCGACGCCGCCTTTTTTCAGAAACTCTGCCGCATACGCGAGATAGCCGCGCGATTTCGGACCGCGCGTCCACGTGCGTACCGAGTCGAGGATGACGCGCAAGCAGCCCGCGAGATCAGCGTTGCTCCGTTCGCCGTACTCTTCCATCGCGATGTGCCAGTTGTTGACGATCCGCGCGGCGATGAGATCGCTGGGATTCACCTTGCCCGCATCAATCGTCAACGTGCCATCCTTCACTTCGCCGACGGGGATGT
>Ga0233422_10000803_pt1 | contig 14896 bp, 12 predicted proteins | sample Watercolumn_Mata_2_FD_182724 | JGI IMG/M metagenome (GOLD analysis project Ga0233422, IMG submission 182724) | Freshwater microbial communities from Lake Matano, South Sulawesi, Indonesia - Watercolumn_Matano_2014_110_MG | ecosystem: Environmental > Aquatic > Freshwater > Lake | place...
GGCTCTGTTCCGTATGTGAGGATATTCACCCGCGCTCCTTGGGTCAACCACGATCGTCCGCGATGGTCGCCAGGGAATTGGATCGAAGCGCTATCGGCACAACGACAAGTCCCGAGAGTTCTTTCTGCGGTCATGAAACGGAAAGGCCACCGACAAGGTCATCTTGATCCGATCTTTACCTGATGTTAAGGTGCGTCGCCCAGGACAGTTTCCACCTGGACCACTTCCGAACGACTTCATGGCCATGGGCTGCGTCGACTGGCGTGAGCAATGAGACTAGGCACGACCTCCTACATATACCCTGCCGATATTATTACTAATGTTCGCAAGCTCGCGGGCAGCGTTCAGGATATCGAGCTGGTTCTCTTCGAGGCGGACGACGAGAACAATCTGCCGGACAAGCACGTCATCCGAGAGCTCAAGCGAATCGCCTCAGATAACGACATGAGCTATACCGTCCACCTGCCGTTGGATCTCAAGCTTGCAGCCGACAAGAGCGCCGCGTCAATCCGGAAGGCGCTCCGGGTAATACGTTCCACTGTAGAATTGGCTCCGATTGGATTTATCGTGCATCTTGAAAACGAGAACCAAAATGTCGGGCTCGATTCGGAACGCTGGCTGGACAATTCCGTGACTTCACTGGAGCAACTGGCCCGCGAGATCGGCGATCCGTCGATTATTTGCGTGGAGAACCTGGAAAATCACTCTCCATCGCTTCTTGATCTCCTTACTGAGCGTGCCCCGGTAAGTTGCTGCGCGGACATAGGCCATCTCTGGAAGCAGGGCCTCGACCCCGTCCCTCATCTGGAACAATGGTTGCCTCGGGCAAGAATTGTCCACATGCACGGAATCAGGACGCGTGATCACACGAGTCTTTCTTCAGTTGACCCGCAGAAGTTGGACCCTGTGGTCAGGCTCCTCGATGAAGGTTTCCGCGGAGTGCTGACTTTCGAGGTGTTCAGCGAGGCAGACTTCCAGGACTCTCTGGAGGCTTTCGGGAACTCGGTCCAGCGGGTGAGAGCACGGGACGGCAATAAAGAACCCGGGGAATGCTCTCCCGGGTAATGAGTTAGCTGTGGCTGGTGCCGAAGAGGAGACTCGAACTCCTACAGGCTTGCGCCCACCAGACCCTGAACCTGGCGCGTCTACCAATTCCGCCACTTCGGCTTCCAATCTCCAATGATCTCATCATCCCAGGGAAGTGTCAAGGACGAAAAACTGACCACTGACACCGCAGAGCACCAAGAGAAGACGTAGGGGCGCACAGCCGAGGCTGTCTCAAAATCTGCAAAATGTTCGGAATGGTAGCAAGGCTCCTGTCGTCGCCCCACCAACTCCTGTAGGGGCGGACCCGTGCGTCCGCCCAAATGCGGGCAGACACGCGGGTCTGCCCCTACAAGCAAAGCGCTGTGCGGGCTGCTACATTGTAAGAATCGAGGCTTGATTGCCGACCTAGGACTTCTTTTGAGCCAGCTTCTGCCTTGCGTCCCTACTGCGGTCTCTGCGGTGAAACGTTATTCCCCAGCCTCTTCGCACTATTCCGCTGAATCGGCCCGGTACGCGCAGAGATCGCCGCACATGGTGCACGTCTCATGGTCTTCGCGGCAGGTGCGGGCTCGTATTTCGCGCACGAGGTCCGGCGATATGGCCAATCGAATCTGTTCCGGCCAGTCTCGAGCTTTCCGGGCCGCACTCATGTTCCGGTCCCATTCCCATGCGCCGGGCAAGCCCCTGGCGAGGTCCGCGGCATGGCCAGCGGTCCGGGCCGCAAGGACGCCCATGCGGACGTCGTCCACACCGGGCAGGCCCAGGTGTTCCGAGGGCGTGACGTAGCACAAGAAGTCTGCTCCGGCCGCGGCCGCGACAGCCCCACCTATTGCGGAAGTGATGTGATCGAGTCCGGGCGCTACGTCGGTAACGAGAGGTCCAAGCACGTAGAAAGGAGCGCCGTCGCAGAGCTTCTTCTGCAACATGATCTGAGCAGGTATCTGATCGAGTGGGACATGGCCGGGACCCTCGATGATGGCCTGAACGGCCTTTTCCCGGGCCCGTCGGAAAAGCTTGCCCAAGGTAACCAGTTCTTCCACCTGGGCTTGATCCAGCGAATCTGCAACGGCGCCCGGTCTGAGCCCATCACCGAGACTGATCACCATGCCGTACTGTTTACAGATGTCGAGCACCTCGTCATAGCGCTCAAACAGCGGATTCTCCGCCTTATTACGTCGCATCCAGCGCGCGAGAAAGCTGCCACCGCGACTGACGATACCGCACACACGCGGTTTCTCCTCCAGGTGTTCCAGCGCGGCGAGGGTCACACCACAATGGACCGTGACAAAGCTTATGCCGTCTTCGCCGTGAAGCCGAATCGCGTCGAGCATCTCGTCGGCTTCCATATTCTCCCCGCCGCCTCTCTTACGCAGAGCCTCTACAATCGCTTCATAGATAGGCACGGACCCCACAGGAACAGCCGACTCATGGACGATCTTCCGGCGTATGGACCGCAGATCGCCACCGGTAGACAGGTCCATTACCGCGTCGGCTCCCGCGTCGATTGCGGCTTCCAGCTTGCGCAATTCAAGGTCCTCATCGGCCAGGTCACCTGAAGTCCCCAGGTTGGCGTTCACCTTCACCCGAAGACCCTCACCCACACCAACGGGTCTACCTGAAGGAGGTGGTTTGAAAACCGCTACCGTACCTGCTTCCATACCCTTTTCCAGGACGCTGACAGACACGCGTTCCTCAAGGGCCACTTGGTTCAACAGTTTTTTCAACAGGAAGATCTCCATTCAACCGGATTCGCCTTTAGTATAGGAGCAGAAAAGGCCGTTGTCCACCGGAGAGAGTCATTCACGGGGCGAATCCTTTGTCCTTGAGAAAATTTGCCAATTGGTCGGCCACGAATGCGTGCCCCACGGCATTCCAGTGACCGTCGTCCGGGATCACCATCCGGGACGGAGAGAACCCGGTCGATTCGTTTATTTCGAGTACGTCTACACCATCCTGCCGCAAGCGCGTCACAAATTCGTAATATGGCGAACTGCTAGGAACATCGGAGACGACCACCACGAGACGAAAAGCGTGATCCGCGGCCACATGTCTGATCCTGTCGACAAGGCGGGCGGCCACGCGATTCTCATAATGAGCATTCGGCGCTTCCCGGTTACTCGGCGTGGGTACGTCGCCCGCCGGCAGGTGCTGCTGGATTCGAAGGCCGGTGTGGCGAAGCATAAAGTGCCTCAGCTCGCTTACGAGGCAGGACTTGCGGGCCAAATACCGCGCCAGGGAATGCCAACGTGGCGGCTCGGGCAAGGGAACGTTGGACAGTCGAAGATCGTCGTTCTCTTCAATCGAGAACAGCGGCTTGAAGTACCCCATGTCAGTAATGAGGACAGTGTTTCCCCGAAAATCATTTGGCGTGACGACCAGTATAACCAGGTCAGGCTTATATCGTACGCCTTCTCGCTCGAGCCATAACAGCTCCTGGTCGGTGCTGTATCCGGATACGCCGCCGTTGATTACTTCGACGCCGGTCAGTTGAGCTTCGAGTCGCTCGGCAACGGCCTCCTCGATCTCGACCCCGAAACCCCAGACATATGAGTCGCCAAGGAAGAGGATTCGCCTCTTTCCTTCGGGTCGCTCATAAGAGAATTCTTTGGCCCTCAGCCCTTTGCTGTTTATCTTCACGTGCGTTCTAAAATGGGCCGTGGAAAACAAGCCCTCATGTCCGGGTTCGTGGTCCCATCCCAGCACCGGATCGAATTTCCAGTAGATATAGTGCGGGGAATATCCTGCCAGTCGCAGCATTCCCTCGAACAGGAGCAGTGTCACCAGGATTGAAGCAGCCACGAGCGCTGCGTTCACAACGAAGGTCTTAAGAACCTTCACAGATCGTCCCTCATTGCGTCACAGGTGGGATATATTCAAAGAATCTCGTGGAATCACTTGACGGTCCTAAAGATATACCACACAGACCGCGGTCGTGGAACGGGCTAAGCCTCGCGGCCAATTCGCTTTCGTTTTCTTTGCTTATCACCCCTCTCGTGCCACGGAACGCGCACCAGTTGCAAATCCGAATTGCGGATGTCATACTAAGCCGTTTTCTTAGATGAAACCCGCCCTGTGAGGAGGTTTAGTATGCAAAGGTTACAGTTCTCGCTCTCGATTGCAGCAGTGGTCGTCCTGGCCATCTTCTTGGCGTGTTTTGTGGTGCCCGGTACAGCATCCACCGAGGAACCGGGACCCGCAGACGCACCTGGACTCGCCGACGAACCCGGACCTGCAAAGGAAAGGGTCAGGGAAAGGGCCAAGGTAAGGGACAAGGAAACGGCCAAAGAAAAGGACCCAAACCAGGAACTCATCATAGCATGCAACAAAGGCAGTCTGTCGCAAGTAAAAACTCTGCTGAACAACAATGCGGACCCGAATGCCAAGGATAAAGACAACCGGACTGCTTTGATGTGGGCCATAAACAAAGGCAATATTGAAATCATAAAACTTCTCGTGGACAAGGGGGCCGACATCAGTGTCGGGGACAAAGATGGAATGACCGCTTTGATCCTTGCCTCCTTTAAAGGCCTCAAGCCGGCCGTAGCATTTTTGATGGAAAAAGGGGCCGATCCGAACCAAAAGACCCAACATGAGCAGACCGCCCTGATGTGGGCGGCTCACAAAGGGCATGTCGAGGTAGTCAAGCTTCTCTTGGACAAAGGCGCGGACGTGAGCATGAAGGACAAGAGCGGCCAAACGGCAATGACGGTGGCCGATGCAAAGCCAAAGATCAAGCAGCTTCTCGTCCAGCACGGGGCCAAGGAAGAGCCGTCGGAGGAAGCGTCCGAAGAAGAAACTCCTCCTGCGAAACCTACCCCCCGGAAGAAGTCCGGTGCGAAGCGTGGTGCCGACACATCGGGAGCGCCTGCCGATGCCGGGGAGCCGAGTGGGGCGCCTGACGCTAAGGAAGGACCGGCGGCTGAGTAACATGAACTAGCGTTTAAGATAGTGTAACTGTTGGTGCTGCTACCAATGCTGAGAATCCCCCTCACCCTGTCCTCTCCCCCCTCAAGGGGGCGAGGGATAGGGAGGCTTGGCGAGGGGTAAAGTACAGTACCGTCGTGGTTGCGCGATCCCGTCTTAAAACCCCTCTCCCCCTTTAGGGGGAGAGGGCAGGGTGAGGGGGGATTTCCTCCTAACTTTGGACTTATCTTGTTGCAGGAAACCCTTAGCGGGTACCCATAGGCTCCTAGAGAAACGCCCTGACGAGCTTGTCCCATCCCATATTCTTAAACGCGCCGTAGACGTCATTCAAAGGCTCCTCTCCCTCGCTCCGGGCCGAGCCTTCTTTCAGAATAGAGCGCAAGCGCTCCGCCTCGGACTCGATGAACGGGGTAGCGTCGGGACCGAAGGGAAGTTCCTTGACTTCCGCCCTCAGGTCGGTCGGCTCGAGCACCATCACCCAGCCGGCCCCATACGGGTCATCAGAGAAGAGACGAGGATTCTCGCGCAGTTCCAAGTTCACTGCGGTGACAACACCCCCCAACGGAGCCTTGAGACGGACCGAGTTCCCGTCACGCTCCAGGGAGAATGATTCTTCACCCGGTTTGAATCTCGCGCCTATGGGGGGAAGAAGGAAGCGCTCGACAGGTCCCACGAGCTTAGCTGCAAAATCGTCCAGGCCGACGCGTACCCTCCCGCCGTACTCAATCCTGGCCCACGTGTGGCCCGAATGCAGGTAATAATTCCGCGGAACACGGTATCCCCGAGCAATCAGGTATTCAGGCGGTCCCATGAGGGTGTGGTCCGGCCGAATCATATCTTCCAGCATCTGATCGTAAGGACAGTCGCCGCATTCGAAACTTCGGCAACACAGCTTGTTCGTAGGCGCCCTGCCGGTGAGCGCGTGTCGGCAACGCTGCTCCTCAAGGGGGAGGGCGATCATGTTCGTATTCCAGCCTGCCCGGCGGGATTCGCGAGCCATCTTCTTCTGCATGCCTTTGTCGAACGCGCAGGTCATGCAGTCGAACGCGCTATCGCATGACTTATTCGGCGTCACTCGGGCACGGGTCCAGACACATTGAGTCTCCAGGAAGTTGAAACCGGTGATGCCGGCTCTCTTCTTTTCTGCAGTGGCCATTGTGGCTCTCCTTGCGCTTCATCGTAAAGTGGCAGCCTGCCCTCGAACATCCGGGAGCTGCGGCTCGCCCCCACACCGCCCAAGATGTAAAGCTCACCAAGCGTACGGCTGGGGACGGCCTATAAACAGGACTCTGTTCTGGGGTGCGGAAGACCTGCGGACAGATATCAAAGCGATTATGGCCCAAAGTAGAAAAAAGGACAATATCTCACTGACCGTGAAAGGGGCAAGAAAAGGCTAACTGGCTGATTCAACAGGATGTTGCGGCGTGCGACAAGGTTTCTTGCCTGCGGAGATACCAACCATGCGGGAGGCTAAGCATGCGGCTCCGCTTGGGCCGGGCTCGCACCCTCTTGTTTGTCTATGAACGTGCTCTTTGACCAACGGCACAGAGGGAGACCCCTTCACTCACCGTATAGGAGTCACCCCCGGAATCTCTTCGTTCAAGTCTCTACGGCTAAAAGAGACGCTTGTGCCGCCCTATTTCGGGGCCTTCTCCGGGGCCTTCTTGGCGGCCGGGGGGCATTCCTTCTCTTTCGCCTTTTTGGCTTCGTCCTGCGTCTTGAATGGACCTGCGACAGTTTGGGGAGTCGCCTTATCGCACTTGATGACCCTACACTTCTGGTTCTTGTCCTTGACTACACAGTACTGTTTTTCCGCTGCTATGGCGGAAAGCGGAGACAATGCGAAGAGAGCCAGAACGACGATCACCAGGACTGTTTTGAGGTGTTTCATGATCCATCCTCCGTGACTTGGTTGTTAGCAAGATGCCTCTAGCATGAAAGCCCCCCAGGTGCAACGCAAATTCTTTGGTGGAATTTCTCGCGCGTTACTCGATGTTGAGTTGGGAACCAAGGGCTTCAAGAAACGCTGAGCCCCTGCCGAGCTATGCTGAAAGGCAACGGTTCGCCTCCCTCGGCTCTGACGGCCCTCTCTACTCTTGAGCGACTGCCGGGAGGAATGGTGACAACCATGCACCCGCCTCCGCCTGCACCACAGACTTTGCCGCTCATGGCCCCTGCTGCCCTTGCCGCCGCCAATACCGCTTCGATTCTGGGCGTGCTCACCCCCGGGGCCAGCGTCCGCCGCAGGTTCCATTCCGCGTCGATCAATGCCGGGAGTTCATCGAGATTCTCATCTCGGATTGCCGCGCACACCTTGCGGGCCACGTCCCGAATCCGAACGAGCGCCTCGCGAACAGGCGCCGCATTATCTATAAACGCCTTCGTGACGTCCCAGTTGGTGACGGCTGAGAAGCGGCTTTCGCCGGTATATACGAGAACGAGCATCTCTTCGAGTCGGTCCAGGACAGACGCGTCCATTGGAACAGCCTCACGCTCGAAGCCTCGGTACCCGAACTCTATGAGGGAAACGCCCCCGTGGAACGCGGCGATATAATCCTGTTTTCCTGCCGGGACTGCAATGGCGGCGGTTTCGATGTTGCACGCCAGGTCAATGACCTCCGCGGGAGTTAAATATTCGTTTCTGAGCCTGAGGAGACCGCTGACCACGGCTGTCAGCAGCGCGCTCGACGCACCCAGCCCCGACCCGGCAGGGGCTTCGTTCCGCGTCACGATCTCGGTAGGTCCCGGTGGCGGCAGGGCTCGCGCCGCTCTGCATATCAGCCCCAGGGGACCGGTCAGAGGAAGGGATTCCGCGTGGGGCGCGTCCGTCGAGAGACCGAGGTCTTGTGAAACGATCCTGAAGCCCGGAACTTCTCTCTGCCGGAAAACTACGCTGCTGCCGATCGATACGGCCACGTTTGCCGTACACCCTCCCTCCATAAGGAGGAAAAGGGGATACAAATCCGTGGTTCCTCCGGCAAGGTCGATTCTGTTGGGGACGCTGACCCGAACTTCCATGGTCAGTAGCCCAGATTTTCGTCCAAGATCAGGACCGTGATTTTGGAAAGAATGGGTTGCCGGTGAATGATACTGGTGATCCTGCAAATGCGTTCCGGGGAATCGCAGTCCATGCAGTGTCCCGTTTTTACGCACGGAGTCTTTCGGTTTAGGCTCATCGCGCGAATGGGACCGGCCGTATGTTCAAGGCGGGCGATGGCCGCGTTCAAGTCCGGGACGATTTTGTTCTTCCCGGCCACCACCAGCGCCTTGCCGGGACCGAACGTCATCGCGTTGATCCTGTTTCCGCACCCGTCACGATTGACGATTTCCCCTGTCATGGTGAGCGCGTTCGTGGACGATATAAAGAGGTCGGCGCGCGACTGATCCTTGCGGCATTGAAGCTCTTCAGGAGTACCGCCCTTGAATTGCCAGTGGTCGTAGACCTTCTTTCCCGCGTTTTCCAGCATAGGCACAATGCCAAGCGCCCGAGCGGTGTGAGTGCCGGCGATGCCAACGGTCCGGCAATCCGCTGCCATCCCCATGATGAAGTCAACCGCTTCCTGGCGAGTCGCGCAGAACGTAGCTTCAAATCCATGTTTCTTGAGCGATTCCAGGGTGGTTTCGATCATGATCTTCTTGTGGGCCTCGACAAACTCGTCCATAGGTACCTCCGCATCTGCGCAGTAGTGAAATGGCCGCCCATCATACCACACTCCAGCCCGTTACCCGTCCGAAACAGAACGAGGAAGGGGCGATAGTTTCCGAGACCAGCTCTACTGGTGAGGAAGAGGACACCATTCCACAGGCTGGGAGCCTTTGAGAAATGGTTCCCGGATGACGCGGGGGCAAACCGATGTCGCGAGCAAACCGGACTCCAGGCAGATCTTGCGGGTTACGACCCCGTCCGGAGCCTGATGGCCGGCAGCAGATTGAAGGTGAGGGGGAGGAAGGAGCCGCAGCATTACCTCTCTGAGCTTCTTTTCGTTTACCTGGTCACCCGGCAATCTCACCAGGAGCAACGCGTCCTGCCGGTATGCGACGCTCCAGACTCCCTCCTTATCCTTTGCGATGAACATGGAGGGCTGGGCCGAACTCGTGTCGGGTCTGCCCTCTTTCACTGCTATGGACTCAGGCTCCTTCAGCAGGTGATTCACCAGGAAGAGAGGGCATGGACCGACGGAAACGGACGTTTCGGCTCGAGGAGATTCTACAGGCTTCTGGGAAAAGCCTTTTATCTCAGGGTGCAGTTGACGGGTGCTCCCAAGGTTCGCCAGACGCGCATAGGTTTGGGCTAGTTGGAGAGGCGTTAGCGGCTCGATTGTTATCGTGTTGTCTCCGCCGTTCCGGCAGCGGACGCCGAACTCCTTGAGAATCGGCATGATTGCACCCGGACCGAGCGACGAGACAAGCCTGGAGATGAGCGGCGCGCGCATCTCGTAGAAAGCCTCCCTGAGAGTCATGGAGCCCTTCGTAACTCCCGGAAAGAAAAGGGGGGACGTCAGCGTATACCGGACCTGGTCCTTTCTTTCGGTAACGAGGCCGGGAATGACGAGAAACGGCAGGAGCGTCTCCAGATCGCCCCCCTTACCCGACCAGGTCGGATGGGTAGGTGATATGAGGGCTCGAATGGTGCCAGTCTCCGGATTGGCAAGAACAAGGTGAGCAAGGGATGCTCCCTCACCAGCCTCGCGCAATTGCGCGTACGCCTCGGTCTGTATTCCGGCATCAAGTGACGTGACGAGATCCCAGCGATCGGATCCCTGGTCGGCCTCGAACCTCCCTCGATCCAGTCTCTCTTTGACCAGGGCGAGGAACGCCGGGGCCTTCACGGGGGAAGCGCCGGACCGTCTCATTCTTACCGGACTCTCTATCGAGCGGTCGTATTCATCGCGCGAGATTTTGCCCGCTTTGAGAAGGAGCCCCAAAACCATGTTCCTTCTTGCACGCGCACGGTCCGGATTCCGATGGGGGTTGATCACATTGGGGGCCTTTATCATTGCGGCGAGCAACGCGCATTGGGCAGCATTCAAATCCGAGGGGGACTCCCCAAAAAAAACGCGCGCGGCTTCGTTCACGCCTCTTACAGGATAGATCCCCCAGTGGCCCAGATAGACGCGGTCGAGGTACGCTCGCAGTATAGTCTCTTTGCTATACAGGGTGTCGGCCATAACGGCCAGGAGTACTTCGTTCCACTTTCGCCACAAGGTCTTCTCAGGGCTTAACACCATCATTTTCATCAGTTGTTGGTTGATGGTGCTGGCGCCTTCGGCGTACCGACCCGCGCGTATGTTCGCCCTGAATGCTCGCAGAATCGCAGTGGCATCGATGCCCCAGTGCGAAAAGAATCGCTCATCCTCGGTGAGCACAATGGCGTCCACGGCAAGCGTATTGTCCGTCTCGGCACGCCAGGGACGACAAAGTTCAGGGTCGCGTCCTTTGGCCGGTATGACTTCAAGCAATTCGGGTTCGATCAGCAGACGCTGGACCTCTTCCGCAGAGCGCATCAGCTTGAGGGAACGCACGCTTTTCCAATCCAGGGTAATTTGCGCGGGACCGGTCACGATGCCTTGGCCTTTGAGCGCGCAGTGCGCAAAACCAATCCGCATCTGTGAACCCCGCTCGGTCCATTCCCCCGTTTGCGGGACCAGATCTTGGCTTTGAAGGTAACCTAACCGTCCGAGACGCTCCAGGAGCCGGACGTCTCTGATGTCATCCCCGACGTGCAGATCAAAGGGAGCCGAGTACAGGTAAACAGGCCACCGATGAAGCTTGACCTCGAACGTCCACACCACCATGCCCGCGATCGCCAGAAGGTACACACCGAAAATGACCAGAACCACGAGCACGATCCCGTAGAGGGCACGAAGAATTTTCTTGATTGTCGAAAGCAAGTGCCGTCTCGCTCGCATCTCGGTCGGCCGGAATCATTGTGCCGAATTCCGCCGTCCGAGCCTCTCGATGCCTCGTTAGGCTACGAACCCCCGCTTGGCATCAATGGCGCCGTCAATTCGAGCATTACTGTTCGCCTGCGCAGGGAATACCGGCTGCCACGCAATAAACCAAACCTTCCCCAGGCGTCAAGATGACGATTCGGACGCGGCTCGACGGAATGGTCGCAAGAGCCTTCGGATGAGGCAGCGGGCGTCGGGATTTCATTCACACCCGTTACGCCTTCATCGGCGCACAAGTCAATTCCTGCTCATCAAATGGGTGACCGCCTTGTCGAGTCCCTCGAGGGTAAGCTCGAACATCGCGAAGAGCTGGTTTATGATCCCGATGGTCCTTGTCATAGGCCACAACCGAAGAGGGGTGGGATTGAACCACGCAGAATGCGGAAAGAGATCGGCAAGAAGCCTCAAGCGGTCCAGGCTGGGCCTTCCGCTGCGCTCATCTACATATATGGACCCGTCGGTGGCCAGCAATTCGTACGGCGCCATGCTGGCGTCACCAACGATGATAAGTCTCGTCTCTCGGTCCCATGTGGCAAAGTCCTCGACCCGGTGAGGTTTGTACCTCCTGGGCGGATCCTCCCAGACGAAATCGTAAACGGTGTTATGAAAAAAGAAGGTCCTGAGGTCCTTGAACTGCGACCGAGCATAATCGAACAGCGTCTGCACGACGTCCACGTAAGGATCCATGGACCAACCGCCGTTGTCAATCATCAGGATCACCTTCAGCCTGTCGCGAAGACTGCGCTCGAAGATGATTTCTATCTCGCCGCAATTCTTGGTAGTGGCGCGAATCGTCTCGTCAACGTTGACCCTGTCCTTCGGCCCCACGGGGATCATTCGGCGCAGGCGTTTGAGGGCTTCCCCGATTTGAGCCTGGGTTAACGGCCCTTCCATCGAATAATCCTTGAACCGCCTTTCCAGGGCCACTTTGACCGCGGACTTTCCCATCGACCGCCCACCCACACGCATGCCCCCCGGATGAAACCCGGAATGGCCGACGGGTGAAGTCCCACGCGTTCCGATCCATCGATTGCCCCCATGGTGGGCTTCGGTCTGCTCCTTAAGCCGATCGAGGAAATACTTGAGCAGTTCCTCCGGAGAGAGGCGCTGCAAATCCTCGCGGTTGATCCCGAGTGCCTCCGCCAATAGATCGGGAGTCTTGAGCCATTCCTCAAGCAACTCTCGAGCCGCCTGATCTAGATCCATCCCCTTGAAGTCGGGAAGTTCGGCTCCGTGGAATCGGTGCGCGAAGACCCGGTCGTAGATGTCGAAGTACCGCTCGCTCTTGACCAGTATGGACCGGGCTGCCGTGTAGAAGTCGTCCAGCCCCTCGACGAGGCCGCTGGCGAGCGCTTTCTGGAGCCGCAGAAACGACGTAGGCGACACCGGTATGCCGGAGTCTTTGAGCAAGTAGAAGAAGTCCACAAACATGGTCTACTCCACCTCGTCAGCTCAGCGCACCAGTCGTCTCATCTGATGCACGGCCTGCTGATAGTCCGGGCTCTTTTTGAACAGGACGCCGAGGTATGGGACCTTTCCGAGGATCAGGTCTTTCGGTCTGAAATCCGGGTCGGTTCTCAAGGCTCGTATCCAGTTGATGAGTTCCCGCGTGGCAGGTTTCTTCTCGATCCCTTGGAACTCCCGAAGACGATAGAAGGTTTTCACGCACGTATCCAGAATATCCTGATCCAAGTCAGCAAAATGGACGCGCACGATCTCTCGCATCATATCGGGATCGGGAAACGCGATGTGATGAAAGTTGCAGCGCCCCAAGAAAGGATCGGAAAGGTCCTTCTTGGCGTTGGACGTGATGATGATCACCGGCCGATGCTTCGCGGAGATCGTCTTGTCGATCTCGATGATGTCGAACTGCATCTGGTCCAGGACATCGAGCATGTCGTCCTGGAAATCCGTGTCAGCCTTGTCGATCTCGTCGATGAGCAAAACGACCTTCACCTCAGACGCAAAAGCCTGACCGATCTTCCCCATCTTGATGTAATCTTCGATGTTGCTCACGTCACGCGTGGAATCCCCGAACCGGCTATCATTGAGACGGGTCAGGGTGTCGTATTGATAGAGACACTCGACCAGCTTCAAGCTCGATTTCACATTGAGCACGAGCAAGGGCATTTCGAGGCTCTCTGCAATCGCATAGGCCAGCATGGTCTTACCCGTGCCGGGCTCTCCCTTGAGGAGAAGCGGTAGCTCCAACGCCATAGATATATTGACTATTTGGGCAAGTTCCTCATCGAGGACGTATTTCGAGGCGCCACTGAAAACAAGATGGTCTGAATTTGCGGGCATGGACTGTCTCTCCTGTTTCCTCCTGAACAAAGGGGACGTAATGATTCTTTTTTCAGCATGATCGGTCCACCCCCACCCCAGATGGAACATCACCTGTCTCTAACGGCAGGCCGCTCGGCCGGCCATCGAATTTTTTATTCTACTTGACCTTCAGCAGGAGTCAATGCCTTTGGCGAATCCTGCTCTCGCGGCTGACCGACTAAGCTGCGCAGAAGCCGCCACTCCCTGTCCTCATGCAGGGCATTCTCAAGGGGGGCCTAAAATTCCTTCGGGTGCCATGTGCGAGCGGGGGAAGCGTGCCGGGTGAGGCTTTCTCTCCGTTAGAAAAAGCCTTGATGGGACGGAAGGGTGCCGGCCGGCAGGCCGCGTGCATGCGCGCTCGGGGCAGGAGCCGCACTTCAAGGTGATGGGAACGACGCATCTCCTATGCTGCGGCGCTTTCACCGAAGGGGAGCCGAATACGGATTTTTCCCTTGACAATCCCGTTGGGGCAGGGCTAGATTCTGAACTCAAACGAAGTTCCCTCCCCGACCCTTGGCTCTCGGTAGAGGCGAAAGGAAAAAAAGGGTTGACAAGGTGGGGGTTTTCTGTAATAAACTCTATTCACATGTGGGCTTCTATCTTTTTAGGGCCTCTTGACGCTCTGAAAGTGACATTTCCTTTGGAATAAGGATTTATGAAAGGAGGATGAGGGTATGGTCAAGAGAACGTTGGTAGTCCTCGGCATCCTGTCCCTGATTTTGGTGATGGCGGGGACGGTTTTTGCCTTCCGTGGTGGGTGCGGTCGTGCGTGGGATGCGTGGGATTGTGCACCGCCCCCCTTGTTTGTGCCTGTCGACTGCCCCAAGTACCCAGTAGCAAAAATGATCCACACGACGTGGCAGTGCAAGATCGAAGGACCCTGCCCTGCGCCGATGCCGATGGTAGGGTGCTGCGGAAGAGAGCGGCGGGGGATTGGACTCTGCAATCTGCTGGCCCCGGTGGCCGCGATTGTGGGTGCTCCGTTTGACTTCCTGTTCGGCGGACCTCGTGGCGTTCATCGCTGCAGCACAGGGAGACGCGGTCATGATGGTCCCTGTGGTCCCCATTATGGACCGGTCCCCGCATTTTCAGTCGGCGCGGTGAAGTGGTTGGCCGGCAGCGGCGCTGGCTTGTTCACCACGCCGTGGTAAGCCGTTATGCGTGACTAAGGTGAAAAAGGGCCGGGCCAAGTTCGTCCGGTCCTTTTTTAAACTGGCACGGATATTGGGGAAATTACTGGTATCGTGCGCAAAAAGTCCTTGACAACGAGCGGTTTTTCAGATAGATAAAAGCCAATATCCCGTTTGCGATTGTCACAGACTCTGAAAAGGTAATCATACGATTTACGTTTACAGTGGTAAGGTCTTTACTGAAAGGAGGATGAGGGTATGGTTAGAAAGATAGCGGTAATTCTTGGAATCCTTGCTATGCTGGCACTTGGTGCGGGGATGTCCTGGGGTTACACCGTAAGTCAGTGGCCGGTGCCCGGAATTCCGCATGCCACCTTTGGGAAGGGTTCCCCTTGTCTGCCGGGACCGTACGAGTTTCAGTTGAGAGGCCCAGTGGCCCCTTCTTGCAGGCCCCCGTTGGTTCCGGGTCTTATTCATGCGGCGATCAGCATCCCGTTTAGGGTAATCGGCGCGGCGGCG
>Ga0233422_10000804_pt1 | contig 14893 bp, 10 predicted proteins | sample Watercolumn_Mata_2_FD_182724 | JGI IMG/M metagenome (GOLD analysis project Ga0233422, IMG submission 182724) | Freshwater microbial communities from Lake Matano, South Sulawesi, Indonesia - Watercolumn_Matano_2014_110_MG | ecosystem: Environmental > Aquatic > Freshwater > Lake | place...
AATATTGTTAAACTCAACGTCAGAAATAAAATGGTCTTCTCTTATTCCGAATTCTACATCACACGCAAACGAAGGCTTCCATTCTGTAGTAAAATATAAAGAATACAATTTTCGATACTTATACACATCAACTTTGCCGCCCGGAAGTTTTTGATATAAGCCTCCGACAACATTTTTATGCTCGAATCCAAATTTAAAATTCAAATTATCACTGTAGAAATATTCTACTGCACCCTTAACGGTGTAGTCACGTATAACATTGTCCTCAACTAAATTAACCGTATTAAAGTCGAATAAAGAACGGAAGTAACTAGCAGTAAACCAAAAGTTGCCGAAAATTTTTGGAGTCAAAATTGTTTTTAAGTTTAAGCTACCGGTTTCATTTCCCCAGGTGTAATTAAAACCAAGTGTTTCCGGTCGTTTTTTATCAAGAAGAAAATTCAAATTATCTTTACTTCCAAAATAACTTATGCTCAGTTTGTAAGATTCACTCAAATCGAAAGTTGCTTTAAGATTTCCGTCAATAAAATAATAATCCGGAACGTCGTCGATCCATTTAGCCAATGTTTGGTCAATGTAAGTTCTTCTAACAGATCCGGATAAAGAACCAAATGAACCGATTGGTGATTGAAGAGTTGAACTTATAGAAAGTAAACTTAAAGAAGCCTTGCCTTCAAAATTATTTCTGTTACCATCGTTATTTACAATGTTTATAACAGATGAAAGTCTTCCGCCATATTCTGCACCAAAGCCTCCTTTGAAAACTTCTACTTTTTTAATTGCATCCGTATTAAAAGTTGAGAACAAACCGAATGCATGTTCGGGATTATAAACATCAATGCCATCAACCATAAATAGATTTTGATCCGGTGTTCCTCCTCTAACGTAAATTGCTGAGGAGAAATCTGAAATTGGTACAATGCCCGGCAGGCTTTGCAAGGTCCGGAGTAAATCTGCTTCGATAACGCGCGGTATTTTACTAATTTGAGCTTGAGTCAATTCTAATTTCGATACTGGCTTGCTGAATAAATTATCAATTAAGCGGGTTGAATCCGCTGTTACAACTATTTCTTTACCAAGTATTACATCAGGTTTAAGCCGAACATCAATTCTTTTATTTTCATTTTTATCTAAAATAATTTTTCTTGAAGTTGTTTTATATCCGACATAACTGATTATTAGTTCGTAAGCACCCGGATTAAGTTGTGGAATAACAAAATAGCCGCTGATGTTCGAACTTGCACCGCGATTCAAATCTTTAATCAAAATATTGGCACCGATTAATGTTTCACTGGTTGATTCGTCATAAATGAAACCGGTAATTGTACTTTCGTTGGATTGCGCTTTAACAAATTGAATTGTTAAAAACAGCATAGTTAATAAAATAATAGTGAAATGTTTTTTGAGTTTCATATTCAGAAAGCGGATTAATCAATTTCCTCGTCTATATGCAGTTTATGTAAAAACCGATGAACTATTGGTGCAATAATAATTCCGACAGTAAGCAAAAAAATTATACCGGAAAATAAAGCATACATTGATGCAAAAAACTTTCCGGCGTCTGTGTGAATCTCGTTTACAGGTCCCATTCCGCCCAGAATCATTGAAGAGTTAAGTAATGAATCCATCCAGCTTAATCCTTCAAAAACATGATAACCAGTCATCCCAATTAGTAATGAAATTAAAATTGTCACTGCGCCAATCAAAAAATGATTTATCAACCGCTTCAAGAAAAGTTTTCCCGGTAAAAGCGGTTCGTTTTTATGTTCATAACGGAATTTTCTTTTCATCGTTCTTAAGACTAAATTAAAATGAAATTCTGTGGTTTTAAGATACAGAAGTATTACAAAATAAATTGAGGAGAAATTCTTCTCCAATATTTATAAAAATTTATCACGGCGGTAAATATACTCCACAAGCCATTTGTCGTTTATCTTTTTCATATCAATATGGTTCTTTTTTGGTTTACTCTCGGGACACGTTTTGGTATAATGATATTTTGCGGTAACGCCGTCCTTTTCCACTTCAAATTTATCAAGTGTAAAGGTGCATTTGCTTTCATCCGTAATGGTCCCTTCGTCGTCCATTTTTTTAATCATGAAAGACATTTGATCTTCGCATCCTTCACAAGCATAAAACTTACACGCACCAAACCAATCGCCTTTGAAATAGAGCTCTAAAAATTTCTTTGCAACTTCTTCAGGTTTTGTAAAATCAATATCAATCTGTTGTGAATAAAATTCCGCGCAAAAATGAATTAATAAAAAAATTAATAACGGTATTTTTGTTTTCATATACCGCTCCGCTTGAATAATTTTTAGGAATAAAGTGATTTATGTTGATCGGGAGAAAATGATGATGAAAACAGTGTTTTTGAAAAATCAACATAAAATATATTGCCAATCAATTTCCAGGTGCAATATACCGACTTAGTGAAATAACTTCACAATAAATTTAAAAGCTTGTTTATAATAAAGCTAAAATTATGAAAGGCGGCTATTGATTTTCCTTTCATTGAGGAAGAAAGCAATAATTAAAACGACAATAGTGAATAAAATACCCGCAGTTAAAAAAGGAAATCGCAATCCCCAATTGGATACAATGTAACCGGCGGAAACAGATCCAACCAGGTTTCCCGCAACTTGAAAGCTTGATCCAATTCCAAATACACCGGCTTTTCTTTCTGCATCAGTATTATAACTTATTAGAGTAAATACAAGCGGCTGTATCAACCCCAAGCCAAAACCACCAACAGCAAGTACAATTAATAAAGATAGCAGAGAAGATGTAATAGAAATAAGTAGTAAAGTAACCGCAACTACAACGGCGCCAAATAAAAGTATTGTACCAATTTTTCTTTTTGAAGATAGTTTCCCGATCAACGCTGAGGCAAGTGCAGAGGTACTTCCAAAAACTGCAAGTAATATTCCGGTCAATGTTGAATTATTTGAAGCTGAGAGATTCAATGAATTTATAAATAACGAAAAAGTCGGCCTAACTACAGTTACTGCTAACGAATAGACTAATAATAATGAAACACAGATGAAAAGTATTTTTCTTGAGATAATGTACTGCCAATTTTTTGTAAAGAAAAAATATTCATGCTTTTCTTTTGTGTAATTTATTTCTTCCACTAAAAAAACAATTAAAAAACCGGATAAACCTACAGCAGAAGCAATAATAAAAAATACTTCACGAAATCCTACCAAGTCTGCAAGCAGACCTCCTAAAATTGGACCAACAACATTTCCAGCTCCGTTAGCAAACTGCAAATATCCAAGTGCGTTTGCAGTTTTTTCTTTTGGTGTATTCGAAGCCGTTAATGAAACTCCTGCCGGATAAAATCCTCCCATTGCTTCTTGCAGAGAGGCAAAAATCATTAATTGGATTAAACTAGATGAAAGCCCCATCAAAAAAAATGAAATTGAAAATCCGAACACTGCAAGAATTGTAATTAATTTTCTTCCGTATTTATCACCAACACTTCCCCAAAAAGGAGTTGTAAAAAAAGAAATGATAAACGGCGACGCAATGATCCATCCGCTCCAAACAGCAGTTTCTTCTAAAGAAGTTTTACTTATGTGCTTAATAAACAAAGGTAAAAACGGAATAAGACTGCGTGTGCCTGCGCGAAATAAAAATTGGCTTATGCCAAGAACAATTATATTTTTTTTCCAGACTTCGAGTGATTTCATTTTTAACAAGAGAATTCGCACACCAAAATAAGCTTTTGATTTCGGCATTTCAAAGCGTTAATTTTTGTTAAGAAAGATTGTAATTCTTTAAGAATTACAATACAAAATTCGATCAATTATGATAGAGTTTATTTTAAATAACCAAAAAATAATTTCAGATAAACCGCCTACAACTGTCCTGCTGGATTTTTTAAGAAAAGATAAAAGACTAACCGGAACAAAAGAAGGCTGCCGAGAAGGTGACTGCGGAGCTTGTACAATTTTAATTGGTGAATTAAGTAAAGGAAAAGTAAAATATAAATCTGTTAACTCATGCCTGATGCCGCTCGGAGAAACGCATGGAAAACATATTGTTACGGTAGAAGGATTAAATCAAACAGAATTAACTACAGTTCAATTAGGAATGGTAGATGAAGGCGGAACGCAGTGTGGCTTTTGCACTCCCGGATTTATTATATCAATGACCGGTTATTTTATGAATTCATTAAAACCAAACCTTAGCGAAGCAATTGAATCACTTGGAGGTAATATTTGCAGATGCACAGGATATATGGGAATTATTCGTGCAGTGGAATATTCCATTTCATCCTTTGAAAGAACAAATTCCAGCCTAAAACATATTGATAGATTAATTGATGGAAAGTTTATTCCATTATATTTTAAAAATATTAACAAGCAATTAGAAATTATACTGCCCCGCAAGAAAAAATCAAAACGTAATTCATTAGTTATCTCCGGTGGCACGGATCTATATGTTCAAAGGTGGGAAGAATTAGTGCAATCAAAAGCTGAATTCATTTCCGATAAAAGAGTTTCAAGTGAAATTTCTATTTCAAAAAATAAAATAAAAATAGGCGGTGCAGTTACAATTCAACAGCTGCTGGAATCGTCAATTATCCAAAAACATTTTCCATCACTTAGAAAACAGCTTGAGCTGTTTGGTTCATTGCCAATACGAAACCGTGCAACAGTAGCAGGAAACCTTGTTAATGCTTCTCCTATAGGAGACATTACTAATATTCTTCTTGCCCTTGATTCAAAAATAATTTTAAAAGGAAAAAGGAACCGAACAATTGCAATTAAGAAATTTTACAAAGGTTATAAAATACTTGATAAAGGGAAGAATGAATTTGTTGATTCTGTATTCTTTACTATACCATCAAAAAAATTCTATTTCAGTTACGAAAAAGTTTCTAAGCGAACTTACTTAGATATTGCAAGTGTAAACACTACAGCAATGATAACACTTAACAAAAATAAAATTCAATCAATTGGTTTATCTGCCGGAGGTGTTGCACCGGTACCGCTTATTCTATTGAATACATGTAAGTACCTTAAAGGTAAAATGATAAATTCTGAAACGATAAAGTGCGCGTCAGAGATTGCAATGAATGAAATTTCTCCAATTAGCGATGCACGAGGCTCTAAAGAATATAAACGTTTATTGCTTAGACAATTATTTTTTGCTCACTTCTTCAAATTGTTCTCAAATAAAATTAAAGCTGAGGAACTGATATGAAAAATTATGATTCAGTTCGTCACGTAAAAGGAGAATCTTTTTTTGTTGATGATGTGCAAACGCCGGAAGGTACTTTATTTGGATATGTTTATTATTCTTCAATTGCATGCGGCAAGATTATAGAAATAGATTTCTCAACAGCACTTAAATCTAAAGGCGTAGTTGAAATATTTTCTGCAAAAGATATTCCCGGTGAAAACCAAATTGGCGGCATTGTTCCGGATGAAAATCTTTTTGCTGTGAATGAGGTTCATTTTATCGGGCATCCAATTGCAATTGTTGTTGCGGATAGTTACATAAATGCTCATGAAGCATCAAAAAAAATTAAAACTAATTTTGAAAAACATATTCCAGTATTAAACCCTCGGGAAGCGGCATCCAAAAATTTATTAATTATTCCACCAAGAAAATTTGAACTCGGTAATGTTGATCTTGCATTTCAAAATTGTGATTACATTATAACTGGAAAAGTTGATAGCGGCGGACAGGAACATATTTATCTTGAAACTCAAGGCGCAGTAGCTTATACTACTGAAGGCGGAGGAGTAAAAGTTATATCAGCAACGCAGGGACCAACGGCGGTACAAAAAACTATTGCGCGGGTACTTGGCTTGCCAATGCATAAAGTTGAAGTTGATGTTCAGAGACTTGGCGGAGGTTTTGGCGGTAAAGAAGATCAAGCTACACCATGGGCATGTATGGCGGCTTTGGCTGCATATAAATTAAACCGTCCGGTAAAATTAATTTTGAATCGACAAGACGATATTCGCATTACAGGAAAACGGCATCCTTATACATCAGATTTTAAAATTGGATTAAAAAAAGACGGAAAAATTTTAGCATACGAAGTTACTTTTTTCCAGAATGCCGGTGCTGCGGCAGACCTTTCACCTGCAATATTAGATAGAACTCTTTTTCATTGTACAAATTCTTACTTTGTCCCAAATGTTAGGGCAACCGCATTCAGTTGTAAAACAAATCTAACTCCGTTTACAGCATTTCGCGGATTTGGCGGACCGCAAGGTATGTTTGTAATTGAATCAGCAATTTATAAAGCTGCAAATGAAATTGGTTTAGATAAGCTGATTATTCAAAAACAAAATTTGCTTAAAGAGGGAAGCGAATTTCCTTACGGCCAAAGAGCTTTATTTTGCAATGCGGTTCGCTGTAATGATGAACTTGATAAAAAATTCGATGTCGCAAAAACTTTTAGAGATATAGCTTTATTCAATTCAGAAAACAATTTGTATAAAAAGGGTGCGGCAGTAATGCCAATTTGTTTTGGAATTTCATTTACAACAACTTTTTTAAATCAAGCTTCGGCTTTGGTACATATTTATACTGATGGAAGTGTAAATATTAGTACTGCTGCTGTTGAAATGGGTCAAGGTGTAAATGCAAAATTAAAACGTATTGCCGCCAGATCATTATCAATTGCAGAATCAAGAATAAAAATTGAATCTACAAATACTGCTCGTTCTGCAAATACATCTCCTACTGCTGCAAGTAAAGGAACGGATTTAAATGGATTTGCTGTTATTGATGCGTGCAATACTTTGTTAAGCAGATTAAAAAAAGTTGCCGCTGAAGAATTAAATGAAAAAGATTTTTCAAAAATATCATTTAATCACGAAAAAGTTTTCCATAGAGGTGAACCAACACTTTTAACTTTTCAAGATATTGTTAGAAGTGCGTACACAAAAAGAATAAGTTTAACATCTCAAGCGCATCATTCAACACCGGATATTTTTTTCAACACAAAAACCAATAAAGGAAATCCATTTGCCTACCATGCATACGGTTCTGCAATTATTGAGGTAACTTTGGATTGCCTGCGAGGCACATATGAAATTGACTCGGTGAAAGTAATTCATGATGTGGGAGAATCTTTTTCTAAATCGGTTGATTTAGGGCAAATTGAAGGCGGGATTGTGCAAGGTATTGGATGGATGACATGTGAAGAATTAATATGGAATGAAGAAGGTAAACTTCTAACCGATGCTCTTTCCGCTTATAAAATTCCCGATATTCATGCTATACCTAAGGAAATGAAAATTCATTTTCTTGAAAACTCACCAAATAATTTTGGACCATTACATTCAAAAGCTGTTGGCGAGCCGCCATTTATGTATGGTATAGCAATTTATTTTGCTTTGATGAATGCAATGCGTGCCTTTCGCCCTAATCTTGAAGTTAATTTCAACGCTCCGCTAACGCCGGAAAAAATTTTATTAATGATGTATAGTAAACCCAATGCAGAGGAGAAAGGATGAACAATTGGTCATGGAAATTAGAGAATAAAGAATATTTGCAAAAAACTATTGAACGATGTAAAAAACAAAAAATTATACTTCCCAAATTCAGCGAAATGAAAAATCCGGAATTCATTCCGCAAAAAATTAAAAACAATTTACCAAAGGTTGGAATGCAGGAAATTAATCCAATTAATCTTTTTAGAATTAATTGGAACAACAATCCCGAAACGGGTGCTATTGGTGATATTAATTTTCTGGAAATACCCAATGAGATTACCGGAGTAAAAGCAAAAATAATTGGTCTAGTGGGAAAATATTTTCCTACCGGCGCACATAAAGTTGGTGCATCCTATGGTTGTCTTGTACCGTATTTGATTACCGGAAAATTTAACCCGGAATATCATAAAGCTGTTTGGCCTTCAACCGGAAATTACTGCCGCGGCGGAGTTTTTAATTCACGCTTATTATCTGTAAATGGAGTTGCAATACTTCCCGAAGAAATGAGTAAAGAAAGATTCAACTGGTTAAAAGATATGGGCGCAGAAATTTATGCAACGCCGGGATGTGAAAGTAACGTAAAAGAAATTTATGATAAATGTCATGAACTTGAAAACAAAAGCGATGAATATGTAATTTTCAATCAGTTCGATCAATTTGGAAATTCTGTTTGGCATTATACAGTAACCGGTTCAACAATTGAAAAGCTATTTTATCAATTAAAAAAAGAGAACCAAAGATTAAGCGGATATGTAAGTGCAACCGGTTCTGCTGGAACTATTGGCGCCGGAGATTACCTGCGGGAAGTTTTTCCGCAAATTAAAATTGTTGCTTCAGAAGCTTTGCAATGCCCGACACTTTTAATGAATGGTTACGGTGGTCACCGTATAGAAGGTATTGGAGATAAACATATTCCATGGATTCATAATGTAAAGAATACGGATTGCGTTGCCTCAATTAATGATGAAGACCCGTTAAAAATTCTACGATTGTTCAACGAAGCTGAAGGGCAGAAATACTTAAACCAGATTGGTGTTGATAAAAAAGAGATTTCAAAACTGCCGCAACTTGGAATATCTGGAATCAGCAACATGATAAGTGCTATCAAACTTGCAAAATATTATGAGATGAACGAGAACGATATAATTTTTACAATCTTCACCGATTCGGTCGAACTTTATTATTCACGCTTGGACGAGATGAATAAAGAATGGGGAAATTATTCTTTACATCAAGCTGAGTTAGATTGGTATTCTATTTTAAAACGACAGGGAATTGATTACTTTGCAGAACTAAGTTACCAGGAAAAGAAACGCATTCATAATTTGAAATATTTTACTTGGGTGGAACAGCAAGGCAAAACAGTTGAAGAGTTAAACGCACAATGGTACAACGAAAAATACTGGAAAGATAAATTTGAAGTTGTGCCTTTGTGGGATAACTTAATCGATGATTTTAATAAACGAGTTGGATTATAAAACAATCTAATTAAATTTTATGAAAACACTAACAATCGAAAATGCGTGGATCTGTTCTATAATTGGAGAAGAGATAGTTCCTTTTTTTGGTGATATTATTATCTCAAGTGGGAAAATCTCAAAACTCCGTCCAAAAAATTTTCAAACTTTTTTGAAAATGTCGGAAAGAATTCACAAAGATTCTTTCAATGCAAACGGAAGAGTTGTAACAATTCCGCTTGTCAACTTTCATGATCATATTTATTCCCGCCTTGCTAAGGGGCTTCCATTTACCGGAAAGCTGGATAATTTTCAAAACATCCTAAAAAATATTTGGTGGAAATTAGACCGTGCACTTGATACGGAAATGATTGAAGCTTCTGCTAAAATGGCTGTGCTCGAATCGATTCGAAATGGTGTTACTTATATTTTTGATCATCATTCATCCCAAACTCACATTTCCGGAAGTTTAAGAACAATTAAAAATGTTTTAGAAGAATTTAGTCTTCGAGGAGTTCTGTGTTTTGAATGTACCGACAGAAATGGTTTTCATCATGCAATGGATGGGTTAAATGAGAATAAAGAATTTCTTTCTTTCCAAACAAATAATGATTTTCAAGCTATGCTTGGTCTTCATGCATCTTTCACTTTGTCTGATGATCTTTTATCGGAAGCAAAAAGATTGATAAACAAAAATTGGGGAATTCACATTCATGTTGCAGAAGACGCGAGTGATAATAAATTAAGTTTTGAAAATGCCGACGATTATCCGGTCAATCGTTTAAAACGTTACAAACTTATGAACGATAAGGGAATGTTAGTTCATTGCGTTCATATGAAAGAAAGAGATTACTTTAAAATTAGTGAAGCAGAAATTGCAATTGCATTATGTCCGGATTCTAATATGAACAATTCAGTTGGCTTGCCGAATTTCAAAAAAATTCCAAAGAGTATTCCGCTTCTAACCGGAACTGACGGAATGCATGCAAATATTTCAAGTTCACTAAAACAATTGTTTCTGCTTTTTAGAAACCAGGGTATAAGTTCCGAAAATTCGTTCTCACTTTTTAAGAAAATTTATTTTGATCAAATTAACTTTGCGCAAAAATATTTTCCGGATTTTTCACTGCTCAATCAAAATGAGCGGGCAGATTTAATCCTTTGGGATTACGTTCCTCCTACTCCAATTAGTAAAGAAAATTTTTGGGGTCATTTTATTTATGGAATGCTTGAATACCCGATTAATAGTGTTGTTCAAAACGGAAAGTTTTTATTGAAAGACTTCCAATTTGTTGATGTGGATGAGAACAAAATAAAAAATGAAATTTATTTTCAGGGCGAAAGGTTGTTTAATAAATTAAAATAATTCTTATCGAGTAAAATATTTAACCGCAAAGGACGCAAAGAAGTCGCAGAGAACGCAAAGTTATGAAGAGTGATTTTCAAATAATTGGTAAGGCTGTAATTAGAGAAGACGGGTATGATAAAGTTACCGGCAAAGCAAAATTTGCAGATGATTATAAATTTGAAGACATGCTCCATGCTGTTATGGTTAGAATTCCCGCTACACATGCAAAAATCAATTCAATAGACTTTTCGGAAATTCAAAATGATGAATCTGTTTTCTCAATAATCACTTCCAAAGATATTGCCGGCCAGAAAAAAGTTGGAATGATTAGAAATGATCAGCCGATTTTTTGTGATGAAAAAATTGTAACTCCGGGTGATGTTATTGCAATGATTGTTGGCGATGATGAAAATAAACTTCGTTCATTAATAAAAAAAATAAAAATTGATTTCACACCGCTTGAAACATTAACAGATCCAAAAGAATCACTCAACCATAAGTCGCCTGTAATTCATCCTGAGTTTAAGAATAATTTAATTGTTCATCATACGCTACGAAAAAGAAATATTAAAAAAGGTTTTTCGCAAAGCGATTTTATTATTGAGCAGACTTATACAACACAATTAATTGAACATGCTTATATAGAACCGGAAGCGGTTACGGCAATTCCAATGGGAACACAGGGTGTAAAAGTTATTGGAAGTATTCAAAACCCATTCAGCGCAAGAAGAATTATTTCTGCAGTTGTAAAACTTCCTTTAGATAAAGTGCAGGTAATCCAGGCTCAGCTTGGCGGCTCTTTCGGCGGAAAGGATGATACAATGTGCATTCTCTCCGCACGTGCGGCTGTGGCAGCAATAAAACTCAACCGGCCGGTAAAAATTCGTTACACAAGAGAAGAATCAATTTTAGAATCCTATAAACGTCATCCATACATTTTAAATTATAAAGTTGGATTCAAAAAAACCGGCAAGATAAAAGCAATGAAGATTGATATTCTTGCCGATGGCGGTGCATATTGTTCGATGAGTCCGTTTGTTACTTGGCGCTCCGTTGTTCAAGCAACAGGCCCATATGAAATTGAAAATGTTGAAACAGATGTAAGAGCCGTTTACACAAACAATCCTTACACTGGAGCAATGCGCGGTTTTGGTTCACCTCAACCAATTTTTGCAAACGAATCTTTAATGGACGAAATTGCCTTAAAGCTCGGTAAAGATCCGGTTGAAATAAGAAAGATTAATGGATTAAAAGCCGGGTCAATTACTGCAACAGGTCAAAAGTTGAAAGACCACGACGTAAATCTTTTAACTGTTCTTGAGAAAGCTTCGACAGTAACAAAATTTTTGAAAAAATGGAAATCATATAAAAAAGAAATTCCGGTTAATAAAGAATATTTTTTTGAACGACCTATACTAACTGATTCACAATTCATTGAACCAAATCAGTTAATAAAAAAAGGAATAGGTTTATCTTTAAGTTATCGCGGATGTTCACTTGGTGCTGAAGGAATTGATGCCGCGGCTTGTTATCTCTCATTACAAAATGACGGAACAGTTTATCTGCTTTCGGGCTTAGCAGAAAACGGGCAAGGATTAAGAACAACTTATTTAATTATAGCTGCAGAAGTTTTTGGCATTTCTCCCGATCGAATTTTTTATCTTGAGACTGATACAACACGAGTTCCGGATAGCGGCCCAACAGTTGCATCGCGTGCAACTTTGATGGGCGGCGGTGCAGTTAAAAATGCTGCAGAAATTATTCGCAAGCGTCTCGAAGATTTAATCCGCTCTGAATGGAAATTAAAACCCGATGCGAAAATTATTTTCAAAAACAATCAAATAAAAATTACCAATCACAAATCACCAATCACTTTTACTGAATTATGCAAACTCGCTTCTTCCCGCGGTGTTAACCTTTCTACAATTGGATGGTATCAAAGCCCTAAGGTTGATTGGAATGAACACAATGGGCAATGTGACGCTTACTTTACTTATGTCTATGGATGTCACGTTGCGGAAGTAAGTGTAAATCTTGGTACCGGACAAATTTTTATTGAAAAAATTACAGCAGTTCATAATCCGGGAACAGTTATAAATAAACTGGGAGCCGAAGGACAAGTGTACGGTGGAGTTACACAAGGCGCCGGTTATGGAATATTAGAGGAAGTGACAACTGAAAACGGAATGATAAAAGAATTGAATTTTGATCAGTTCTTAATGATGACTTCAAAAGATATAAATGAGATTAAAACAATTTTTGTTGAAGGAAAAGAAAAGTACGGTCCTTGGGGCGCAAAATCACTTGGAGAGCCGACATTGGAATTAACTGCCGCTGCTATTTCAAACGCAGTATGTAATGCAGTTGGGAAAAGATATTTCAATCTTCCGCTTAATTTGGAAGAGGTTCTGCTCGGAAAGAAACTCAAAGCAAATGAAGTTAAAAGGGGAAGTTTGCAATGATACCATCTGTTGAAATATTAATCCCCAAAAATCTAAGTGAAGTTCTAGCAATGCTTTCCAATTCAAACAGAAAATTAAAAATTATTGCAGGCGGCACTGATGTTGTTACCGGTATTCAACAAGAATCTAAAAGATTTATTGATTCAGAAATTTTAATTGATATTAATCGCATTGCTGAAATTAAGGGAATAGAAAAGAAAATCGGCAAGATTTCCATTGGTGCTGCATCAACATTTAGCGAGATTTATAAAAATCAAATAGTTTCTGATGAATTACCGATTTTAAAAAAAGCCGTAGCAACAATTGGAAGTCTGCAAATTAGAAACCGTGCGACAATTGCCGGCAATTTTGTTAACAATGCACCTTGTGCAGATACTGTTCCGGCTCTATTAGTTTACAATGCAACAATAGAAATAGAATCAATTAATTCTAAACGCGAAATATCATTACAAGATTTTTTGCTGGGTCCTTATAAAACACAGTTGAAAAAAGATGAAATTGTTACTCGAATTAATATTATAACTCCTTCCAAAACTTATATGGGTGATTTTTATAAACTTGGAAGACGACAGGCTGTTGCAATTAGCAGAATCACCTTGGCAGTATTAATCGAATTAAAAGAAAATAAAATTAATGATTTAAGAATTGCATCCGGTGCTATTTCACCAATTGGTGCACGCTTTCCTGAATTAGAAAAATTTGCCATTAGCAAAGAGATAAACGACGAATTATTAAAATCGTTATCAAGTAAGGTTGGAGAAGAAATAATTAAGTTAACCGGATTACGATGGTCGAGTGAATATAAACTGCCGGTAGTTCAACAAATGTTTTATCAATTATTAAAAGGAATAGAACGCTGATCTTTATGATCGGTTATGATTGATCATGATAAATCATAATTATAATAATATTCTGCGTTCCATTAAAAATGATACTTAGCTTTACATTAAATCGAAAAAAAATTCATCTTGAGTCCGAACCAAATATTCGTTTGGTAGATTTACTTCGAGATAAACTAAATCTTACCGGAACTAAGGAAGGCTGCGGCGTAGGAGAATGCGGTGCATGCACAGTTATTTTGAATGGTGTTACAATAAATTCATGTTTAGTTTTAGCAGGACAGATTGACGGCTGTGAAATTATTACGATTGAAGGGATTGCAATAGGAAATGATCTTCACCCATTGCAAACGAACTTTTTGAAACATGGTGCAGTTCAATGTGGGTTCTGTACACCGGGAATGGTTTTATCCGCGTATGCTTTGCTGAAGGAAAACCCCGCACCTACCGAAGAAGAAATAAAAGATGCTATTGCAGGCAACTTATGCCGATGCACAGGTTATAAACAAATTATTGATGCTGTTAAAGAGACAGCGAAAGATTATAAATAAGATTCATTAACTTTCACATATTGTCGAAAGGTAAGAATAATTCATACATATATTTTTTATCCACTCTTTCAATATTTCAATGTCTTTCTGTTCAAAATAAGATTCTTTTATCACATCGCCGTTTTCATCAAAAGTAAAAAAGCCTTTTTCGTACTTCCACCTAAAGTGAATTGTTTTTTGATTATTGTATTCTGTAACATAAAATCCATTATTCTTGCTGTTGTTAAAATCTTGTTCGTTTGAAAATAAAGTTGGTTTAATTTTATAAGGTGCACCTTGATACGGACAAAAAGTTTCGCAATTGCCGCATTCATTACAAAGTGAGTCTAAATGTAGAATTTGAAATTTATCATTGAGTAAACCAACTTCAGTTTGGATAGCAACATTTGCCCGGTTTGGACAAACCTCTACGCATTTATTGCAAATAAAATTACATCCAAGACATCTCGATGTTTCTAATTCTAAATTATCGAGGTTTACTTCAGCAATATTTCCTTTTCTCTGATGGATATCTTCAAAAAGTTTTGAATCATCCACAAAATAATTTATTGGCAGTTCTAAACTGTTCTTAATATGTTCTCTCTTAATAATGGCTTCGGCAGCTTTTTTCCCATCGGCAATTGATTCAACCACGGTTGAAGGGCCTCTAAGCGCATCGCCGCCAATAAATACATTTGAAACATCCGTTTCATTAATATCATTGACAACAGCGGAGTTATGTGCCATACGAATTTTATTTCTATGCATGTAATCTTTATCAACATGCTCAC
>Ga0233422_10000807_pt1 | contig 14847 bp, 13 predicted proteins | sample Watercolumn_Mata_2_FD_182724 | JGI IMG/M metagenome (GOLD analysis project Ga0233422, IMG submission 182724) | Freshwater microbial communities from Lake Matano, South Sulawesi, Indonesia - Watercolumn_Matano_2014_110_MG | ecosystem: Environmental > Aquatic > Freshwater > Lake | place...
TCCGGTGCGGTGGATACTGATCCATCAGACCCACCGCACCGGACCGTGCGATCGCGTTGACGCAGTGCTCCATAAGTTCGGCGGCCATGCTCGTGCCTTCGGGCTGATTCATCAGATACGGCCCGTAACATTCCACCAACTTGATGTTGTCCCGCCGCCAGATAATGCCTCCACCAATATGCGCGAGCTTGTCCGCGGCGATCGCTGTTTGGTACTCACCGCACGCGACCATGTCCACAACTTTGCCGGGAGACCGGAATCGCTCCGGCACGGTCTGTGGATCGTGATATTCAGCGAGCATCCGGACGAAGACCTTTAGTTCCTCGGGGTGCGGACGCCTAAGCGTATATTCCGACAGCGGGACGGCCGCCGGCACAGGGATTTCTACGACGGACGGATAGGCTTTCTCCTTGACCAGAGTGAGCCTCAACCCCTCTTCCGATTCCGCGAATTTGAAGCGGTCCACGGTCCGTGACGCGATCAATAATCCTGTCTCTTGAGTTGAATCTCCTTCAAACGTCGCCGAGGCCGTTATGTTGAACGCCCTCATATTGAAATCTCGAGCCTTGAACACAAATTCCTCTTCCACGTAATATCCGCCGCCTCGACAGCTCATCTGAACTTCACGGCCGGAGGCAGCCTCTCGACAGAGATAGAGGAACACCTCCTCGGTCGCCAGAGTCAGCTTCAGCGCTTCGGCTTGAGCGAGTCCGAGAGCCAGCGCGGCCTTCTCAGCGAAGGCAACGGCCGTCGGCAGGAACACCTCGTCTGCGAACACGCTCAGGGCAACTTTTCCCATTGTGATCTCTGCCAGGGCACGCTCCTTCAGGCGCGTCAGGATTAGTGGCGGTCCTCATAGACTTTCGCGCGAACCGCTGCGGCGGGGTCGGCCCAGCCCGGGCGGACGTGCCCTATGATTAGCCTTGAAGCAGATCTTGAGTCAAGCTCTTGATCTGTGGGCACGCAACCGTTTGCTTATCGAGTGTGAAAGCACGGGTTCACTCGGACAAGGGTTCGTGTCTTTCACAATCGCCACTGCCCCCATAGGCATCAAAATAGGCGGACCGACGCAAGGAGAGAATCCCCCTCACCCTGCCCTCTCCCGCCAGGGGAGAGGGTAAAGAGGTCGAGCCAGCGTCTTGCGACGGTTCCCCGTTCCCATAATCTCTCACGAAGCCCACCGGACAGCACGTGGACAGGGGCCGATCCGCTCACAGTAGAGGCCGGCGTCCCTGCCGGCCTGTTTGGATTGAGACGAAGCGCGCGGCTCACAGTGACTACCCTGGCGAGCGTTTCCCAAACCCTCTCCCCTGGCGGGAGAGGGAAGGGTGAGAGGGAAGTCTCAACGATTGTACAACATGAAATCTTACCAGCTGCGGCCGCCAGGGAAGGTCATTTGGAGACTGTCTCAGGGCCCGGTTTTGTTACCCTCAAATCCCGGCTTCACATATTCCGCGGTCACGATGATGGAAATTCCGCCTCGCGGGTTCATGGTGCCTCGAACGCGTGCCCACCGGGGCGCACAGGCTGCCACGAGGTCGTCAAGGATGCGGTTGGTGATCTCCTCGTGAAACATGCCGATGGTGCGGAATGAAAAGAGATACAACTTGAGCGACTTTGATTCCAGGCACTTCTCGTCCGGGAGATACGTTATGTTGATCCGGGCGAAATCGGGCTGGCCAGTCACCGGGCAGAGGCTGGTGAATTCCGGGCAATCGAACTCCACGGTATAGTCGCGGGACGCGTATCGGTTCGGGAAGGTCTCCAGCCGCGCCTCATCCGGGCTGTCCGGGTAGATCGTTTTACCTTTTCCCAGGAGCGTGAGGCCGTCAAGATCTTTCTCTAGCATGATTCCCCCTGGCGCAAGTCAACTTTGAGGCTCTGTCTGTGATACTGCGGTTTCACTATATGCTTCGGCGAGTTTTGGTGTCAATCTTGACGAACGACGGGCTACCCGGTGGTATTTCTTCAGTTGCGCGGGAGGAAGATCCCCCTGCCCTCCTTTAGAAAACGGAGGTGAAGGGGTGATGCGCGATTCTCCCATTCTACGGTAGGGAATGTAGGTTGCCATGCGAGACTCAATGCTCACGCCAAATCGCGAGAATTTAGTTGACATTACGGCGGATTAATGTTACACGCGCGGGAAAGTAATTATGTACCAAATGGCGAATGATCTTTCGCCGAGAACAACCCAAAAGTGTCTGAACCGGCCCCCCCACCGGAATTTGCAGTTCGGACCGTCAAGGCTGTCGTAGGGGGACACCTAGGCCATTAGCTGCCGTATCATATTGTCGTATGGATTCATTTGGATTGGGGGGGACGAGATGAAAAAGACTCTTATGGTCTTGATTGGTGGGCTGCTCCTCGCATCCCTCTCCCTGCCTGCCCTCGCCTGGGAATTCGGCCTCACTGGCAATTTCATCTGGAGATATGATTACGTCACCCAGACTGGAAGCAATGGCTTCTTTGGTCGGCAGGACGAAGCCAGTCCTGGTTTGTTTGTCGCGGCAGGCCCTAACTGGGCGGCCATGAACGGGTGGGCCGGGGCCCGAACCGTTCAAGGTTCGGCCGGGACCCAGTACGGGCTGGTGACGGGCAAAGACGCTTCCTTCAATTATCAGCGGATGGAGCTCGCGACGGAAATCAGGCTCAATCCTGCAATCAGACTGAGGGGGGTGTAACAGATCGGCGGGCTTGCGCCTGTAGCCAGTCCGTATCTACTCCCCGCGGGCACGACCGTTCCGCCTTTTGAGTACAGCATCTATCAAAACTCCGGTCGGTACGGCGCGTTTAACCCAATTGACACGGGGGCCTGGACCCAATGGTGGGCCACTGCTCAGACGCCCTGGGGTATCATTGCCTTTGGAAAGAGACCTCTCCCCTTTGGGATCGGCGTTCAGTACGCGGGGTCGAATTGCTCATCCGAGTCTCTGATGCTCGTTGCCCCGTATGGACCGTTTCGTATCGGTATGGGAGGGTACCCCCACAGACGACAAACCTTTGTAAACGCATATAGGAGCGGTTCACCATTTCCCGAGGACATCGTGGGGGGAGGAGGACTGCAGCTCCAGGTCTATGGCTCCAATTTGAGCTACTTTGACAACGGCACGTTCCTGAAGCCGTGGGACCACGATTCCGCTCGCAATTTCCAGCCCTTTGTATTTCTTACATATCAGAATGGCCCCCTCGACATGGGATTCATCTACGAGTGGTTCAGCGAGCATGACGGCCCGCATGCGCGTGCTACCTGGGGGCCGCTCACGGCTACCCCTGCCGGTCTTCTCGTTGCCAATAGCTGGACCACCGTCACTCGTGATGAGACCCTGGAAGACGCGTGTGCGTACATCAAGTACAATAACGGTCGGTTCTTCTTCAACGGGGAGGTAGCCTGGGGCCGAGCCACTGTTCACTATCAGCTTCCGTTGACGCCTATTGTTCCTATTGGCGGGCTTTTGGCCGGTGGTGGGAGCCCTTATGCTCCGGACTATTTGGAATGGTGGAAGTTCGGCACGGAATTCGGCTGTATTTTCGGGCCGTCAAAGCTGAGCCTTTTCTTCTCGTGGGTCCCTGGTCCCGATCGGAGAGCGGGGTTCTGGATCAACAATCAGACCTGGGAAAACGTGGTCAACGGCACGTTTCTGGGCAATGCGCAGTTTTTCAAACCTTACAGCCTGCTCATGGCGTACCAGTACGGCGCGGGCTTGAACGCAGTGGACAGAAACGGCGAAGGGTACATGACCGACGCGGTTTCCTACGGTGTTCGGGTTGACCACGCGGTAGCCGCGAACCTGAACACCTACGTCAGTTTCTTCTATGCCAACAGGCAGTCCCACGGTTGGGGCTGGGGCACTCTGACTCCGGCTCAAGGCGGCAACGTTGTTGTACTGGGCCGTTCCACTGCTGACGGAAACTACGTTCCCGCGTTCAACAACTTCTTCCAGCCGGATGGCGCGGTCGGTCTGGCTTCGCCGAATATTCCCGACGATTCGCTCGGCTGGGAGATTAATGCCGGAATTGACTGGCAATTGCTCGAAGGCTTGCTATTCTCTGTCCGCGGAGCGTACTGGGAAGTCGGGAACTGGTTCAAGTTCGCGTGCGTAGATAAGAACGTTGCGGGTGTCGCCACCGGCGCCGCGGCACTCCAGGCGGTGAACGGAATCACATTGCTCCGGCCGAATTTTGCAGACGGTTTGGCCTTCGGATCTTCATGGGGTGTCAACCCTAACAAGGCCATCGATCCGGTCTGGTTGCTTCAGGCCACCCTATCAGTTGCCTTCTAGGATAGACTTTTATCCGCAAACAAAGCCCGGTGGTTCGCCTCTGGGCTTTTTTGGTTCTCGCCTAAGTGGTGCGTCTCCCCAATGCGGTGATGTATTCGTGGACCGTCACTACCTGCCGACGCTGGGGGTCCAGGAGAATTTTTGACGTAGGGGCAGGCCTCGTGCCTGCCCAAAAAGGGCAACCACAAGGGTTGCCCCTACAAGAAATGGTTCATCGCGTACGAGCGTAACTGGCTCTAAATTGAAAAGAGACCGGCTTAAAAGGATGAGGCTGGAACCCGTTGCATGCTATGATCTATATTACGTTTCTGCACACAGGAGAAACGGCCGCCAGGTGAGCAGGAAGGGGATTCTTTCTTGATGAGGCTTCCTGAATCTATACCGTTAATGGGGTACATTCCCGGCGAAACGTTCCTTCATCGCCTGGATCCCAGGGTGAAATTGGTAGCTTTTGTACTGGTTTCTGCTGGCGCGTTGCTCGCCAACACGGCCGCAGGGGTGGCCCTTGCCGCGGGCTTATTGATAGGTTTGGCCGGGATCTGTAGTGCTGGCTGGAGAATATGGCTCGCAGGGCTCCTACGTTTTGCCTGGATGCTGGGCATTGTGGCGGTCGTCAACGTCGTTTTCAATGCATCAGGTCGGCCTGTCTTTCTGGGCGGCCGTGAACTCCCGTTCAGCGTTGAGGGACTGCAGTCAGCCGGGATTCTCACCTTCCGCGTGGCTGCACTCATCGTAGCGTCAATGGTCCTGATGTTCACGACGACGCCTACGGAGTTGACCAGGGGCCTTCAGCGCCTTGCAGCTCCTCTCAAGCGACTGGGAGTCCCGTGCGACGAAATCGCTCTGATCGTGGTACTCGCCTTGCGGTTCATACCGATGCTTCAAGAGGAATTGCGGACAACGATAGACGCTCAGAAGGCCCGGGGGATCGACCTCGGCGCCGGAGGCCTAGTGTTCCGTGCGGGAAGCCTCGTGTCGGTGCTTGTTCCCGCGTTGATCGGTGCGCTCAGGCGAGGTGACCTGCTGGCCGTTGCCATGGCGGCACGCGGGTATCGCCCCGGCATTCCGCGGTCTGAGTACAGGCCACTAAGATGCACACACGTGGACGTCATAGCGCTCGCGTGCTCGATTCTCTTCTTCTTGTGTCAGATGCTTGTCTTCAGGTAGGTGGGATCACCGGTCCACGTGGTCATCTCTGCTGCTGCCCTGACAGCTGCTGCCCTCGTCCCGTGCCGACAACCGATGTCTGCGAGTTCTTGATAAAGACTTTGTTGCCGACCATTTTGAGCACAAGGCCGTCGCTGACCACGGTCGTCTCGCCGGCTAGATCGACCTCGTGGGTTTTTCGGATTTCCTGCACCGCCTTTTTCTTGTCGAGGCACTCCCTTATCGACAGAACGATCTCGGTCAGGTTCCCTGCTGAGTCGAAGCGGAAATCGGCATGACGAAATACCCGATGGTTGGGGACCCGCCAGCTCAAACCGTCGGCGGTTTTGAGAAGATATTCGCCATTCCCTCCCGTCATGAGAACCTGGGCAACCGCGTTCGCAGACATGCCTAATTCGACTCCAGCGACTCCTCGAAGCGGTTTGCCGGCATCGACCGAACACACAAAGGTGGAAATCACACCGAGGACACTACACGACACAAGGACTTTCCGAAGTATCAAGTGCTGGCCTTTCGCGTGGGATATTGATATTTTACATCGGACGCGCTCCATTGTCAATCGCGACCTTGCGCGGAGGCACTCATTGACGGCTCGCCGCGCTGATCGGGCGACGATTACCGCATAATACCTCACTCCCGTTGTGAAAAGCCGCGACATCCAAGAATTGCCTAGTATTTTACTTTATATTATATAAACAACCATCCTAAATAATTACTATTGTATTTGACCACCAAGGTGCGGTATAGAGAGAGAGGCCGCGAGAACGGTGACCCCGCGGACCGGGGTCGCGGATCGCTCGTCAAGAAGCCGGTCACCCGGCCGCCTGACACTAGGGAGGCTCCCCACATGAACAAAAGATTATACCGGTTGAACGTCGTACCTCTTGCCGGCCTGATTCTCCTTCTGGTTGGCCCCGCGGTGTTTGCATCGGACTCGGACCTTTGGTCAAGAAGCTGTGATGAATTGATCACGACGGCAACGGACTTGGAGCAAGATCTCAAGACCGTCGATATGGTTCTCGGCGCTGCAATCGACGCGGGCAACCTCGAAAAGATCAAGTCGTACAAACTGAGAAAGCAGGCGGTGAAGAAGCAACTTGAATCCGTTTTGAGCGTAATCGGATCGAAGGACTGCGTCCGAAAGAGGTAGTCGGCCGCAAGAAAATTGACGAACGTGCTTGGGATGGGTACAAATCGTGGGGTCTCTCGTCAGGGTCTCCACGTGTGACAGCCCGGGGAGTCATGTGCACCGGCACGTCAGCCCATCTCGATCGGCTCCCTATGCTTGTGGCCCCCTTCACCTGTGAGTGCGAGTGTCAGGTCACTGAGCCTCCCGGAACGGGTTCGGCATCCGATTTCACCAACTGCCGCGCTTTGTAGACTACCGGCCGTATCACGCGAAACACATTGACTTCACACCGCGTGGTAGGGAAGAGCATTGGTTTAACCGCGCCCACATCCACCTCTTTACCGTCTTCTTTGTTCCTTAAGAAGATCCGAGCCAATTCATTGTCACAGATGAGGCAGAAGAGTTCCTGCGCCTCATTCTTAATCCAATCCAGAGCGTTCTCTTCATGGGCGGCAAGTCGAGAACCGAGTATGGCATCGGCGTACCTGGCGGCCTTTTCCGACGGCACTCCCAGCCGCTCAATAGCGTGGGCCAACTTGCAGGTGACGACCTCTGCAAGCGAGAACGTCTCGCCCTCGGTATGAACGCCCACTGCACCGAGTCGCCCTTCGGCCAAGAAACGGTTCAATTCCTCTTCCTTGCCCATCTCCAACAGATCGGCCGTCTGCCGGCGACTATACTGCCGTTCCAACATAGTCCCTCCTCTATGCCACGAACCAGTGGATTATCCATTCACGCACGCATTCTCCTTGAATGGACACCATTTGCTCCAAACCTTTTTCCCCCACGTAACTGAATAATTGCCTGATGGATAATCTACGCGACACGGATATCACGGGGGCGGGCGGGGGTCAAGAGCGGAATGGTGGCAAGAAAGTCAAGCAATTTTGGGGTAATATTATCCAAACCTGGCGGAAGTGCTTTATGCTATTTCACGAATTTTCCGTCAATTATCGGATTTTTGATACTTTCGTTGACATAGGGTTCCATATATGATATATTAGCACAGACAATCCAGATGATTAGAGAATTTAACGAAGAATCCTTCGAGATTTCTCGTGGAAGGAGTCGGGTATGGTAAGAATATCACTCGTTGGCCTAAGTGCTCTCCTGGTCATCCTTGTCGCGATTCCGTCGGCTGACGCGTACTTGGCAACGCACGGGGAGCGGACGACCTATACCGCGGGAGGAGCATGTCTCCCCACGGGCTGCCCCCCTTCAGTTGCCGCTTGGCCGTATGGGGGAGGTTATGCAGCCGCGGCCATGCCGGGCCCATCTCTCGCGGCGGGACGACGTCCCAGAAGGATTTCAAAGGTCAAGCCCCCAGCGTGTCCGCCGATGGCCGCTCCGTGTGGACCGATGCCGTGCCCTCCACCCATGTGCGGCGCGCCCCCCTGCCCGCCCATGCCGTGCGGCCCTGTGATGTGTCCACCGATTTGCAAGCGTCCGGTAGTCTGGTATTGATATTGTTGGCAGCACTTGGACGCCCGAGCGTCCGTTGACTGACATCGGCCCTTCGCGTATAAGGCGATCCCCCTATGTTGGTCAGGGACGCCCTTTTTTTTTCTTTTCCGGGGCCTTTGGACTCGTCTTCTCGGACTTCTCGGGGGATTCGGTCACGGCAGGTGGATTCGGCGCCTTCATTCTGTCAAGTTGATCGGCAAACGATTTTGAGGCCGCGGCAAAATCCCCCGCTTGCCCTCGGACCATGTCCAGGGCCCCACGCGCCTCTAGAAAGAACCGCAGGGCCTTAAGTTCCTCGGACATGTCAATTTCCCACGGTGACTTCTCGTCGCGACGAACCAGGTGAACGAGTCTGAGCCCACCTTTGAGGGTCCTCATTTGAAGAAGCGCTTCCGTATCGGCCTCCTTCATCACGGTCGGTTGGCCCACCGGATCGAGGATATTGAGCAAGGCGAGGTTTTCTGGTGGTTCGGGAAGCTTGTACTTGCCGGCTGCGGTGAGGGTCAAATTCCTGGAGTCGTCCGATAGCATAAGGCGAGCAGTCTTCAGATCGCCCGCTTTCATCTTTTCCCGATAGAGCACAAATGCAGCGTCCGGTTTGCGCGGCGCGAGTTCACACCCTGCCAGGAGCACGAAGCAGGCAACAAGCGGGCACAGAAGCGATGCGGGACGCCGCAAACGGATAAGCGGTTCCCGGCGCCGGGTCATCTCAACCCACAATCCTATTTTCCGTGCGCGCATCGGGGTATACAGAGTTCTCCTTGCCGGGATCGATCAGTGTGTCGCTCGACTCTCGACGAGTGTATTGACCAGAACCCCCTTGTTTAGGGCGGGTCATTCCGGTTACGGTTATCTTGCGAGGAGGAACCGGCTCGCTTTGTTGGCCATGCTCGGGCAGACCCTCGAGGCAGGTCCTCTGTTCAGTTGGTATCCACACAATGAAACCGGTTCCCTTGGTCCGAGCGGGATCCAACTCAAGCGTGCCGCGATGGAGGTGTACGATCTGACTGCATATGGATAGGCCCAGTCCGGTGCCCTTTTCTCCGGCGGTGCCTCGGTCGTGGCACCGTCCGAAGCGTTGGAATATCTTTTCCCTGTCTTTCTCGGGGATGCCGATCCCGTTGTCTTCCACGCGTATCTCAACACCACCGCGGCCTTGCCGGACCGATGCCCCGGTTTTTACCTCGATGCGTCCACCTACAGGGGTGAATTTGATTGCGTTGCTCACGAGGTTGCCCACCAGCTGAGCGATACGCGCCATGTCAGCCTCAACTCTGGGAAGGTTGGGATCCAGTTCAGTTATGACGGATATTTGCTTTCCCCCCGCGAGTATTCCCAGGCGCTGCACGCTTTGACTCACTACGAGGTTTACGTCCACGGAGTGAAGGCGCAAATTCACGGCCCTGGATTCCAGTCTAAGAAGTTCCAGGAGCGAATTGATGAACGCTAGTTGATCGGCTGCGCATTGGTGAAGAGTCTCGACACCTCGGGCTGCATCCGGGGGAATGCTGCTCTTCTTGAGTTGCTGGATCGTTCCCAACAACGCTTGAAACGGAGCCCTCACATCGTGAGACAAGACTGCCAGGAGTTCCCCCTGCCGGCGGTTCGTTTCCTCTGCCTGGCGTCTGAGGCGGTTGCGTTCCACCAGATTCCTGATCATGACAAGAATTTTTCGTGGGTCAAGCCCAAGCAGTTCCCTTTTTTCCAGATACCCGTCCGCACCGGCATGAAAGGCCTTGTCCCACGCTTCAACGCTCTCGAGGGACGAACTGACCACGACGGTGGCATGGGGGTCTCGCGCTTTGATTTCCCGGCACAGTTCTATGCCGTCGCCGTCGGGAAATACAATGTCCAGCAATACCGCGTCGTAATCTTCCGAACGTACGGTTCGCACAGCCTGCGCTGTCGGCGCTTCGTCGATGCGACACAGCGTCCCGAGCATCAGGCGCACCCTAGAACGGATCATCGCCTCGTCGTCAGCCACCAGAAGAGATAACTGCTCGGACATTTCAGACTCCGTCCGGGGAACGTATGTGCCAACCAGTAGCTGGGCGGCACAGTTGAGACTTCCCCCCCACCCTTCCCTCCCCCGCAAGGGGGGAGGGTTTTAAGATCCCCTCCCCTGGCGGGAGGGGGGAGGGGGACTTGGGGGTGCAATCACCCGCCGCTTAACGCTATCTTGGCCTCGGCGGCCTCAATGGGCAGGACGACCGAAAAACAGGCTCCTTGTCCGAACCTGCTCCGTACGTCTATTCTGCCCTGGTGCGCTACGACTATCCTACGGGCAAGATACAATCCCCGACCCGTCCCCCCGGTAGTAAATCCCAACTTGAAGATTTTTCCGAGATTTTCGGGCGGGATGCCCGGTCCCGTGTCTTGCACCGCAACACGCGCTTGGTAGGCTTCGGAGCCCATCGTTATGGTAATGGTCGAACCCTCGTCAGAAAACCGCACTGCATTGCGGAGAATATTTTCGAACGCCCGAACGAGGAATCGCTCTTCCCCTCGCACGGTAAGGATCGGCGTCTCAAGATGGTTTGATGCGATTGTAACATTTTTCGCGGCTGCCGCCTCTCGATAATCGGAGACGCACTTGTCGATTACCAGATTCAGATTCACCATGTCCGGCCGTACCTGAAACGAATCAGAGTGGATTCGAATGAAATCGATCCGTTCTTCAAGCATCTGGGACAGGTCCCCCCGTTTCTGTTCAACGACGTGGAGTAATTTGAGGGCTTCTTCGGGATTGCCGGTCCGAACCGTTTCCCCGACGCTTGCTATGCCGGCCCCCATCACTTCCAGCGCGGCCTTGAGCTCATGGCGGTACAGTTTTCCCACTTCCTGGTCTATCAGGTACTGATCTGTGGAATCCCTCAGAACGATGACCTGTGGCCCGAGCTCCACTTCAAATCGCTTGCCGTCGGTAGTGACAGCAACGCGATCGCCGAAAATCTCGACCTTGTCCTGATTGTCTCGCGCCAAGGCGACTATTCTTGCCAGTACCTTCTCTCTGGAATATTCACGCAGCGCATCTTCGAGCGCCGCCTCCCCGAAAAGGTCCGACTTCAGACCTCCGTTCTCGAAGCATCTGCTCGGCAGCAGGGTTCATATAGTAGATTTGAGCCGAACCGTCCACGCAGACAATTCCTTCCGAAACCATACCGAGCGCCTGCCGGTCTAGTTCACTGGTACGGACCCGTCGTTCTCTCTCTTCCCGGAGTCTTTCCACCCTGTTTCGAGAGACGGACTCCCTGGCCATGTAGTAGGTCTGGTAGAGGAATTTCTTCACGGCCACCTGCTTGCCTCCGTCCGCGGACAGGGCAAAGCCGCCGTCGCAGGATTCCACAATCCGCGCTGCCATCAGCCGCTCAAAGAAGATTCGGTCGGTTCGGCTCAGCCAGAGTGACCGCCACTCCTTTTCGCTCAATGGAATGCAGAAGAGACAAACCAGGTACACTGTCCGGGTGAGCGAAGAGAACTCCTTCATATCGTGGACCGACCCGATCAACTGATGGAAGTCCAGGCCCACCTCGTTAACGGGCCGCGGCGCCTGTATGCCGCGTCCCGGTATGGCGGGCTGCCACTGGGACAGGATCTCGACCCCAGGGTATCGACGCTGCAAGTTCTTGATAAGGTCCGGAGCGACTCCTGAATCCAAAAGCCTCAGGATACCCAGACGCGCAGCGGTGCGAAGTTCTTCAGGCACATTCTGACGTGTCAGGAATCGCTCGATCAGGTACGGAATCGCCCGAGCCGGGTCAGTCTCCTTCAGAAGAACGATCTGCATGAACCCCATTTCAGGTGAGGCGTAGTCTTTGAAAAGCTCGTCCACGTGGCCGCGTAGCTCCCGGTACGTCCAGAGACAAGACGGCGTGAGGAATCCTCTCTGCTGAATCCGGTTCCTCAGAGTCACCTTCTGGGCAGATGAAGACCACCTGAAGCCTGCCTGCACCGCGGCACCCTGAAATGAGGCGTCCCCTTTGTGCAGGAATTCGAGCAATACGTTGAAAGCCTGTGGAGTGAAGACCGGCAATCCCGTAGAATCCTTTTCGAACATGCCCGCGAAGCGTGCCATAAGGGCATCGAGGGGGGCACGCTTCTCCAGGTGTTTCAGAAATTGCATTAACATAAGCGACTAATTATTCAAAATTACGGGAAATGTCAAGGATTATGGCGGTTCAGCGGCGACGTTTTAGGAAGTCGTTTTACCGCGAGGGAACTTGGCTCGTAGGGGCGCACGGCCGTGCGCCCCTACTATGTATGCGATGACCTCTGCGGCGAGGAATCGGTATGCTCTTGGGCCGTGAAAGCACCTTGCATTTCGGCCATGATCGTGCCAACATGCGGCCGGACGAAGGCTCGGATGCCCATTTGGCGTTTGCCCCCACCCTTCCCTCTCGCCAAAGGCGCGAGGATCGAAGGCGGAGCGGGCGTCCGGGGGGTCGTCACCGCAGGAATAAGGGGATTGTTCTATGGCGGACAAGCCGAAATGGTACAATGCCCATTTTGAGGCATGCCGCACGACAGCTCACATAAGAGGGATAGATGAGTACCTGCACCTGCACCGCCGGTCAATCGAGGATCCGGAAGGCTTCTGGGCAGAGCAGGCCGCGACATACCTTTCCTGGGAGAAGAAATGGGACTTCGTGCTGCGGTACGATTTTGAGGTAGGGAGAATCGAGTGGTTCGGCGGGGGCATCCTCAACGCGAGTTACAATTGCCTCGATAGGCATCTCGACCAGAGAGCGGACAAAACGGCCTACTTCTGGGAAGGGGACGATCCTTCTCAATCGCTCACAATCACGTACCGGGAGCTGTACCATCGCGTCAATAGACTTGCTGCGGTCCTGCAAGCCAGAGGCATCAGGCGGGGCGACCGTGTGGCCATATACCTGCCCATGATCGTTGAACTTCCGGTGGCCATGCTGGCCTGCGCGAGAATAGGGGCCGTCCACTGTGTCATCTTCAGCGGGTACCGCGGGGAATCGCTCGCAGCACGCATCAGGGACTGTCGGCCGCGGGTTGTGATCACGGCGGACGCGGGGATGCGCGGGGGCAAGCTCGTGAGGTTGAAGGAACAGGTCGATGAAGCCCTGAGAATGGGTTCAAGCGTGGAGACGGTGATCGTATTCGATCGGGCCGGACTCGGGCTTCAATTGGACGGTATGCGGGAGATCTGGTGGCATGAAGCGATCGAGGCCCCCTCTCTGCCGTCGTTTGTCCCACCGGAGCCGATGGGCGCTGAGGACCCGCTTTTCATCATGTATGCGCCCGGGGCCATTGGCAGACCCAAAGGACTGGTTCACACGCACGGGGGGTATCTCCTATATTCGGCCATGACGACCCGTCTCACCTTCGACACGCGAGAGGACGATAGGCTCTGGTGCACTTCCGACATCGGTTGGGTGGTCGGCCACAGCTATGGGGTGTACGGTCCTCTGGCAAACGGTCTTACCAGTTTGCTGTTTGAGGGAGCACTCAGGTATCCGAGCTGTGACCGAGTCTGGCAAATCCTGGAGAAATACCGGGTGACCACGTTGTACACTTCACCCACTCCAATCCGGTACCTCGCAGCCCTCGGGTCCCGCTTTGTCGATGAACACGATCTCACGAGCCTAAGAGTTCTGGGATCGGTAGGAGAGCGCCTGAATCCGGAAGCCTGGGAATGGTACTACCACGAGGTGGGAAAAGACCGATGCCCGATCGTCGATACATGGCTGCAAACGGAGAGCGGTGGACACATGATCACCGCGTTTCCCGGCGTGGCGCCTCTGAAACCCGGTTCCTGCTCTTTTCCCTTTTTTGGTGTCGATCCGATCATCCTGGACGCGGACACCGGCGAGGAAGCGACCTTCCCCAACCAGGAGGGCGTTCTGTGCATCAGGCGACCCTGGCCCGGGATGTGCCGCACGATCTACGGCGATCACGAACGGTTCGTCGAGACCTATTTCGCGCGGGTCTGGGGCATGTACTTCACCGGTGATTCCGGGAGGAAGGACGAAGACGGATACTATTGGATTTCCGGCCGTATCGACGACGTGATCAATGTCTCGGGCCATCGTATCGGCACTGCCGAGGTAGAGTCGGCTCTGAGCCGGCACGAGCTGGTGGCGGAGGCCGCTGTCGTGGGTTTTCCCCATCCGCTCAAGGGCCAGGGCATGTACGCGTTTGTCAGTCTCGTCAGCGATGCGCCGAGGTCCGAGGAGCTGAAAAGAGAGTTGACGGACCTGGTCCGAGCAACAATCGGCCCCATTGCCACGATCGACCTCCTCCAGTGGGTGGACGGCCTTCCCCGGACCCGAAGCGGCAAGGTTGTCCGCCGCGTCCTCCAGAAGATTGCCTCCGGTCGCCTCGACGAATTGGGCGACACCTCCATTGTGTCCGATCCCGACGTATTGGAAAGCCTTATCCGAGAACGCATACAGATCATCTCCGCTTGAAATCACCGCAGAGACGCAGAGTTCGCTGAGAAGACACGATCACACGAGTAGGATGCGGTGAATCCCGCGTCCCCGCGGGATTCATCGCATCGGTTGAGTTCTTTACGCGACAGATGAAGTTCGCTACGCTCACCCCATCCTACGGGCTATTCCAGTCCGACAAAACTTTTGAGAACCGCTATACTTTCCCGGCCCGCGTCAGGCGGCGTGGCGCGTGGAAAGTAAATCCTACCTCATCTATCCGGAATTATGCCGCGGTCTTGCCATTTTGACTGTCTTGGAACCTTTGAGCGGCGCGCAGGTAGCCCTGCTGACCGCAAGAAGGTCTCCGCGGGGAGTCCCGCGAGACCTGACCCAGGCAAAACCG
>Ga0233422_10000808_pt1 | contig 14845 bp, 16 predicted proteins | sample Watercolumn_Mata_2_FD_182724 | JGI IMG/M metagenome (GOLD analysis project Ga0233422, IMG submission 182724) | Freshwater microbial communities from Lake Matano, South Sulawesi, Indonesia - Watercolumn_Matano_2014_110_MG | ecosystem: Environmental > Aquatic > Freshwater > Lake | place...
ATGAGCACTGCCGATGTGCTTGAGGGAAGAGCGTTGCTTCCCCTTGTTCTGGACTACCTGAACGGCAGTCGCTCCGGACTTGGTCCGAACGGTTCTTATTGTCAAGTCTCCGCGCATGGCCAAAGATGCCATTAGTGCGAAAACCTGAGTCTCAGAAAAACTTAAGTAGCTAAAGAATAATGACTTATTTTTTAGCCGCGCGAAAATAGGGGCAATGTGGCGAAGTCAGGAGCAGCAGTTCGGCTTCCCGAAGTTGTTCTGGGGTGTTGATGCCGCGGATTTCGTTGGGGTCCTCGACTCTGAATGCGCATACTTTCAGGCCTTTGTTGAAGCAGATACCGAAAACGTCTGTGAGATAGTATTCCTGCTGGGCATTGTTGTTGGTGATGCTGTGCAGGGCTGAAAAAAGCTCGGCATCATTGAAGACGTAAACGCCTGAATTTATTTCTTTTACTGTTTTTTCCAGTTCCGATGCGTCTTTCTGTTCCACGATTTTCAGCACCTCTTCACCGTCTTCACTCCTGATGATCCGCCCGTATCCTGTCGGATTCTCCATTACTGCGGTCAGTACCGTGGCGACAGCCTGCCGAGAACGGTGGAAACCGATCAGCTCCCTCAGGGTGCGGGTGGTGAAAAGCGGCGCATCTCCCGACAGAATGATGATCTCTCCCTCGAAATCCTTCAGGAAAGGTTCAGCCTGCATGACAGCGTGTCCGGTGCCGAGCTGGGGCTCCTGCAGGGCATAGGCGACAGGGAAACAGGCTGTTGCCTGTCGAACCTTTTCAGCCTGGTGGCCGATGATGAGTACGATTTTCTGAGGATTGAGCGCCTGCGATTTTTCGATGACATACGACACGAGCGGTTTGCCGTTGGCCTCGTGCAGCACTTTCGGAAGATCCGATTGCATTCTTGTACCTTTGCCGGCAGCCATGATAACGATTGCAAGGCTCATGGGGTACTCCTGGGTTCAGTGATTGAGGTTGTTCAGCCGAGATATTCGTTTTCCGCCCCTACCCGGTGACGACGTTTGGGGTTGTTCATCCTGTCAACGATCAGTACCATCGGTTGCCAGACGCGAGCCTCTTCGGGTTCCATTTCCGCGAAGGTCATGATGATGATTTCGTCGCCGGGCAGTGCACAGCGGGCAGCGGCGCCATTGAGCTGGATTTCTCGCAGTCCGCGGGTGCCTTCGATGATATAGGTCTCGAATCGTTCTCCGTTATTGTTATTGACAACCAGCACTTTTTCATGAGCTATCATATCAGCCATTTCGAGCAGCTCCTTGTCAATGGTGATGCTTCCTTCGTATTCAAGGTCTCCGCTGGTGACAATGGCATTGTGTATCTTGGATTTGAGGATGTGTATTTTCATACTGATGCGAAAAGGGTCAATGATTACTGTTATAAGGATTCGCCGCTGGCATGGAAAATTCTGTACCGTTTCATGGCGCTGTCACTTTCAAAGCCGTACCCTCTTATGGTCCTCGATGGGCTGGTGATGGTAACGTATTTATCCGAGCGAATCGTACCGTCACGGAAAGAGCGGGTGATATGTTCGGTGCGAATGACCGTGCCGTCATCAGACCGGATGATGACGTTGTCGAATGCTTCAATATCCTGATTGTCATGGACGATACCGCGTCCTGCCGTGATCCGAGTGGAGGTGCCGTTTCGGTTGAACATCTGGACACCGACGCCCCCGTCAATACGGATTTCCCGTTTCGCTCCCTTTCGGTATTCAGCAGCATGACGAGCGCTGACAAGAGTCCTGGTCTTACCATGAGTGGAAATCACGAGATTGACATTCCAGCTCTCCTGAGATGGCATCTCTTGTGCGGAAACGGGAGACGTCGGCATGTGATGCTCCTTGCTGGGGGCACCACAGCCGACGCTACTCAACAGTATGGCCAGAAAAAAAAAAGTTGTCCGGCGAGAATTCAATGGTTTTCCGGAAGGTGTTACTTGATGTTCAGCTGGTCGAGCACCTTGAAGGTGATGTCTGACTGGGCATCGCCATAGACACGTACATTCTTGTCGAAAATCATGCTGTAGCCATCTTTGCTGGCGACAGAAGCCACGGTGGCATCGATTTTCTGGCGGATAGGGACGACCAGTTCCTGTTCTTTCTGAATAAGCAGTTTTTGTTTTTCAGCAACGGTTTTCCTGAAATTCTCATCCTGGGCGCGAAGCTGTTTTTCTTTGGCCGGGTTTGCTTTGCCACCCTTCTGATATGCCTGGAATGCGCTCTGAAGCGCGCTCTGCTGTTTGGCGAGCTCTGCGCTTGTCTGGTTTTTCATGGTCTGGATGGCCTGGTCGGCGGCTTTGGTTTCCGGCATCATCTGGAAAATCCTGCCATAATCGACCACGCCGATTTTCTGGGGATTATCAACGGCAAATGCCTGTGGTGCTGAAAAGAGCATGCCAAGAGTGAGGGCCGAGAAAAGAACTCCTGAAACCGATTTTATCCCTTTGAAGTCTCTCATTATCAATGTGTTTTTGTTTTGCGTTAAACAACCTGTCCGGGTTACTGCCTGTCATTGAGTCAACATCACGAAAAGTAACATTTCCGGTTTGAAAATGCTATTTCCGAAGAGAAAATAGCATAAGGAGCTGATTACAGGAGTAGAGTATGCATAGCGGATTACGTGCCGAAAACGGGGTGTTTTCTGAACAACTGGCCAGGTTCCTGATCGATGACCCGTTTCATTTCGAGTTCGAAAAGGTGCACCAGCAGGGTTTCGATAGTCAGACCGGTTTTTTCTGCGATGAGATCGATATGCACCGGCTGATCCTCAAGTGCTTCTATGATACATGACTCTTCGAGGTTCAGGGTGAAAGTTGATGTCTGGGTTTCAGGCTGTCGTTTGATCGCTGCATTGCTTGCCGGGCTGAGTTCCGCAAGGATGTCTTCAGCAGACAGGACGGGCTTGGCCTGACTTTGCTGGATAAGGCGATTGGTGCCGCGAGAGGCTCGTGAAAAGATGCTGCCTGGTATGGCGAATACTTCACGGTTCTGTTCGAGGGCGTATGAGGCCGTGATCATCGAGCCGCCCCTGATATCGGATTCCACTACCAGGGTTCCTCTGGTCATGCCGGCGATCAGGCGGTTTCTTTTCGGGAAATTACCGGGAGCGGGTTTACTGCCGATCCACTCTTCCGAGATGATGGCGCCTTGTTCCAGTATTCTGGGCCATAACCGCCCGGCAGGGTCGGTGTAGATGCAGTCGATGCCGCATCCGAGCACGGCGATGGTCGTGCCGCCATTATCCACCGTGGCGCGGTGTGCTGTCATATCGATGCCGTGAGCCAGGCCGCTGAGGATCGAGTATCCGTTGACAATCATTTCGCGGCAGATGAATTCAGTTGCCTGTTTCCCGTACGATGTGGCTTTGCGGGTGCCAACGACCGCCAGCGAAGGGGGAGAGAGCGACAGGGGATTGCCGTGAATGAAGAGCAGCATCGGCGGGTCGAAAATCTCTTTCAGGAGTGTCGGGTATCGGGGATCGAGGATGGTGACGATTGCGGCATTAAGCCGTTCCGCGGCTTCAAGCTGCTTTTCCCCGGCATGACGCGCCTGGTTGCGCCAGGCATTGTTACCGAGTTTTGCCGCGGCTTCCCGAGCGATGGCTTCACCGATGCCAGGTACCTGTTTCAGGCTGTCGGTTCCGGCATCGAGCATTGAAGGATCAGGGCCGAAATGATTGAGCAAGGCATTCGCTCTGGCCGGCCCGATGCCGGGCAGCTGGGAGAGGGTGAGCAGCAGAAGTGCTGTGTCTTGCTCAGGGGTGGTGCTCATGAGCCGTATTCATTGGGCTTGTTTTCAGCAGCGCAACATCGTCCGGCTTCAGAAATCCCGCTTCATGAGAATGTTTGCAAACCCCTTGAGATATTCCCGTCCTTCTTTGAATGGAAGGATATCAAGTGCGTCAAGGGCCTGTTCGGTGTCCTGGTTGATCCGGTTCCGGGTCTCTTCGAGCACACCGCAGCGTTCATAGATGGCTTTTACGTCTGGCACCCTCTCCGGGGTGATGCCTTTGTTGTCGATGATCGATATGAGCAGTTCTCTGTCGCTGCCAGTGGCGAGTTCGATCGAGCGAAGCAGCAGCCAGGTTTTTTTGCCGTTTATGACATCTCCGCCAGGAACCTTGCCCGATTTACCGTCTCCGGCCATGATATCGAGGAAATCGTCCTGAATCTGGAAGGCGCGACCGATCTTTTCACCGAAGGTGACCAGTGCGGCAATCTGTTCCGGTGTTCCGTTGCCGGCAACACCGCCAGCTTCGAGTGCAGCCGAGATGAGCCGTCCCGTTTTTTTTGCGATCATGTCGAGATAGTCGCTGATGGAGACCTCTTTACGCTGTTCCAGTTCCATGTCGAGCGCCTGACCTTCGCAGATGGTGATGTTTGCGTCGTTGAAGATATGAATGACCTCTGAATGGCGTGCGGACAAGGTATTGAGCGCCAGTTCGTAAGCGTAGGCGATCATCATGTCGCCTGACAGGATGGCCGCGTTGACATCCCACTGCTTGTGTACGGTGGGACGACCGTGCCTGAGATCGGCCTGATCCATGATATCGTCATGCATCAGGGTGAAGTTATGCAGGACTTCAATGCCGAGAGCAACGCCAAGAGCACTGTCGCAGGAACCGCAAACAGATTCAGCGGCAAGAAGTGTCAGGAACGGGCGGATTCTTTTGCCTTTTCCTTCAAGAATGTAGCGAGCCGGGCCGTACAGCGTTCCGGGGCTCTCTTTCTGGAAGCATCCGGCGAGGGCTTCGTTGATCAGGGCATGGTACTGACGGTATCTGGATTCAACCTGTTCTTGGGTTATCTGTAAAGTCATGGCTCCGTTGCTCAGGGTTTATGATTGATAGGTGCTCGTTTCAGCTCATCTATGGTTGCCGAACCGGTCAGGAACATCGCCGCCCTGAGGTCATTGGCCCAGGTGCGTATGGTCTGTTCAAGTGTTCCTGCATGGAGGGCGACGAGCATGTGCCGTGCGGAGGCGGCAATGTCTGCGCCAAGGGCGATGGATTTGGCGACGTCCAGTCCGTTGCGGATGCCTCCCGATGAGATGACGCTGACCGTCCGGTACTCAGGGTTCAGCTGCTTCAGCTTCAGGATGTCTGTCAGGCATTCTGCTGTCGGGATGCCCCAGTTCAGGAATTCATCGAGGGCAGAAGGGCTGAATCGCTCTTCATGACCGAAACGTTCCAGATAACGGTACTCTTCGACCTTCTGCCAGCTTATACCTCCGGAACCGGCGACATCGATTGCCTTCACGCCTGCGTCGGCCAGTTTACGGGCGACCGTAGCCGAGATGCCGCAGCCGACCTCTTTGGCGATGACCGGCACGGCAATGGTCGAGGTGATGTCGTGCAGGTGGTCCAGGAAGCCCTTGAAAAAGGTGCTTCCTTCCGGCTGGAACAGCTCCTGCGCCGGGTTGAGATGGACGATCAGCGCGTCGGCTTCGATGAGCCCGATCAGCATCGAGAGCTGGTCGCGGCTCAGTCCTTCGGCCACCTCGGGTGCGCCTATGTTAGCATAGATCGGCGCTGAAGGGGCCGATTTGCGGACGATCGAGAAGCTTTCGCGATGTGATGTTCCTTCGAGCGCCTGCCTCATGCTGCCCACGCCGAGAGGGATACAGTATCTTTCCGCAGTTTCGGCAAGGGTGCGGTTCAGGGCCAGGGCATCTCCGTAACCACCGGTCATCGAGGAGATCATCAGTGGCATACCGATTTTCCGACCGAGAAATACCGTCGAGAGATCGATTGCGGAAGCATCGATCTCGGGAACAGCATTATGTTCGAACCGCCAGGCGTCAAGTCCTGTATCCTGCCTGTTGAAACAGACCTCCTGGTGAAGGCAGATATCGACGTGGCTGTGTTTGCGTTTTGCGGTTATGGTGGCACTGGTTTCTTGCATTGGCGAACTGTGATACTCTTCTGACTTGGGATGATTTTCAGAGGTGCTCTTAAAAGTATAACTTATGGTTGATTTACCATAACATTTTATCTGGCGCATCTGTCTTGCCTGAATGTTCAGCATCCTCTTCGATATAGCCATCAGGCACATTCTCGGGCGGAAACGCCAGACGCTGACGACCATGCTGGCCGTATCGGTCAGCACCATGGTGCTTATCACCACCATATCGCTGACCAGAGGGTTACTCGATTCATTTAGTGAAACCATTATCGATGCGGCTCCGCATATCAGGATCAGGGGTGAGAAGATCGATCCGGTGCCTACGAACCTTTTTGATGCAGCATCCGGATCGAAGCGGTCTTTTGTGGAAGACAATATCGGAAGGGATGAACCTGAAGAGGTTCGCAATTATGGCACCATTCTCGGTATCGTCTCATCTCCGGCCTTTTCCGGCAAGGTTATCGCAGCGTCTCCTTTTGTCGATTCACAGATCATGGCTGTCAGGGGAAATCGCAACCAGCCAGTGCTGCTCAAGGGAGTGGACATCGACAGGGAGGAGCGGATCAGCCATATCGGAAGAAGTCTCACTGCAGGCGATCTCGTGCTTTTCAGAAAGAGCCCCGATGCTCTGCTGATAGGGAGTTCCATGGCCAGGGATCTCGATGTGGAAATCAATGACCAGATCACCATCATTTCACCGGACGGCAGCAGTCGGCAGGGCAAGGTTGCTGGCATTTTCTTTACCGGGATCAATGCTGTTGATAACAGCATCCTCGCTTTGCTCAAACTTGGCCAGATCATCGAAGGAGTGCCTCCAAACAAGGTTACCGGCATATCATTGAAGGTTAGTGATCCGCTTGACAACGCTCAGCTGGCTCGTGATCTTGAGCGGATCACCGGTTACCGGTGCCTGACCTGGCAGGAAGAGAATGCCAGCGTGCTGGTGCTTTTCAACAGGATCGGCTCCATCGTGCTGTCACTGGTGGGATTTGTCGGCGTGGTCTCAGGGTTCGGCGTGGCCAATATTCTCGTGACCACTGTTTTCGAGAAAAGCCGCGACATTGCCATTATGAAATCGTTCGGTTTTTCTTCAGTACAGATGGTCGGTCTGTTCATTTTCGAAGGGTTTCTGGTAGGTCTCGGCGGAGCGCTTGCCGGTGGTATAATGGCGACCGGTTCGATCGGTCTGCTTGCCAGCCTGCATATCGAAAGTTCACAGGGGCCACTGACCAAAAGCAGCTTCAGCATGTCCTGGAATCCCTGGTACTTTTTTTTCGTCATTGTCGTGACGGTACTCATCAGCACAATTGCCGCAGCCCTTCCCTCGATAAGAGCCGCCAGGCTCGAACCGGTCAGGGTGCTGAGGGAGAGCAATCTTTGAGGCGTCAGGCCCTGCGTGGGAGTTTGGTCTTGCTGCGAGGATTGGATGCTATAGGTCTTATAAGTCGTATGGGTCGTATAGGACTTATAAGACCTATTCTTCACGCTGCCCCTTCGAGCCGCCCTCGTTCCGGGTGCTGCAATAAATAGAGCTTGTAGTACAAGCCGCGCTGGGCGAGAAGTTCCTGGTGGGTGCCGGTTTCTCTGATCGAGCCCTTGTGCAGCACCACGATTTTGTCGGCGTGCTGGATGGTCGAGAGCCGGTGGGCGATGATGATGGATGTGCGGTGCTTCATGAGCCTGTCGGTGGCCTGTTCGATGAGAGTCTCGGTTTCCGTATCAACTGAACTGGTGGCTTCATCGAGCACGAGGATGTCGGGGTTGTAAAGCAGCGCCCTTACGAAGGCGATGAGCTGTTTCTGGCCGGCTGACAGTCCCGACCCGTTTTCCCTGATACGGTAATCATATCCACCGGGCAGCTTTTCGATGAAACGATCCGCACCGACGATACGAGCAGCCTCTCTGATTTTCTCTTCAGATATGGAGGGGTCGCCGAAAGAGAGGTTTTCTCGAATGGAGCCGGCAAACAGCACGACATCCTGCATGACAACGCCGACCAGTTTGCGCAGCTGGTGGCCGGGAATATTGCTCAGCTCGGTACCGTCTATCGTTACTGATCCTTTCGCATAAGGGTAGAATCTGGAGAGGATGTTGATGAGCGTGGTTTTTCCGCTTCCGGTAGCACCGACGATAGCCACGGTCTGTCCGGACCTGATCTCCAGAGAGATGTCGCGCAGTACCCAGTTGCCTTCGTCATAGGAGAACCAGACTTTGTCGAAAATGATGCGATCCCCGAATCTGCTGATATTGGTGGCGCTCTCTGCCGGTTCTGGATCGAGTGGTTCTTCGAGCAGACGGAAAATGCGGTCGGAGCTGGTAACGGCGGTCTGCATGATGTTGAATCTGTCGGACAGGTGCTGCAAGGGCCGGAAGAAAAGCCAGATGTACTGAACGAATGAAACAACCATGCCGACTGACAGATCGGAATGTATGATTCTCGATGCACTGAACCATATGACCAGGCCGGCTGCAGCAGAACTCAGGAACTCGATCAGCGGAAAATAGATCGAAAAGTAGAAGACCGTTCTGATGTTGGCGTCGCGATGATCTGAGTTGATTGCTGAATGTTTCATGAATTCGGCCTCTTCACGACTGAAGAGCTGGACGATCTTCATGCCGGTGATGTGCTCCTGAAAAAAGGAGTTCAGATGGGCAAGATGCGTTCTGACATCGAGGAATGCCTGGCGTACTCTGTTTTTGAACGCTATGGTTGCATAGACCATGGCCGGCAGAATGCTCAGGACGACAAGGGTCAGCCGCCAGTCGCTCAGCAGCATCATGGCCACGATGAAGAGCAGTTGCAGGATGTCGCCGACGATGGTGATCAGTCCGCTCGAGAGCATCTCGTTGAGTGCCTCGACGTCGTTGGTCGTGCGGGTGATGATTCTGCCGACCGGATTCCGGTCGAAATATCGAACCGGAAGCCGCTGCAGATGTCTGAAGATGTCCATGCGGATGTTGTATACCGCTTTCTGTCCGATGAGCTGGGTAAGCCAGGTGGCGGCATATTGCTTGAATCCGTCGAGGACGATAACAGCGAGCATAAGCAGGCTGATGAGAGCAAGTCCTTTCTGATCTCCCCTTGTGATGTGATCGTCTATGGCGATTCTGGTCAGCCAGGGTCTGAGAGGGGTCAGGACTGCTCCCGCGGCGGTCAGCACTACTGCACCAGCGACCAGGCCTTTGAAGGGCTTGATGTAATCGAGAAGCCGGGAGATGATATAAAGGTCGACTGAACCTTTTTTATTGCTGCCGAGGGTTTCGTCCTGCTGAGTTCTGAATCCTGTTGCCGGTTTGGCTGCTGTACTCATGGATGCCATCAGGTGGTTGAAGCTTACTGCACGGAGGCATTGCTGATCAGCCCGATGAACTCCGATGCAATATCGTCAGCACGTGCTTTTGAATCGGCTTCAGCATAAATACGGACGATCGGTTCGGTATTGGAGGGGCGAAGATGCACCCATCCATCCGGAAAATCGAGCTTGAGGCCATCAAGCCGGTTGCACGATGCATCCGGATGGCTTGTCTCCAGAGTATCGAAAATCTGGCTGAGTCTTTCTTGCGTCATATCTTCCAGTTCAACCTTTCTTTTCGACATGAAATAGCGGGGAAAGGTGTCCCTGAAACCGGAGAGCGACCCGCCGGTTTCTGATTTCCATTCGGCAAAGGCCTGGATGAACAGGGCGATGCCGGCGAGGGCGTCGCGGCCATAGTGCAGCTCAGGAAGGATAACTCCGCCATTGCCTTCACCGCCGATGACGGCGTTGCGCTCCTTCATGACCTCGGTAACATTCGCTTCACCGACTTTTGCACTGAAGCACTCGACATCGTGCTTCCGGGCGATATCCTGCAAGGCGCGACTGCTGGAAAGGTTGTTGACGACCGGGCCTTTGTGGTGCTTCAGGTAGAAGTCGGTGCAGGCTACCAGGGTGTACTCTTCTCCAAAAAGAGAGCCGTCTTCGCAGACCAGGGCAAGACGGTCGGCGTCGGGATCGACGATGATGCCCAGCTCGCAGTTCTCCCTGGAGAGAATATCCATGGTACGGAGAAGGTTCTCCTCAACCGGTTCAGGGTTGCGCGGAAAAATGCCTGTTCCCTGGCAGGCGAGGGTTTTGATCTCGCGAATGCCGAGCTTGCGGCAGAGTTCCGGAACGATGAACGATCCGGCACCCTCGACGGCATCGATCAGTACACGAAAGTTCATGCCGGCAATGAGATTCCGGTCGATGCAGGAGAGCTTGAGGATACGGTCGATATGCACGGTATCCCATGTGCTGTTGGTTGTGATGGCGCCGATCTCATCCCAGCGGGCGGTTTCGAAAGTGCCACTGCCTGCGATTTCAAGGAGCTCTTCTACATCAGGAGCCGTCAGGAATTCTCCTTTTTCGTTGAGCATTTTCAGGGCGTTCCATTCTACGGGATTATGCGATGCCGTAACGATCAGTCCCCCGTCGGCCTGTTCTCCTGCGGTTGCTATTTCGACCGTTGGGGTGGTGGTCATTCCGATCTCCACCACATCACAGCCGGAGAGGCAGAGCGCGTTTGTCACCAGCCCGGTGATGACGCCGCCGGTCGGACGGCTGTCCCTGCCGATAACGATTTTCGGTTTTGCCTGAGAGTCGGGATTGAGCAATCGTTTTCTCTGTCTGATCCAGGTGGCGAATGCTATGGTGAATGTCGTGAGATTTTCCGGGGTGAGGCTTTTCCCGACGATGCCGCGGATGCCGGAGACGCTGATCATCAAGCTCATTGGCTGGATTGTGTTGAGGGTTGACCGTGCCGTGCCGTTTCGATGCGGGAGTATACATAAAAAACCACCGAAGCCTGATGCTCCTCAATATCAGGGTGGCAATATTTTATTATGATGTTTTTTTAATTTTTGCGGCTTGTTTGTATATTATAAATCTTTTATTGCGGATAACGCATAATAATCACAAGACTTCACCTATAACAGCACACGGTTATGCCTTTACACAAATCAGCCGAAAAAAGACTCAGACAGGCAGCGCGCAGGAATGAAAGGAACCGGGCCCGTAAAAAAGAACTCAAGGGCCTTTTGAAGAACATGCAGAAGCTGATCGATGCCAACGCACAGAAAAGTGAAGTCGAGGCGGCATACCGTTCAGCTGTCCAGAAGCTCGACAGGCTTGGCGTCAAGCGGTACATTCATGCTAACAAGGCTTCGCGCAAGAAAGCCCAGCTTACCAGGATTCTCAGCAACTACACGCAGGAAGGCTGACCTCAGGCTTCCACAATCGCGCTGCCGGCAGGCGATTCTTCATATTCAGTCATATCCGGTCTGTTGATGGCGTTTATCAGGGCGCTGACCTTCTGCAGACCGGGTATTGTCCATCCGATATGTCATGTTTGCATTTTTAAGAGGTGAACTGGTAACGGCTTCCAGAGAAGAGGCGGTTGTCGAGGTATCCGGTATCGGTTACCTTCTGCACATCTCTGCCGGAACGAGCGGACGCCTTCCCGTTGCAGGAAGTGAGGTTCTTCTGTTCACTCATTATCATGTCCGTGAAGATCTTCAGCAGCTTTTCGGCTTTCTCGACGAAGAGGAACTTCAGCTTTTCCGGCTGCTGCTTACTATAGGCGGAGTCGGGCCCAAACTTGCCATGGCTGTGCTTTCGGGTCTCAGCGTCGGTGAAATTCAGGAGGCGATCGTTTCGAACCGGCCAGAAACCCTCTACGGCATCAGCGGCGTTGGCAGGAAAACCGCAGCCCGCATCATTCTCGAACTCAGGGACAAGATTCTGAAAATTCAGCCGGTGACAACGGGCAGGGCCAATGATTCAGCTCATGTCATCCGTCTGAATGAAGATGCCATGTCGGCGCTCATGACTCTAGGTTTCCCGAAAATGACCGCACAGAAAGCCGTATCCGGTGTGCTGGAGGTTTCTGCGGGACTTTCGGTCGAGGAGGTTGTCAAAGCAGCGCTTGTCGCTCTTCATAAAAACTCCTGAGGCAACCGTGGATTACCGTCAAGCCACCGATTTTCTGTTTCCCCTTCACCGCTTTGGTATAAGACCCGGCCTCGAACGCATCGGGAAGCTGCTCGATGTGCTTGGTCATCCTGAACAGCGGCTCGGTACCGTCGTCCATGTTGCAGGCACCAACGGCAAGGGGACAGTTGCATCATGCATGGCTTCGATTTTCAGGGCTTCGGGACGGAAAACTGGTCTGTTCACCTCGCCTCACCTTGTCGATTTCACAGAGCGGATACGCATAGACGGCAGGCAGATTGAGCAGTGGCGCGTTGCCGAATACTGTACGAAACTGCAACCGTTTGTCATTGAAACAGAGGCCACTTTTTTCGAAGTGACCACCGCGATGGCCTTTGCCTGGTTTGCCGATGAGGGAGTCGATGCATCGGTGATCGAAACAGGTATGGGGGGACGGCTCGATGCAACCAATGTGGTCATGGCTGATATCGTGATCATTCCGAGTATCGGACTGGATCATACAGCATGGCTCGGAAAGAGCATCCGTGAAATAGCTGCCGAGAAAGCTGCCATCATCAAAACGGGGTCACGGGTTTTCACTGCTGTTCCTGAAAACGAAACGGCCTTTGAACCGATCCGTCAGGTTGCTGAAATGAGGGGCGCGGCACTGCATCAGGTCGAGCGTGAGGTGGCCTGCACGGTCAGTGAGGTTCGTCCTGGTGCTCTCGATCTCCGGATTGCCCTTGCCGGCGGGGAGTTCCACCATGTTCGGGTGCCCCTGAGCGGCTCTTTCCATGCCAAAAACGTCTCTCTTGCCGTTATGGCTGCCCGATCGGCAGGTATTTCATGGGAACATATCACAGGGGGACTGGCGGAACTTGCTTCTTCGGGGTACCGGGCACGTCTGGAGTGCATTGCTGACAGACCGATGGTCATGCTCGATGTGTCTCACAATCCTGATGGTATGCAGAAGACTGTTCAGGCGCTTATGGAGTTGCGAAGCTGTTTTGCAGCCCTGCATGTTCTCATCGGAATCGCCGTCGACAAGGATGTGGCAGGTATTGTCCGGCATATCGTAACGGTTGCAGACCGGATTGCCGTAGTGGCGCTGCCGTCGGAGCGGAGTCTTCCGGCAGAAGAACTCGGACGGCTGTGCAGGGAGGCCGGTGCCCGGAATGTCAGGCTGTGCCATACTTCAGCAGAAGCTCTGGAGCTTCTTGAACGGCAGGCCCGTCCAGAAGATATGATTCTTGTGACGGGTTCGTTTTATCTGGCCGGTGAAGTGGCTGCGATGGAGCGGTTTCTGCCGAGCCGGAGAGCTGACGGTGCGATATAATCCGTGTTTTTACATAATAAATTGTATATTTGCTGATGCTTCCGAGATTCAACGGTCAGGGCCGGAGTCTGCCGCTGGCAGTTCTTCTGGCAAATACCGGTTTCAATACATACCATCTTACCTCATACGGCTTCTTTTCTCGTTTTCATGTTGATCTCTATAGAATCGAGGGTGTTATTCACCATATCCGGCGGTCATCGATTATGATTCCGTTGTTTATTCTCAGTGATTACGCATGAGGCAGTTCTTTTACTGCATACTTAACCATTAAGCGTTGACCAATCAACAATGTCGAACAATTCGGTATCAAAAGGCCTGGACATCAATGTACTCCAGAAGAAAAAGGTTCATGAACTGAATGCCATAGCCAAAGAGCTCGGGGTTACTACCGCCGGTTTCCGAAAGGAGGAGCTGATCTACAAGATTATCGAAGCTCAGTCCATGAAAAACCAGGATTCCGAGAACGGACAGGTAATGGTCAATACCGGAGTTCTGCAGGTCATCCCCGAAGGTTACGGTTTCCTTCGCTCATCGAACTACAACTACCTCTCATCCCCTGACGACATTTACGTTTCACCCTCCCAGATCAAACGTTTCAATATGCGTACCGGTGATACCGTCTCCGGTCAGGTCAGGGCACCCAAAGAAGGAGAGCGTTTTTTTGCCTTGCTGAAGATCAACACCATCAATGGCAAGGACCCGGAAGTGACCAGAGAGCGGCCGTTCTTCGAGAATCTGACGCCCCTTTTTCCTCACGAACGCCTCAAACTTGAAACACGCCAGAACGAGTATTCGGGGCGAATCATGGATATTTTCACGCCGATAGGCAAAGGGCAGCGCGGTCTGATCGTCGCACAGCCGAAAACCGGCAAGACCATTCTTCTGCAAATGATTGCCAATGCCATCATCAGGAACCATCCAGAAGTTTATCTCATTGTGCTGCTTATCGATGAGCGCCCTGAAGAGGTTACCGATATGGCCCGGAGCGTTCCGGCAGAGGTTGTCAGCTCGACCTTCGACGAGGATCCCGAGCGTCATGTACAGGTGGCCGATATGGTGCTTGAAAAAGCGAAAAGGCTGGTTGAGGTTGGCTGTGATGTGGTGATTCTGCTTGATTCCATTACCAGGCTTGCCCGTGCACACAACACCATTATTCCCCATTCCGGCAAGATTCTGTCCGGCGGTATCGATGCCAATGCACTGACCAAGCCGAAGCGATTTTTCGGTGCGGCCAGAAACATCGAGGAGTGCGGCAGCCTGACCATTATTGCTACGGCACTTGTTGATACCGGCTCACGTATGGACGATGTCATTTTCGAAGAGTTCAAAGGAACCGGCAACATGGAACTTCTGCTTGACAGGCGTCTTTCGGAGCGCAGGATATTCCCGGCCATCGATATTCTTCGTTCAGGCACCCGCAAGGAGGAGCTGCTGTTCACCCAGGAGGAGCTGTCGAGAACCTGGCTGCTCAGAAAGTATCTTGGTGACAAGAATCCGATCGAATGTATGGAGTTCATGCGTGAGAAGATTGTCGAGACGAAGGACAACAAGGAGTTTTTCAAGTACATGAACGCCTGAAGCGGTCGCAAGAGAACAAGCGACAACAGGGACTGCAAGGAAAACAGTGTTAAATA
>Ga0233422_10000809_pt1 | contig 14841 bp, 13 predicted proteins | sample Watercolumn_Mata_2_FD_182724 | JGI IMG/M metagenome (GOLD analysis project Ga0233422, IMG submission 182724) | Freshwater microbial communities from Lake Matano, South Sulawesi, Indonesia - Watercolumn_Matano_2014_110_MG | ecosystem: Environmental > Aquatic > Freshwater > Lake | place...
TACACGCGACGAGTTCTTCGAGTGTGTTCGCTGCCGCGCAGTTTGCGCCCGTCACTGGTTTCGTCGCGGCGGCAACCGGCGTCGGCGTACTTGGTGTGCGCGTCGGCGGAACCGGAATCGCGCTTTGCCACGTCTCGTTGATCGCGTCGATCCAATCGCTCGCGGTGCGCCAATCACGTTTCTGTTCGATGTAGATGAACTTGCCCGAGTAATTTGATGCCGGCACGGTACAGACTTGATCGGCGGCAACCTCATTCAACAAACGACCTTGCACGCTGTCCGTTGCGATGAGCGTACAGGGCGGCGGCTCGCCCACGACCGTCGCCACCCACTTGGGATGACGCTTGACCTGATTGGCGCGCAATTCGAGAATCTTGTCGCCGGGCTTGGGTGGCGTGTTCATGCCGTAGCTGAAAAAGACATCCACGCCCGGACAAGTCGTATCGCCCATGCCGTGAAATTGCAGCGCGTTCCAGTCGCGCTTCGTCGGCTTGTAGAATTCGACTAACGCTTCGTTCGTGGATTGAAACACCGTCGCCGCGTTGTATATCACATTCGCTTCGCCGCCTTTCGCTTCGGCGACACACGTGGAGAGCGCGGCGTTCGCGTTACGATGCGTTCCGGCAAGCAAAAAGGTGCGCGCGCCCGCCCCTTTGAAGATGCCGATACTTTGCGTCTCAGTCGCGATGTCGAACAGCGGATGCGGCGCCTGGATGCTCAACTCGCGGCTAGGCGTGTTGTTGACGATGAACGTGCCCCAGCCGCGATCAATCACATTGTTTTTGTTTTCGTCCAGCACTTCGAGCGCGGCGCAATAACTCACCTCGTTCGATTTGTCTTTGAATATACCAACGGTATAAATATTTCTCAAGGATACCGGCAGCGCAATGTCATTGCATTCTCCCGCAAGCATTTGCGCCGCGACCTGTTTCCAATCCTTCAAGGTCGCGTTGTCCGGCGGAACGAATGCGTGCGTGTCGGCGCGCGGCATCTTGACGACGACGCATGCGACGAGTTCTTCCAGCGTGTTTGTCGCCATACAATCCGCACTCACCGCGGCTTTGGTTGCGGCGGCAACCGTCGGCGTCGCAGGCACACGCGTCGCGGTGGGCGGCACCGGCGTCGCAGTGGATGGCACTGGCGTCGCGGTGGGCGTAGGCGCGCACGCGACGATCACGATCAACATCGAACCCCAAAGCACCATTGCTCTTTTCATTCCATTCTCTCTTTTCGATTCTCTACTTTCGACTTTTCCCTTTTGCCTTTTAACCTTAATAATTCCGCACCACGGCGCGATACACCGCGGGTTGACGACTCTGCATCGTCTGCAGTTCTTCGCGGTATTTCTTCACCTCGTCCAGGTCAATTTTCGCGATCGCGTACGCTTCTTTCGGGCGATCGTTGTCGTCCCGTCCAACGCTTGCGACCCGTTCGCCGCGCGGCGCGATCACCATGCTCTCGCCGCCGAACGCGTACGTATACTCGTCCCCGACGCGGTTCACGCCTGCGACGAACATTGCATTTTCGAGCGCGCGGGCGCGCACGTACGTCTGCCATTCCTCAATGGACGGCACCTCCCAATTCGCTGGCGCGACGATCAACTCGGCACCGTCGAGCGCAAGCGAACGCGCCGCTTCCGGAAATGCCATATCCCAGCCCAACAGCATGCCGACCATTCCAAACGTCGTTTGAAAAACCGGGAAGCGAAAGCCGCCGCGGAAGATTGGACGTTCTTCCGGCTTCAAGTGAACCTTGTGATATTGCCCGACGAGCGCGCCGTCTGGCCCGAGCAGAATCGCCGCGTCGTACACCACGCTTTCGACTTTGTGCTTGACGACCATGCCGAACGCAAGGTACGCTTCATAGCGCGCGACGCGCGCGCCGAGCGTTTCGATCGTGTAGCCAGGCACCTGCTCGGCGAATTCGGCAAACTTGACGCCGCACTCGTAGCCGGTCGTCGCGAGTTCTGGAAAAATAATCAAGTTCACTTTTTGCGCGGCGCAGATGTGATCAACGATGTCGCCCATGCGCTCCAGGTTGGCTTGCGGCTCGTTGAGTCGCGGATGAAATTGCGCGATGGCAATGGACACTTCTCGCATAAGGTTACCTCGTATTCTCCGATCTCCAACTTGTATTTTAGCACAGATAGCACGAATGTTCAAACGCCCCGCGCGCGCAACTCGCGTTGACATTCGCTCTGACCTGTGATACATTTGGAAATGTGCCACGCGCACGCCTAGCGTGGCAACCGAAGCAGTTTTTCTGCGTGATCAAACGCATAGATGAACGCCTACGCACGGGTGTGAAACATGAAGACTCTCGGTCCATCGTTGTCTCTCCGCACGAAGATCATCCTTCCCTATATGCTGCTCGCCTTTCTGCTAGCCATCGTGGCAGCCTACATTGGAACGCGCGTGGTCTTCGATTCGATCGAGGAACGCTTTGTGAACCAACTGATCGAAGCGGGCAAACTTGCCTCCAGATGGATGGTTCAGGAAGAAAATCGTCTTTTGGCGACTCAACGCGGGCTTGCCTACGCCGAAGGAATGCCAGAAGCCGTCCAAGCCGAAAACGCCGAAAGACTCCGCGAACTGATTTACCCAATCGCCGTGAATTCCCAAGAAGAAGCGGTGGACATCCTCAACCTGCAGGGAATCACGCTGGTTTCACTCCATCATCGCCCCGGCGGTAATATCGAGGATTATGAATTTAGAGCCTATCCGAAAACCCCATTCTTGCTCGGAAAAATGGGGCTTTCCGGAGGTTTTCGGATAGGCTCTTAGCCGCGGGGATACCTCTTTTCAACAGCTGCCGCTCGTTCAAAAGGTCCTCCAGCGCCGGTCGGATGAGGCAGGCGACAAATATGCCGGCATCGTGCCGATCAAGCAGGGTGACCATCTGTACGTCTCTGGCCCCATCTTGGACCCGCAAGGGAGACTCATCGGCGTGGTCCTGGTAGGAAAATCGCTCAAAACGCTCGCCCGCCAGATCCGCGAAGCCACCCTATCCCAGGTCAGCCTCTACAATCCCAATGGTCGGGCGATGGCGACAACTTTTCTGCAAGCCCAGGCATTGGACAACGCGCTTGCCACGAACATTCTGAACCAAAGAGAAACCCGCAGCGTGCTGCGCGATCTGGTGGCATCCGACGTAGAGTATCGTGAAGTCTTGGGCGCATGGCAAGTTCGCCATCATACTGATTTGGGAATACTTGGAGTATCCTTTGCCAAGAATTTCTTGGTGCGGGTGGGGCAGAATACGTGGCTGCAAGTCCTACTTTCGATCTTGATCACCCTTCTGCTCGTGGCGGTGATCGGCATTCTCGTTTCCGATCGTATTTCTCGCCCGATCCAGAATCTGGGCAAAGCCGCCTCTCTCGTTGCGGATGGAGACTTGACCATTAAGGTAGCCTCCGTCGGAAATGACGAAATCGCCGTGCTGATCCAAAAGTTCAACGAAATGGTCGCCAGTCTGGCGCGCACCAAAGGGGATCTCGTCTCCGCGTACGATACCACGCTGGAAGGTTGGGTCAAGGCGCTTGACCTGCGCGATGAAGAAACAACCGGGCACTCGCAGCGCGTCGCTGAGTTGACCGTAAAACTGGCGCGCGCGGTAGCGATCGCCGACATGGATTTGGGCACCATCCGCCGCGGCGCGCTCTTGCACGACATCGGCAAGATGGCAATCCCCGACGGAATTTTGCGCAAGTCGAGTGCCCTGACGGAGGACGAATGGAAGATCATGCGCCAACATCCCGCCTATGCCGTCCAGATGCTGGAGGGCATCTCTTTCTTGAGAGCTGCCACGTCCATCCCGGCTAACCACCATGAAAAGTGGGACGGCACCGGTTATCCGCGCGGTTTGAAAGGAGAGGAGATTCCGATGGCAGCCCGTATCTTTGCGGTTGTGGATGCCTGGGACTCGCTTCTGTCAGATCGTCCCTACCGGCGAGCCGTGACGGAAGAACAAGCGCGCCAGGTTCTCAAGGAGAACGCTGGGAAGTGCTTCGATCCATCGGTCGTCGAAGCCTTTTTCAAGGTGCTGGACGAGTATTACAACGGATAAAGAAAAGGATGTTGAGCTCTCTCTTTGCCAAACACAGCCAGGGAATCTGGCTCCTCGTCACCGCGCTGATCGCCAGCGCGCTCGGCTTTTGCTCTTTGGCTTATTTTGACCTTGCCGCGTCTCAGAGGAGCACCGGGTACATTCCCGTTTCTCTTGATTCAAAGCAAGTCGCCGGCTACAGCGCCGATCCCCGCCCAACTCAATTTCCCGCCGCCCGAATTGACTTGATTGCTGACGTGATTCGCGATCAAGAACCGGACGCCAATGCAGCGGCGCGCTTTGCGACGGTGCAGGCAAACCTGCTGACCCCTGTGGCTTGGCTCATCTCGCCGACGCCCACGCGGACGCGCACGGCTACTCCGACACGCACCTCCACCACCACGCCATCCCCTACGCCGACGGCTACTCCCGCAGATCCCTGGATTTCGCTGGGGTACGCGCGCGTGGGCTGCAATTTCGAAGTCTCCTTTGCTCCCGTCGCCGCGCGCAAACTTAGATTCCAGTTGATTTCCGGCGGCGGTAAGGATAACCACGTCTCGTTTTACTGCTGCGGTTCCAGCGGCGCGGCGTTCTGGGTGAATGGGAACTGGGTGCATGTGACCAACCAATCTATCGCGCTCGACGTCGGCGAATCGCGCGAAACCGACGAGGTGAATGCGGTGGTCAACCGCGCGCGCTTCAACGTCGGCTGCAATGATAAGGAACCGGTGCAAGTGCAGGTTTTTTATCTCCCTCTGTCAACGCCAAGCCCGCCGACGCCCGCGCTATCGCCAACCCTATCGCCGCAGCCAGTCATGCGGAGCGCGACACCCTCGGCGACATTTGCTCCCCAGACGCGACCTCCGATGGTGACGCCAGCCACGCCGTCACGCTGAAGACCTGGAGCATCGTTTTGAACAAGCCATTGACGACTCTTTTTCCGCGCACCGCGCGCGTCAATACGCGCAGCCACCTCGAAATCGGCGGATGCGATTTAGTTGAACTCGCGCGCGAGTTCGGCACGCCGCTCTACGTCTTCGACGACACGCATCTCCGCGCGCGCGCGGCAGAGATCCGCGACGCCTTTCAATCCCGCTGGCAGAACTCGCTCGTGCTGTACGCGACCAAAGCGTACTATTCGCCGTACCTCGCCCGCTTGCTCAAAGACGCGGGGTTGGGGATTGACGTCACCTCGGAGGGCGAGATGGAGATTGCGCGGCGTGTCGGTTTGTCGCCCGACAAAATCTATCTGCACGGCAATAACAAGACTCCCGCCGAAATCCGCGCCGCGCTCGCCTTAGGCGTCACTCACATCGTCATAGACAATCTCGACGAGATTGCACTGCTCGCACGGCTGGCGGACGAAATGCGCGTGACGCCGCGCGTGCTCCTCCGCCTCGCCCCAGCCATTGACCCGCATACGCATCGCTATCTTGCCACTGGCGTCGCGGAATCGAAATTTGGCTTGCCGATGCATACGGGCGCTGCGATGGAAGCGGCGCAGCGTCTCGCGTCTCACACCTCACGTCTCACGTTAGTCGGCTTGCACGCGCACATCGGCTCACAGATTTTCGATCTCGCGCCCTACCGCGACACGATTGCCGTGCTCGCCGATTTTGTGGACGAATTGAAAAGCACCCTCGGCTTTGAACTGCAGGAACTCGATCTCGGCGGCGGCTGGGGCATCCCCTATACAGAAGAACAAAAGGCATTGACGATTGACGAGGTGGCGCAGACCCTTGTGGCAACGCTATCTGACCGGCAGCCACAGACTGCCCCCCGCGGTCTGCCGTCTGCGGTCTGCCGTCTTGTTTTCGAGCCCGGTCGCGCGCTCGTCGCCCAGGGCGCCGTCGCGATCTATGCCGTCGGGTCGGTCAAGGAAATTCGCGGCGTGCGGACTTTTGTCGCGGTGGACGGGGGCATGGGGGATAATATCCGCCCCGCGCTCTACGGCGCGCAGTATACCGCGCGCGTCGCAAACAGAATGGATGACGCGCCGACAACGCGCGTCGCCGTGGCGGGCCGCTACTGTGAGCAAGGCGATCTTCTCATCAACGCCGTTGAACTGCCGCGCGTGTCGGTCGGCGACGTAATCGCGATTCCCTGCGCGGGCGCGTACCAACTGCCGATGGCGAGCAACTATAATTTGATTCCGCGCCCGGCGGTGATCGCCGTGCGCGATGGTCAAGCGCGCGTCATCCGCCGCCGCGAGACGATTGAGGACATGCTGCGATGTGAGAGCGAATAGAGGCAACCGACCGGTTGCTCCACTCGAACAGCGGTCCCAGATATTCGTGCGCGCGTTTGTCTTCCATGCGTGCGCGCAAGGGCTGAACCGGCAATTCCTGCGCCAGCCAACCCTGCAGCATCTTGGCGTGCACACCCAACGGCAGGAGTATCGTTTCCACGGCGCGCAAGAGCATTTCCGTGTACCGTTCTACGTCATAGCCCCAACTCCCATCCCAGAATTCCGTGGCGCGGGCGCGGTCGCTCGGCACCGCGGCGGTATAGTCAGTAATCAGGTAGCGAATGGATTCGCCTGCATTCAGTTTGACGCCGCGCCCCGCCAGTTCTCGCGCCACAATCGCGTTCAGCGTATTCGTCGCATACGCTTGCGGATCGCGCGACAGACGATAGGTGAACGCCAAGTCTGACAGCGGCACTTGTCCTGCGCGCAGTGCGTCGACGCGCGCCGCGACCATTTCCAGGCAGTGCGGCAACCGCGCCGCGAGTTCCGCGCGCGTACGGGCTGACGTCATTGCGGCAAGCAATTCCAGCTGCGCCTTCTGGATAAATTTGGGCGTGTCGCCGCGCCGCGCCTCGATCCCGCGAAGCTTCAACTCGCCATCGCACCGCGCGCCGAAATAGCGATTGGGCACCCCCGCGTGCGGATTGACGCGCGATGACAAGAACGCAACCCATCTGTAGATGCCCTCCAATTCAATCGGCAGCCCCGTCGCGCGCGCAATCTCCTCCGCCAGGCGCGCGTACTCGGCTTCCGGCGTCCCGCGCTTGCGAATCCACAACGAATCGGTGAGCGCATGCAGCACGCGAAAACCGCGCGCTTCGACGATGTCTTTGGCGCGCAGCAAGACCTCGCGCCCGTACGCGGTCACCGCTTCGTGCGCTTCAATTCTGCCAAAACGCGCGTTCTTGTACCCCAGATAACCGAAACAAGTGACGAGCAACCATTTGTGCGCGGCGGCGCGGCGGCGGTCAAATTCTTTCTGCGGCTCCCCCGCCGCCTGCTTCAGCCGCCGTTTATACGCCATGCGCTTTTCGATCAAGGGCGCGAGGGTTTCGGGCACCAATCCGCGCGCGCGGCGGCAAATCGTATAACCGATTTCAGGCACGCGCGCGTCGGGGCAGCAGCGGCAGTGAATCGTCTCCGGGGAGATGTTGAACCGCGCCATGATCGCGGGATACATCGAAGCGAAATCGAGTTCGGCGACGTCAAAGTGCAAGCCGACGATCGGCTGATAGGTCAGTCCGCCTTTGTCGCCCGTCAGGAGTGCAGACGCCGTTTTGAATTCCTCGGGTTCGCTCTTGTGAAAAGGAATAAGATAGCCCTGCCGATACGCCGTCGAAACCTGCATCGCGCTGATGCCCGTGCCCGTCGAAACGCGCACGGTCTGCTGCGTCGGCTGCTGCGTCAGACGCGCGACTTCGATCGCGCCCTCGAGTCCATAATCTAAGAGCGACGCGTTTTCCAGGTCAATGTGCCAGCGCCCCAACAACGTGTGCGCCAGCGTCTTGTGAATGATGCGTCCATACGAAAAATACGAGCGCGCGGGACGCATCACGGGGCTGCACCGTGAATCGCGATTGAGCGGCAGCGGCAGGCGATAACGCCGCGCCGCGTCAAGGAGTTGCGGCAGAATGAATGAATCCCCCCAGCGACTGACAATCACGTCAGGATCGAAGCGCAGTAAATAATCGCGCACCCGCTCGACGACTTGGCGGCGGTCGTGAGTCGCGATGACGTAGGCGCGGCTGTCGCACGTGATTTCCAGCGGGGCGCGGTGTCCGTGGTTCGGATTGAGTTCTCCACCTTCGAGCTGGATGAACATGACGCGCAGCGGCGGGATCTGATAATCCAGCGCCCAGCGCGAATCGTCCGTCGTAATCTCGAGGATCGCCCGCGTGTCGTCAACCCGGACCTGGCAATAGGCCAACGGAAAAAGATTGCGCTCGAAAAAATAGAACTGCGCGGGGCTGAGATCGGCATTGTAGAGATCCAAAGTCGGGAAAGTATTGGCGACGCGCCGAACGATTGCCGCATACTGGGCAGGAATCTGGACCTGGACTTGCAGGACGACCCGCTGGCGGTGCGCGAAAACGTCATAGCGTTCGGCGCGCGCGAGCCGCGCGGATAGTCGCGCGCGGGTTATCCACTCGCAGACGCGGCGCAATTCCGCCGCCGAACCGCCGACAAAAAATGAGGGGCGCAATCGATCGCGCAAGTGGTGGGCTGCGCCGTCGTCGTCAATGAGCCAGACGCTCACATCATCCCCGTGCGCGTACACGTCGAAGAGCCAGCCCGTCAATCGTCGCATGCGTCCAACCTATGCGCATAGTTTTCGCATTCCGCCGCGACGGTTCGTTCGAGGCGAATCACTTTCTTCAAGATACCTCCGAGCATTGCCAGCGCGAACAGTTGAAACGGATCGGGAGACGAAGCGTAGGCAATCGGCGCAGACTGGGCGCGGATCATCGCAAAGAGTTGCCGCACGACGTCACGGTCTTCTTTGCGCAGCGCGCGCAGGTACGGTTGCCAGGTTTCCTCAAATTCGCGAATCAACTGCGTCGCGGTGGGCAAAGTGCGTCCCATAGAGATCTTCTCCTTTGCTGTGATTGGGCGCTGGCTTGACTTGCGCGATGTACGCGTGCCTTACCGCCCGTTTGCACGATTGGCGCGGCGAGTGCCCAGTACTCGTCGGCACTAGCGGCAACGAGTTCGAGAAAACTCTCGCGTCCGGGTTTCGGCGGCGCAGAGAGTGTAATCAGCACCGGCAAGCCCGTCCGAGTGACGCGTTTGAGTTGCGTGAGCACGTCGTTCAGCAAGTGCGCGGCTTGGTGATACTCGATCGACTCGTCGAAGAAAGTGTCCAGCAAGCCCAGCACGTAGAGCGCGCGCCAACGCTGCAGCAATGCCGCGTCGAGGGTCAGAATGCGGCGGTGCAGCTGATAGCAGGTGAATGCGCGCGATAACTCGATGCAGTCGAGCCGCCTGGCGGGATCGCCTCCGCCCGCGCGCGCCAGGCGCGCCAGCGTGTACAGCGCAAAGCAATTGTGTCCAATAACCATGCCGACGCGCTCACCGCGCTGCGTTCGCCGCGCTAGCGATTGAACCACCAGCGGATGAACCAGCGAATCCGGCGCGGCAAGCGCGACAACGTGCGAGGGGATTAGTAACTGTGCGGGGCTAGAATTGCCCGCCGCCGCATGAGCAAGACAGCGCGTTTTCATGCCCCAGTCATACCGTACAAACGTGCGCGTGTCTATGCTGGAAAGTGAGGATTAGTTGAGGATTTCGCTCAGGGGAAACAACTAATGGAAAGTAACTAGTGGTTCAAGGGGGAGAGCCTGCGGGCGAGTCCTTCAAATCTCGGCGATCCCGCAAGTCTGCCTAGTCCGCAAGCTCACGAATCACCCGCGCCAGTTCCGTGCGTGAGCGGACTTGCAACTTGACGTAGATATGCTGCAGGTGGGTTTCGACCGTGTGGACGCTGATCGAGAGGTCGCGCGCAATCTCGGCATTGCGTTTGCCATCCGCCACCAGGCGCGCCACCTCCATTTCGCGCGGGGACAGCGTATCCCACAACCACTCACGTGGACGCGCCGGACGCGCGGAGACATCGCCTATCAGATGGACATCGAACGACTTGCCTGGTTGGCGGCTGGACTGCCGGCGCAAGCCCTGGCGTAACTGTAGAATAAGGAAGAGTATGAGCGCACCAAGCAGCGCGTAGGCGACTGGAGCATACCAATCTGGACTAGACATATGTATCCCAACAGATCATCCGCCGATTGGCTGGATTTATTGCGCGTGTTCGAGACAAGCGACCTCACCTTCTTGACCATATCATACCAGAACTGGCGTTCTATGTCAATCATGACCGCCAGTTGCCAGTCAACACCAGTTGACCGGCAGATCCAGCGTCATTCTTAAGAAATTATTTATGATTGAGCAACTCTGGCTTAAGGAAGAGTGGTTATAATGAGCATTGAAAAGTGTTCGTTGAACTCGTGAACGCATAACAGCAAATCGGAGGTTGACATGGAGAAAATTCCGGCATCGGAAATCACGCCAGAGCATCTGTATCTGACGCGGCGTCAGTTCATTGCCGCAGCGAGCGCGGTTGCGGCGGGCGCGCTGTTGAGCGCGTGCGGCGTTCCACCAGCAACGCCAACACCTACAGCGCAACCGACCATCGCGCCCCCGTCACCTCAGCCAAGCAGAAACACGGACGAACTGGGCGACAAATTGACGCCCTTCGATACGGTTACCAACTATAACAACTTTTACGAATTCTCGCTCGACAAGGAAGACGTAGCGCCGCGCGCAAAGGAGTTCAAGACGGTGCCGTGGACGGTGCAGGTGGGCGGACTGGTCAACCAGCCGCGCACGTTCGGAATGGAAGACTTGCTCAAGTTCGAACAGGAAGAACGCATCTATCGCTTGCGCTGCGTCGAGGCATGGTCCATGGTCATTCCCTGGCTTGGTTTTCCTCTTGCGAAATTGCTCGCGGCGGTTGCGCCCCAGTCGAAAGCCAAGTACGTCCGCTTCGAAACCTTGCTCGATCCAAAGCAGATGCCAGGACAGCGTGACCCGTATTTCGGTTGGCCCTACGTCGAAGGGCTGCGGCTCGACGAAGCGATGCACGATCTGACGATTCTCGCAACGGGCTTGTACGGCAAACCATTGCCGCCGCAGGATGGCGCGCCGCTTCGATTGGTCGTGCCGTGGAAGTACGGCTTCAAAAGCATCAAATCCATCGTCAAGATTGATTTGGTCGAAGAGATGCCGGTTTCGTTTTGGATGCGCTCCGCGCCGCACGAATACGGCTTTTACGCGAACGTCAATCCTGACGTGTCGCACCCGCGCTGGTCGCAGGCAACCGAACGCCGCATCGGCGAGTTGAGCCGGCGCAAGACAATCATGTTCAACGGCTACGCTGACCAGGTGGCGCAGTTGTACACAGGAATGGACTTGCGAAAGCAATTTTGATGATGCTGCGCACGCTCAAATCCAACTGGCTGCGCCTCGTCGTTCACATCGGCGCGTGGATTCCGTTTGCGGTGATCCTGTGGGACGCGCTGGCGAACCAGTTGGGCGCGGAACCGATTCGGGAAATCATCTTTCGCACAGGCAAGACCGCGCTGATTCTGCTCGTGCTGTCGCTCGCTTGCACGCCTGCGAATACGCTCTTTGGATTCAGATCCGCGCTCAAGGTGCGCCGCGCGCTGGGACTGTATGCGTTTTGCTACGCGCTCGGACACGCGGCGGTTTTTATCGGCGTCGATTATGGATTCGGTCTTACCTTGCTCCAGGGCGCGATTCTCGAAAGACCGTACGCACTTGTCGGTGCGGCGGCATTCCTGATCTTACTGCCGCTTGCGCTCACTTCGACCCAAGGATGGATGAAACGGCTGGGCAAACGCTGGACGATATTGCACCGCTGGGTCTATCTGGCGGCGGTGCTCGTCATTGTGCATTTCGTCTGGCTAGTCAAACTCGACGTGCGCGAACCGCTGACTTATGGCGCCGTCGTCGTGCTGTTGCTTGCGCTGCGCGTGCATGGGGTGCATGAACTCGTCACACGCTTTCGTTCCAAGCCAAGCCTGCCCCCCGGTCAGAAAAACGACACACCTGCCGCACCAGCCGGCGCGGGTTTCTTGTTCCGCCAGAAATGTCCCGATCAGCACGAAGAAATCTAACAAATATCGCGCCCACCGTCGTTGCACGAGCGCGTTCGATCGCCACTCAGATACACGAGCAAGCCAGGAGCGAATGGCAACCCACTGGGACTGGCGGTTGCGCTTGCAATCGACACTTGCAATCGACGACTTGCAATCGACGACTTGACATGCACGCAAGAATGTGGTATATTAAGGGTAGAAAATTGAACAGTTGTCTGCCGAATCTCTCGTAGGACGAGAGAGCGGAGGAACCAATCGAGGGGTGAATCTCGCCGAGCGAGAAGAGTATCCTTCAGCTCTAACCCGTCAGCTAACTTCGTAGGCATTGAAGGGGACAGGCTTGTGGCGCAGATCGGCGCTTGTGAAACCACAGTCTACCCCCTGTGGTTTTTTGTTTGCGCGCAAAATGCCCTTCTTCTCCTCCTTTTCGATAGGTTGCTTCCTCCCGCCGGCGTCTGCGGGAGGAACAACCACCTTGGCGACGTGCCGCTTCTGCATCAGCGCGGATCAGAAGCGGCACTCCCTTTTCTGAGCCCCTCTTGATTTTTCACTTTTTCTGCGCGACAATACTACTGAGTAGATTTCGGGGGCTTGTTTCATAAAAGCGCGAGAGTGTCCTGGTGTGTCTTTGCGCGCCAGAGGGTTCGTGTTTTCGTCGCGTGATGAAGACAGGAAGGAGCAAAATGGTACGTAAAGCATTGTGCGTTGGCATCAATCAATTCCAGAACTATCCAAACAATGGACTGAATGGTTGTGTCAACGATGTCCATGACATGACGGCGCTGCTCACCGATTTTCTCGGCTTTACGAGTGCAGACATCGTCACGTTGACCGATGCGCAGGCGACCAAGGCGAACATCATGGCGAACTTGACCGCGATGGTGCAAGATGCCCAAGCGGGCAAGTTCGGTTATTTGGTTTTTTCGTTGTCGAGTCACGGCACGCAGACGCCCGACGTAAGCGGCGACGAGCCAGACAAGTTCGACGAGGCGTTCTGTCCGCATGACCTCGCGGCAGCCGGCGATCACTGGGATCCGCTGCATGTCATCCTGGACGATGAACTGCATGATCTCTTTATCCAGTTGCCCAGGAACGTTCTGCTCGAAGTCTACCTCGATACTTGTCACAGCGGCACGGGTTTAAAGGCAATTGACTTTTTGTTCGACCGCAAGCCACGCTATTTGCCGCCCCCTTCGCTCAAGGCGTTCGACCTGGTGGACAAACGCGAGTCGCGCGGGTTTTACCAATCGTTCGGCAAGAAGGCGACCAAGCAGCACATCTTGTGGGCGGGATGCCGTTCGGATCAGACGAGCGCCGACGCGCACATCGGCGGGACGTGGCATGGCGCGTTCACGTACTTTTTCTGTAAGCAAGTGCGCGCCAGCCAGAATAGACTGATCCGCGCTGACCTGTTGAAGAAAGTACGCGCCGACCTCAAAGCCGCGCGCTACACCCAGACGCCGCAGTTGGAATGTCAGGCGACGACGCGGCGGACCAAGATTGGATAAATATGTAGGGGCGACCCTGCGTGATCGCCCCCCTGTGTGGTCGCCCTTACATTTTATCGCGGCACCTCGGTCGGGTTACGCACGAACTGATTCACCATCCACCCGAACGATTTCGGCTGCCGATCCAACTCCCCCTGGATCAACTCGCTGCGCCGCCAGACGAGCCGCGCTTCTTCAGGGTCGAGGTATTGATCGAGGATTCTTTCCAGTGTCACCGTATTATCGTAGACCGTGTGGAACGATTTCCAGTTCTGCGCGCACAGCCGGGCGATGTACTCGTGACTGATTTGCCCTTCCGCTTCGCCGTGCGCAACGGGATGATCGAGCAACAACGCGATCGTATCCTGAATGTCGCGCTCCTCGAATGGGCAGCGCGACAGTTTGATCAGCAGCAGATCGGTCAGCGGCAGCGTTGGCGCAGCGAGCGCGAGCCGCCGCGTGAAATCGGCAAACCCGAAATTCGGATCGCACACTTCGACCACCAATCCATCTTTCTCGAAAACCCAGCCCCCTTTTCCTTTGGCGCGCCCGCGCAGATCATTCGCCGCGAAAATTCCTTCCAGCGCGAGCCAATCACCGCGCGGCGCGATGAAATCCACATCCTTGATCGCGCGCTGTAATTTCGGACGCGTTGCGATACTGGGACACACCGCATAAATCGCAACTCCGCCGATGATCCGCAGAGTCAATTCTTTTTGTTTGGCTGCGTGCACAAGCATTTTTGCAAATGCGGCTTGTTGTTCGCAGGTGATTGTAATAGTTTGCCCGCCACCGCCTCTGCCATCTCTATCGTCGTGCTTTTGCCGCCCATATCGTACGTCCGCACACGTCCTTCCGCGATCACTGCTGCAATCCCGTTTTCTAGTCGCGTCGCTTTCTCCGTTTCGCCAAGCCAGTCCAGCATCAACTTCGCCGCGAGAAACGTTGCAAGCGGATTGACCTTGTTTTGCCCGGCGTATTTCGGCGCGGAGCCGTGTGTCGGCTCAAAGACCGCGAACTTGTCGCCGATGTTACCGCTTGCCGCGAAACCTAGTCCACCGACCAGTTGCGCGCTCAAGTCTGAGACGACATCGCCGAAAAGATTGCTTGTCACAAGGACGCCATAGTGCTGCGGATTTTTTACCAGCCACATCATCATCGCGTCAATGTTGGCTTCCCACAATTCAACCGTGGGGAAATCGCGCGCGACCTGCCGCGCGACGCGTGTCATCAAGCCACTTGTCTCGCGCAGCACATTGGGCTTTTCGACAAGGGTCACCGCCGGATAGTTGTATTTCTGCGCGTACTCGAACGCGCGGCGGACGATCCGTGCCGCGCCTCGCCGCGTGATGATGCGCGCGGTGAGCGCCATGTCGTCCGCCGCGAT
>Ga0233422_10000810_pt1 | contig 14833 bp, 16 predicted proteins | sample Watercolumn_Mata_2_FD_182724 | JGI IMG/M metagenome (GOLD analysis project Ga0233422, IMG submission 182724) | Freshwater microbial communities from Lake Matano, South Sulawesi, Indonesia - Watercolumn_Matano_2014_110_MG | ecosystem: Environmental > Aquatic > Freshwater > Lake | place...
TCTTAAATTCTAGGCTGAAATTTCTCTGATTTCTCATGGCAAGGTCCTTTCTCTACTTCATTATAGATTATCCTGACCCTGCCAAACCTTCCTAACCTAAAGTGTCCAGTTTCAGGGGTTCGCTCCAGACAACACTTCTCTGGAAACCGTATTTGAAATTCCGGAAGGTACCGAACCGCAAAGAGCGGAGACGTACGACGACATAATCTTATGTGAACGCTTCAATACATATAGAGCCAATTGTCCTTATGTGATTCACATAGCGGGTACCCCAGACCGGGCACCCGGTCCGGACTTTATAAGGGAAGCTGAAGTAGCCCTTTCCGGTTGTGAGTTTGCTCCGATTGTTACGTACAGGGACCATATTGAATCAAAGGCAGGAGAGACAAGATATAACATGTTCTCCATAATACCAAAGGACGTATCACAGCGTGATGAGTTTGCCCGGATATTTATGGAAACAGGGAAACGAACTATAAACTACGGAATTAAGCTGCTTGGAACTTGCCCGGATATCCAGGTTAAAAAAATCGGAGAGGGGCACCCTTATCCCGGCGCCATATCTGGGTTCAAGAAAATTTACCTTATGATTGAGATATCCTCGCAGGTCAAGCCCGGAGACTACACGCTGTATTTTATAGTAGAAGCCAACGGACAAAATTGTGGTGAGCTCCCATGCGTCATCCACGTCACTGAATGAATTGGGAGGTTGCAAATGTACATTAGGTCTATTTTATTAATCGGTCTGTTATCTGTCGCTATCGGTGTCGTCCTTTGCACACACTGCCCCGCGGTGGTGCAAGCGGATGACTATAACTCGGATAACTACACCAGGGTTGTCAAGCCATTCAGTGTTGACCCGCTGACCCCAGCACTCTCTGGCCACCCAACCATAAGATGGTGCATGTAACCATCAGTGGTTCGGCAAGCGGCAGCCTGTCAGATATTGACTCAACTGTCTTTCAAGTAAATGATGAATATGGGACAATAGAGCCGACAATCTCTGACTTTAACACCACCATTCAGCTCGAAGCCTGGCGAGAGGGCAGTGACAAAGATGGTAGAATTTATACCATTTCAGTTACTACAAAAGATAAAGCAGATAACGAGGCATCTAGCTCAACCACAGTCGTTTGCCCCCATGATAAAGGGAAGAAATAAGTAGGATAAGAGTAAGAGATTGGTAAAGATTTAGTTCATGGAGGTGTCTGCAATGAGGCATAGATTTATGCATTATGCTCTTTTGCTATTAGGGATTATTCTCATCATTCCCCTGGTTGCTTGTGCAGGACTACTGGGGACGGCTTATGAATTAGGACCCGAGGTGCAGTGGTATAGGACTTTTGGCGATAGCGACGGGACTACTTATGGCACTTCGGTCCAACAGACCACGGACGGCGGCTATATACTATGCGGAAGGACGGAAACTCCGGGTGAACAAAGAGTCGCCTGGCTGATAAAGACAGATGCTCAGGGCAACAAGCTCTGGGATAAGATGTTCAACCCGGGGGAAAATGCAGAGGCAAATTCAGTTCAACAGACCATAGACGGCGGCTATATAATATGTGGAACTGTAGGGACTAGAGAAACTGATGGATGGATATACTATGTCTGGCTGATGAAGACAGATGCGGATGGCAACAAGGTCTGGGACAAGCTGCTTGTCACCAGCCAGTATGGAGCTTTGGGCCATTCAGCCCAACAGACCACAGATGGCGGCTATATTATATGTGGAAAAACTGGTGACCACCTATGGCTGATAAAGACGGATGCCGAAGGTAACACAATCTGGGATAAGACATTCGTTGGCCAGGATATGGACCAGGGCAATTCAGTTCAACAGACCACAGATGGCGGCTATATAGTTTGTGGATGGACACGCCCTCTGGTACAACATGTGATAGTAGGTAAGCCTAATGTCTGGCTGATAAAGACAGACGCAGACGGCAACAAGCTCTGGGATAAGATGTTAGGCGGCGAACTGTACGCCGAGGCAGCTTCAGTACAACAGACCACGGACGGCGGCTATATTATATGCGGAGTAGGAGAAACTGAAAAAAACATCGGTGCTCTAGGCCCCTTGCTGATGAAGACAGATGCTAATGGCAACAAGGTCTGGGACAAAATATTAGACTTCCGTGGCTATGGCTATTCCGCTCAACAGACCAGAGATGGCGGCTATATACTATGTGGAAAAATCAGGATCGGTACCGGCTGGGTCATTAAGACAGATGCGGAGGGTAACGAGCTCTGGGGGGAAGGGATCGGCAAAGGATTTGCATCGGCCAATTCTGTTCAACAGACTGCAGACGGTGGCTATGTCATATGTGGAGGTGAATACTCCGCCGAAGCCAACCATGTCTTGCTGGTTAAAATAGCCCCGGAGCAGTAAGAAACAGTCGTCTTTTTCCTTAGGTGATTCCTATCAGCCCTGCACAATAGCCTGCATTGGTTAGGGAAAGTCAACCGCTCTGTGTGGTTACTGCGCCTTTTAGGGTATTGTTTGGTCTGGCGGTTTCGGAACGGGGGCTATTTTGAGCCGGTATATAACACTGCCAGTATTTTAGCTTTGGTGTTGGTAGCTGATTTGACCAGGTGTGGTTGGTTGGAATCATAGTAAGCGGCGTCACCGGGGTGGAGGAACTCAGCTCGGTTGCCGACCTGAACCTGCACCTCACCTTCCAGAACGAAAAGAAACTCCTGACCGTCATGGGAGGAGAACTCTTGGGTATCGATGGGTAGCAGGGTTACGATAAAGGGCTCCATCATCCGATTGGCTTTCTCCGGAGCCAGCGATTCGTAGGAGTAGCCGTGTTGTTCACCCTTCTTTTTTCCGTGCCGGGCTACAGCCTGACCTTTGCCTTTGCGGACTACGGTTATGGGCTTATCGACGCCGGGGGAGATGAAATAGCCCATTTTCATGTCCAGCGCCTTGCCTAACCTTATTAGCTGACCCAGAGGCGGTGTCATCTCGCTTGACTCGATGCGATTCAATGTTTTTATATCAATGCCGGTGCGACTGCTGATGTCCTCAATGGTTAAGCCACGCATTTCACGTGCGGTTCGAATCCGTGCGCCCAGAGCTTCTTTTTCTTTGGCTGCCGGCTTGACAGGTGCCAGGCGGGAAACATCGGTCAGGAAATCTTCGTGTTTAACGCGCTTTTCCTCTCTTTTCATAGCTTTCCTCCTAGATTGCCCTTCCTGCCACGCCGATATGTCTGGCGATGACGATTCGCAGAATCTCGGATGTTCCCTCTCCGATTTCGAGAAGCCTCTGGTCTCGATAAAACCTTTCTATTCTAAAATCCTTCATCAAACCGTAGCCGCCGTGTAGCTGCAATGCCTGATGGACACAGCGGTGCATGATTTCCGAGCAGTAAAGCTTAGCCATGGCTGCCTCTCTGGTTATGGAGAGGTCGCTTTCTCGCATCCAGCAGACCTTGTACAGAAATGTCCGGGCAAGCTCAATCTCAAGCGCCATGTCCGCTAGCTTGAAAGCGTTGACCTGGAAGGAGCTGATAGGACGACCGAACTGGACACGCGAGTTGGCGTACTCCAGGGCTATCTCGAAAGCTCCCTGCGAGCCGCCAAGTCCCATGGCAGCAATGCTCAGACGTCCGCCATCCAGGGTGGCAAGCATCTGGTGGAAGCCATCGCCTATTTTACCCAGTAGATTTTCTTTGGGCACGGTGCAGTCATCGAAAAAGAGCTCACCTGTATTAGATGAACGCCACATCATCTTGCCTTTCATCTCCTTGGCGGTGAAGCCGGGCGCATCCTTGGGGACAATAAAGCAACTGAGCTCTGTATGTCCAGCTTCTCGTTTGCCGGTGACAGCCTGGACGACGATGACGCCAGTTAAAGGACAGGCGGCGTTGGTGATGAAGATTTTTCTGCCGTTGATAATCCATTGGTCTCCCTTGAGCCTGGCTGTAGTCCGCGAGCTGCCAGCATCAGAGCCAGCCTCGGGCTCAGTGAGACCAAAAGCTGCCAGATATCTGCCGCTGCAGAGATGGGGAAGCCATTCCTGTTTCTGTTTTTCGTTACCGAAATAGTAGATTGGACCTATGCCCAGTGAGTTTCCGGCAGCGATGGTAGCTGCCTGGGAGCCGTCCACTCTGGCTATCTCCTCCACTACGATGATATAGGAGATGTACCCCATGTTCGAGCCGCCGTATTTCTCGGGAACGAAGCAGCCAAGTAGACCCAGTTCAGCCATTTTCTGCGTTAGCTCAACGGAGAACTGTTCTTTTTCGTCCAGCTCTCGGGCAATTGGGGCTATCTCTCTCTCGGCAAAATCTCGAACCGCCTGACGTGTTAGTTTTTGTTCCTCGGTTAGCTCGAAATCCATGGCGTGACTCTCGTGCCTCACATTATTTTGCTTGTATGGTTTCCAGCTATTATGTCTTGCGGTGTTTTTTGATGAATCTGCCCATTCTTTTCAGCGCTTCTTCGATGTCGGGTAGGGCGGTGGCATAGCAGCAGCGGAGGTAGCCTTCACCACACTGTCCGAAAGCCGTGCCCGGGACCACGGCTACTTTTTCTTCCCATAGCAGCTTTTCAGCGAATTCTTCTGAGGTCATACCGGTTACTTTTATAGATGGGAAGGCATAAAAGGCGCCTCTTGGTTCGAAGCAGGACAAGCCGATATCTCTAAATCCCTTGACTATGATTCGACGACGGCGGTCGTAATCTCTGACCATAGCTTCTACCTCGCTGTCGTCAGCCTTTAAGGCTTCCACTGCTGCCATCTGCCCCATTATGGGAGCACATAGTATGGTGTATTGGTGAATCTTGGTCATGGCTGCGACAATTTCCTTATCGGAAGCGGCGTAGCCTATTCGCCAGCCAGTCATGGCATAGGCTTTGGAAAAACCGTTTAGCAGGATGGTGCGCTCCCTCATGCCCGGCAGAGTGGCGAGGCAGGTATGCTCTACGCCGTAGACCAGCCTGCCATAAACTTCGTCTGAGATAACCAGGAGGTTATATCGCTTAGCCAGTTCAGCGATTTGAGTCAGTTCTTCCTTTGATAGAACTGCGCCGGTAGGGTTGGCTGGATAGCCAATCAGTATGGCTTTTGTCCGCTGCGTAATCCGTGGCTCGATATCAGCAGCGGTTATTTCAAAATTGTTCTCCTCGGTAGTGGGCACCTGGACAGGTACTCCACCGGCAAGGCTGACGGAAGCGGGGTAGGCGACATAGCAAGGGTCGGGCATGATGACTTCATCGCCCGGGTTTAATATAGCTCTCATGGCAAGGTCGAGAGCTTCGCTGACGCCAACGGTGATGAGGATTTCACTATCGGGGTTGTAGGTCAACCCAAAGCGAGAATCTAGGTGCTTGGCTAATTCTGTTCTTAGCTCAAGCGTGCCTTTGTTGGAGGTGTACATGGTGTAGCCTTTTTCCAGGGAGTAAATGGCGGCTTCACGGATGTGCCACGGGGTGACGAAATCAGGCTCGCCCACGCCCAGAGAAATTACACCCTCTATAGAGGAGAGTAAATCAAAAAACTTCCTGATACCCGAGGGTTGGATTCTCTTCACCATTTCGGATATGTAGCTTTGAGATAGCTTAGTGTTGATTGACCCGCTTTTGGACACAGGAACCTCCTGTCTGCAAAGCAGAGAATGCACTTATGATTAAGGGGCTACAGGCAGGCGTTTAGTCTCTTCCCCACCCTCGAATATTTCGCCGTCTTCCTTGTATTTTTTCAGTATAAAATGAGTAACGGTTCCCTGCACTGTTTCCAGGGTTGCCAATTTTTCTGAGACAAAAACAGCGACTTCCTGCATAGTTTTACCGGCTACCAGCACTGCTAAATCGTAGGCGCCGGAGGCGAGATAGACGGAACGGGCTTGAGGGAAACGATAGACGCGTTCGGCTATAGCGTCGAAACCAACATTGCGCTGCGGGACAACCTTGACCTCTACAAGTGCCCAGACCTGCTCCTCGCCCAGTTTTGCCCAGTCAATGACAGCCTTGTATTTCAGGATGGCGCGGTTTTCCTCAGCCTTTTTAATCGCCTTTTTCACTTCGGCGACCGATACACCGGTCATGGTTGAGATTTGCTCCGGCGTCAGCCGGGCATCTTTTTCCAGAGCTTCAAGAATCTTTTTCATGTCACTTCCTCACCTTTAGTTAATAAGCCACCACTGGTCTTGAGCCTCATTATAGCAGAGTTCGAAGCGCTTCTCATCTTCAGTGGTTACCCGGAAGAATCTTTTGCCCGGCTCCAGCCACTCTTTATCTATCCGCGATATTTTGCACTCCTTGTCCTGCCAGAAGAAGATGAACGGTCGTTGAGCATAGGTATGACCTGAATAGCATTTAACTTCAATTTTATCCAACCCCATCCCCTTTATCCTTTTCCCTCTTTAAAGTATGGAGGGGAAAAATAAATTTCTGAGATTGCCACGTCGTCCTTCCCGGATGGGAAGGGCTTCCTCGCAATGACATGTGAAAGCTCTATATGGCTGGTTTTCTCTTGTGCCAGTCGGTAGCCTGCTCGTAGGCAAAGGCGATGCGAAGTATGGTTTCTTCATCGAAGGGCTTGCCTATAATCTGCATACCTATGGGTAGACCGTCGGCGAAGCCAGCTGGGACAGAGATTGCCGGCAGACCTGCGATGTTTATGGGCAAGGTGCAGACATCGCTTAGATACATTTGTATGGGGTCATCCACTTTTTCACCGAGCTTAAACGGCACTGTGGGCGATGTCGGGGTGACCAGTGCATCGTATTTTTGGAAAGCCTGGTCAAATTCCCTTCGTATCGAGGTGCGGACTTTCTGGGCTTTAAGGTAGTAGGCATCGTAATAGCCGGCAGATAGGGCGTAGGTTCCCAGCATGATGCGCCTCTTGACCTCAGCCCCGAAGCCAAACTGCTTTGTTTTCTCCATAGCCTCCCACATGTTGTGGGTGTCCTGATAGGAGAAGCCGTATTTTACGCCATCATACCTGGCGAGGTTTGCTGAAGCCTCAGAAGGGGCTAAGATATAATAAACGGCAAGGGCGTATTTAGTGAGCGGCAACGAGGCATCCCAATCTAATTCAGCTCCCAGCTCTTTTAATTTGCTTATAGCTGTCTCTATGCTGGCTCTCACTTCTTTCTGCATGCCCTCGACGAAGTATTCTTTAGGTATGCCTATGCGTAGCTTTTTGAGTTCAGGAATCAATGCTTTGCTGTAATCAGGAACTGGGTGGGGAGCCGAAGTTGAATCTCTGGGGTCGTGACCAGCGATAACATTAAGCACCAGGGCGCAGTCGGCGACATCTTTGGTTATGGGGCCAATCTGGTCGAGCGAACTGGCAAAGGCAACCAGCCCGAAGCGGCTTATCCTGCCGTATGTTGGCTTTAAACCGACCACGCTGCAGAAGCCGGCAGGCTGGCGGATGCTGCCACCGGTATCGGAGCCCAGGGCGTAGATAGCCTCATTGGTAGCCACGGCGACAGCTGAGCCGCCACTGCTGCCACCGGGAACACGGTCGAGGTCCCAGGGATTTCTTGTAGGGAAGAAAGCAGAGTTCTCTGTCGACGAGCCCATGGCGAACTCATCCATGTTGGTCTTGCCTAAGATGACCGCTTTGTTTGCTTTTAGTTTCTCTACGACTGTGGCATCGTAAGGCGGAATGAAGTTCTCCAGGATTTTTGAAGAGCAGGTGGTCTTTATGCCCCTGGTGCACATATTGTCTTTAATTAAAGCCGGTATGCCGGTTAATGGCTTGATTTTGCCGCTGCTTATGAATTTATCTGCCTCTTTCGCTTGCTTTAAAGCAGCATCTTCGGTGACGGTTACGCAAGCGTGGACTTTGTCTTCAACCTTAGCCAGGTGAGTCAAAGTGGCTTTGGTCAGTTCAACCGAGGATACTTTTTTCTCTTTTAGAAGCTGATGAGCCTGGCTGATGGTTAGCTTATGGAGGTCATTCATGGTTTATTCCAGAACAGCACGCGTTTTGAAACAATTGCTGTCTCTCTGTGGTGCATTAGCCAGTATATCTTCCACCGGATAGGATGGCTTTGCCTCGTCTTGCCTTAAGACATTTTGCAGAGCGATGGATTGAGCTGTGGGTGGCAGGTCGGTGGTATCAACTTGTTTCAGTATCTCGAAGTTTTCCAGTATGTCTGATAGCTGGATTCTGAACTTCTCGATATCGTCTTCGCTCAATCCTAGCCTGGCTAAAAGGGCGATGTGTTTTACTTCCTCGCGACTTAATTTCATTTTTGCTATACCCCGGAAGATGGTGAAGGCTGTCTTTAAAAAGTAACGCTGGATATTATAACACAAAGTGTGGTGGAGGCATCTTGTCATTGTGGGTCCTTCGCCTAGTGTCATTCTGAGTCCCGATGTAATCGGGACGAAGAATCTGGCATGGCTCAGGATAAACTCTGCGTGGCAGTCTCACATCGTTTCCCCAGCATGAGATTCTTCGGTCGCTCCGCTCCTTCAGAATGACGGAGGAAGTGCTGAGGTCGCCACGGGGTTACGCCCCTCGCGATGACATCAAGAATTCCGATGGCGGGTAGGCATGGTGATGTGTAGCTGTCTTGACGATTGGAGTCAGAGATTGCTACAATGCCACTGCCCTAAAGGGCAAATCACAATTAGAAACGAGGTGCGATAAGTGCATCATTTCGAACCAGAAAAAATCCGTAACGTTGCTCTGTTATCACATTCTGGGGCTGGGAAAACATCGCTGGCTGAAGCGATGCTTTTCAGTTCAGGGGCTGTCAGTCGCTTAGGGAATGTAGCTGATGGGACAACTACCTCAGATTATGACCCTGCTGAGATAAAGCGCCAGATAAGCATTAACCTGTCTTTGCTGCCATGCCAGTGGAAGGACTGTAAGCTTAATATAATCGATACCCCGGGTTACCCTGATTTTGTGGCTGAGGTCAAAACAGGGTTGGCAGTTAGCGAAGGTGCGGTCGTTGTGGTTTGCGCGGTCTCTGGTGTGGAGGTAGGCACTGAGCAGGTTTGGGGGTATGCGAGCGAGGCAAAATTGCCACGCCTTATTTTTGTGAATAAGATGGACAGGGAGAACGCGAACTTCTTTAATGCCTTAAAGGAAATTCAGGCAAAACTGGGACCGAAATGCTTGCCGATTCAATTGCCCATAGGTTCTCAGAAAGATTTCCAGGGTATAGTGGACTTAGTGACGAAGAAGGCATATAGTGGCACACCGTTGAAGGAGACTGAGATACCATCGTCTCTTCAAAGTGAGGTTGATTCCTATCGTGAAAAGTTGGTTGAAGCAGTGGTGGAGGTTGATGATGAGCTTATTGTCAAATATTTGGACGGTGAGGAGATAAATGACGAGCAGATTTATCGCTGCATAAAAGAGGCGACCAGACTGGGTAAAGTCGTGCCAGTGTTGCTTGGTTCTGCCTTGAAGAATACCGTAGTAACCCCTCTGCTGGATGCAATTCACGATTATATACCCTCGCCTGGAGAGCGAGAGTCGGTGAAAGCCACAAATGCATCCACTAAAGCTGAAGAGGTGGTTGAGCCGATTCCAGGTCCACCTCTATCGGCTTTTGTTTTTAAGACTACTAATGACCCTCGTGTGGGCAAGGTCACCTATTTCAGGGTTTATTCAGGAACTATTTCCAGCAATTCGCAGACGTGGAATGTTAACAAGGGGGCTGCTGAACGTATAGGTCAGCTTTTTGTCCTGCGTGGTAAAACACAGGAAGCGGTTTCCCAGCTTAGCGCCGGTGACATCGGTGCTGTGGCTAAGCTAGCCTCGACAACTACGGGGGATACGCTTGGTTCGCGTGAACATCCGCTGAAGTTTGCTCCTATTGAATTCCCGGCGCCACTATTGAATATGGCTGTCCATCCTAAAGCCAGAGGTGATTTGGATAAGATGAGCACGGTGTTGCCTAAAATATGCGAGGAGGATTTTACACTGAAAGTGCACCGAGAGGCTGATATCGGTGAGATATTACTTGGAGGAATGGGGGAAACACATCTTGATGTCGCTGCTGAAAGGCTTTCGAGCAAGTTCGGCGTGGAAGTTAACCTCCAGCGACCTAAAGTCCCTTATAAAGAGACTATTAATACAACAACTGAGGCGGAATATAAACATAAGAAGCAAACCGGTGGACATGGGCAGTATGGTCATGTCCTTCTGGAGCTGGAGCCTTTGCCCAGAGGTACCGGCTTTGAGTTTACAGAGAGAGTTGTTGGTGGAGCAGTGCCTAGGAATTATATACCAGCGGTGGAGAAAGGGGTCAATGAGGCTAGGCTTGAGGGGGTCCTGGCTGGATATCCTGTAGTTGATGTCAGGGTAACCCTTTTTGATGGCAGCTCTCACCCCGTGGATTCGTCTGATATGGCTTTTAAGATCGCTGCTGCGCAGGCTTTGAAAAAAGGCTTGGCTGAAGGACAGCCTGTCTTGCTCGAGCCAATAGTGAACATGACAATCACCGTGCCAGACAATTTTACCGGTGATATAATCGGTGACCTTAACACCAAGCGAGGACGTGTGTTAGGTATGAATCCAGGAAATGGAATCAATATTATTCAAGCACAGGCGCCGCTGGCAGAGGTCCAGCGTTATGCTGTTGACCTGAGGTCAATGACTCAGGCGCGCGGCACCTTCACAGTTGAATTCAGCCACTATGAAGAAGTGCCAAGCCAGGTAGCCCAGAAAGTTATAGCCCAGAAGGCTAATCAATAACAGAGTTGCTGGTCTATTAGCCAGCCAAAAGTTCCTTGACCTTTTCCGTAAAGGCTGGCAGGACCTGTTTCCAATCGCCTACCACGCCGAAGCGAGCTTCTTTAAATATATTAGCCTCAGGGTCTTTGTTGATGGCTATTATGTTTTTGGCGCCGGAGCATCCAGCCAAGTGCTGACTGGCTCCAGAGAGACCTACTGCGATGTAGAGTTCCGGTGTAACAATTTTGCCGGTAAGCCCGATTTGCATAGTGTCTGGTACCCATTTGTTGTCACAAGGTGGTCTTGAAGCTCCTACTGCACCCTTTAGCACCTTGGCTAGTTCCTCAAGTTGTTTGAAGCCGTCTGGTCCTCCAATTCCTCTTCCACCAGCGACGATTGCCTGAGCATCTTCGAGCTTTACTCCGACGACCTCTTCCTTTACTGTTTCGAGTACCTTTGTTCTTATCTTCGCCGTGTCCAGCTCAACTTTTATGGGAGCAATCTCGCCTTTTCTTGATTCATCAGGTGCCAATGGCGACATTGCTTTTTGCCTGACTGTAGCCATCTGGGGGGAAAGCTCCGAAGCGAAGGTGGCACGAGCATTACCGCCGTAAACAGGTCGGGTTTGCTGGAGCAGCTTTGTCCCCGGGTCGATGCTGAGTTCGATGCAGTCCATGGATAAGCTGACGCCAAGTCTAAATGCCAGTCTGGGAGCCAAATCACGTCCTACGGATGTTTGTCCGAAAAGTAGAACGCGTGGCGAAAGGTCTTTTACTGCTTTTTCCAATACGGTAGTGTATGAATCTGTTTGGTATTCCTTCAGTAGCGGGTCTTCAGCGGTGTATACTTTATTTGCGCCGTATGCGATAGCTTGCTTAGGGGCATCGCCTAACTTATCGCCGGCTAATATGCATAGCAAATCTTCTTTCAGTTCATCGGCTAGACGCCTACCGCAACCCAGAAGCTCAGTGGTGATTGAGCTTAGTTTGCCCTCCACCAATTCGCCATAGACCATGATTCCTTTATATTCAGCCATTATAACCTCCTTGATTACTTCTTGGTTCTAGATTATTTTTGCTTCTCTTAGTCTCGTAGCCAGTTTAGAGGCGGCTTCTGCGGGGGTATCTGCCTCTACAATTTCGCATTTGCCTTCCTTAACTGGTTGGAAAAGCTTGAGAAGCTTGGTTCGTCGACCGGCGGCGCCTATTTGTGAGGGCTCGAGGCCGATGTCAGAGGGCTTCCAGACTGTCGGCTGCTTTTTAGCTGCTGCCATAATTCCTTTGAGTGTGGCATAACGGGCTTCACCGAGTTCGTTGCTGACTGTAATCAGAGCGGGGAGTGTTATCTCGATGACCTGATAACCATCGGCGATGACTCTTTCCACTTTGGCTTTGCCATCAGTAATCTCTACTTTCTTAGCCACAGTAACGCTGGGAATTCCGAGTATTTCTGCGATACCTGAACCAACCTGCCCAGCATCCCAGTCGGCTGCCTGGCGACCACAGAAGATGAGGTCATATTCTCCAATCTTTTTGATGGCTGTGGCGAGAGCATTTGCGATTGACCAGCTATCTCCGCCTTCGAAAGCTTCGTCTTCGAGGAGGATTAGCTCGTCAGCTCCCATGGAAAGAGGTTTTTTAACCACATCCCGCAGCAGGTTATTGCCTAGGCTTAAGACTGTAATTTTGCCACCCTGCTGGTCCTTTATCCGGAGCGCTGCTTCCACAGCTTGCTCATCGAAGGGGCTAACGACAGGGGGTACTCCTGGTGGTGGAACCACCTTGTTAGCAGATAGGTCGATTTTGAAACTTGCCGGTGGTGCCTCCGGGTCTAGCACTTGCTTGCAGCAAACTATCATGTTTAGGGGCATTATTTTTCCTCCTTCAGAGAATTTTTGCTTTTGGGTTGAACCAAACAAATACTTTAGGACAAATCACGCTTTTTGTCAAATTGGCTGCCCTTAAAAATCTATTTTGACTAATCTCTTAATTCCATTTAAATCTGACATAAATTCTAAATTTACCTTGCCGAGGTAATTATGTATTAAATGGCTAACCTTCTTCTCCTGGTTTTGTCCTATTTCTAGAAAAAGACAGCCCTTATTGTTGATTTTCTCTTTGACTTGCGCTAAAAGTTGGTGAATATAGTCCAATCCGCTTGCGCCGCCGTCTATTGCTATTCTCGGCTCAAATCTGGTTATTTCTGGGCTTAAATTTGCCAGTTCTGAGCTTTTGATGTAAGGCAGGTTGGCAACTAGCAGGTCAACGGGATGAGGTAACGGCTCTAGCAAGTTACCTTGTAGGAGGGTAATTTGGTCTGCGACATTATGATATTCGCAGTTTAGCTTGGCAACTTCGAGAGCCGAATAAGATATGTCTGTGGCGTAGATTTTGCTCTGGGGCAAATTTATGGCAAGGCTGATGGCAATAGCTCCGCAGCCAGTTCCGATGTCGGCAATTAAAGGTGGTCTTGCAAGATAAGTACTGCTGTTCCTGGCGAAATCAAGAGCCGTGTCTACAAGGAGTTCAGTCTCCGGGCGGGGAATGAGGACACGTGAATCAACATAAAAATCAGTGCCGTAGAATTCCCTGTTGTTCAGAATATAGGCTGCAGGTTCATGGCGGAGGCAGCGCTCAAGCAGCTCCTGTAATTTCACCTTTTGTTCTTGGCTTAGGGTCAGCTCGGGCTGCGTGTATATTTGGACTGGTGACAACTTTGTTGTGTAGCCTAGCAGCATTCTGGCTTCGATATGGCTATCGTCTGTGCCGTTCGATCTTAGAATGCGGGTAGATTGTTGAAGTGCCTGAGCTAATGTCATAACTGGCTTCCCTCTAGTAGCTTCACCTGCTCATCGGCGGCTAGGGCTTCGATGATTTCGTCGATTTCGCCATCGAGGATGCGTGGCAAATTGTGGAGGCTAAGATTGATGCGATGGTCGGTGAGGCGGTCTTGGGGGAAGTTGTAGGTACGGATTTTTTCGGCACGCTCACCGCTGCCTATTTGCGAGCGTCTCTCCTCGGTTAGCTCTTCGGATTTTTTGCTTTGCTCCTTGTCTAAGAGGCGAGCCCGGAGCACTGCCATGGCTTTCATTCTATTTCTTAACTGAGAGCGCTCATCCTGGCAAACTGCCACTATACCTGTAGGCAAATGGGTGATGCGAACTGCGGTGGTCACCTTGTTTACATTTTGTCCACCGGCTCCACCGCTGCGGAAAAAATCAATCCTGACGTCATCGGGTTTGATAGCTACCTCTATCTCTTCAGCTTCAGGTAGGACTGCCACTGTGGCTGTTGAGGTGTGAATCCGCCCTGAAGCCTCTGTGGCTGGCACTCTTTGTACTCGATGTACGCCACGCTCATATTTCAAACGGCTGAAAGCACCCTTGCCCTTTATCTCGAAGATTATCTCTTTAATTCCACCGAGTTCAGTCTGATTGCTATCGATGATGTCTACATGCCAGCCCTTGCTTTGGGCATAGCGGCTGTACATACGGAAGAGGTCAGCGGCGAAAAGGGAGGCTTCTTCACCGCCGGTACCGGCTCTGATTTCCACAATTACATCCTTATTTTGGTTGACATCTTTGGGTAATAGGGATAGCTTCAATTCATGAATAATGGTGTCCTGTCGTTTTTTTAAATTGGCTATCTCATCTTTCACCATCGGTATCATGTCGGGCTCGAGTCCATCATCGAACATGGCTTGAGTTTCCTGCAGGGCTTTGGAAACTGCTTTATATTGGCGATACTTGTTTACGGTGCTTTCCAGGCTAGCCTGTTCCTGAGCTAATGTTTGCAGGCGTGTTGGATTGGAGGATAACTCTGGCTGAGCTATCAGTTGATTTAATTCCTCATAGCGCTTTTCGATTGACTCGAGTCTGTTGAACATACTTATTTTCAGTGTGAATTATATCATAGCTTTGAGTAAGATGCTCCCGGTGGTTCGCACCTTATCGAAGCTATTTCCGCGGGACTTGATGGGTGTCCCCGCCTGTATTGACAGGAGCAGTAGGCTGTGTTATTATAGTAACCTGCTTCGAGTGCGCACTTTAACAACTGGATAGTGGAAGGAAAGATTTTTCAGAGAGTTTGATCCTGGCTCAGAATGAACGTTAGCGGCGTGCCTGATGCATGCAAGTCGAACGCCCTTATGACCAGCAAGGGTTATCAGGGAGTG
>Ga0233422_10000813_pt1 | contig 14813 bp, 12 predicted proteins | sample Watercolumn_Mata_2_FD_182724 | JGI IMG/M metagenome (GOLD analysis project Ga0233422, IMG submission 182724) | Freshwater microbial communities from Lake Matano, South Sulawesi, Indonesia - Watercolumn_Matano_2014_110_MG | ecosystem: Environmental > Aquatic > Freshwater > Lake | place...
AGTACCGATTGCTTACCCTGCAGATGTACGACGACGACAACGCAGCCAAATTGGAAAAAATGGTGAATACACTGAGCGAATCCGATTACGTCGTGCTGGCGACACAGCGTCTCTCTACGCCGATTACGCGCCTGGCACAACGCTATCCGATTTCGTCGCGCTATTACCGCATGCTTTTTGACGGACAACTGGGTTTTGAACTAGCCGCGTCCGCCGTCAACGGCATCGCGTTCGACGGGCTGGTGATTGCGGATGATCGCTTCGACGGCATCGCGCCGCCCTTGTTCTCCTCATCCGACGCGCTCGTGTGGAACTGGGGACGCGCCGACGAGAGTTTTACTGTCTACGATCATCCCTTGCCGCTCGTCTTCAAGAAAACGCGCGCGCGCTCGGGCGACGAATTACGCGCGCTCCTTGCACCCTGATCACGCAACACGCATCACGGATTACGAATCACGGAGTCACTTTGAAACTTTCCATCCTCATCCCGATCTACAACGAACGCGCGACGATTCTCGAAATCATCCAACGCGTCCAAGCCGTGCCGTTCGAAAAGGAAATCATCGCGGTGGACGACGGCTCGATTGACGGCACGCGTGAATTGCTTCCGCAGATCGAACGCCAAGGCGTCGTCGTTTTGTACCACGACCGCAATCGCGGCAAAGGCGCGGCGATTGTCACCGCGCTCGCGCGCGCGACGGGCGACATCGTCGTCATCCAGGACGCCGATCTGGAGTACGATCCCCGTGACTACAAGCAACTCGTCGAGCCGATTGTCGAGGGGCGCGCCAAAGTCGTCTACGGCTCGCGTTTTCTCGGTCCGCGCATGGCGATGTTCTTCTGGCACATGGTCGCGAACAAAATGCTGACGCTGATGACGAACATCCTGTACGACGCGATCCTGAGCGACATGGAAACGGGCTACAAGGCGTTCCGCGCCGACATCATCAAGGGGATGCGCTTGCGCTCGCATCGGTTCGATTTCGAACCCGAGGTGACCGCGAAAGTGCTCAAGCGCGGAATCCGCATTTTCGAAGTGCCGATTTCGTACTATGGGCGCGAGTACAGCGAAGGCAAGAAGATCGGGATGAAGGACGGCTTTATCGCAATCTGGACGCTGTTGAAATACCGGTTCGTGGACTAGGGCGACGGTGATCCTTCGCGGTTGGATCGAAGCGCATCTGGACGCGCTGACTTTTAACGACGCGCGGTTCGTCTTTCCCTTTCCGGTGATTGCCGCGACGCTGGCATTGCACTTGGCGGGGCTGGCCGCCGCTGCGTACTTGTTCCAACTGCCTGTGTGGGTTGCGCTGCCCGCGCTGGTTCTCCTGCTCGTCGTGCCGGCGCGCGCGTCCCGCGCGCGCGGCGGGTTTGCCATCCACACACTTGCCCCGCTCTTTTCTCTGGACTTGATCATCGCCGCGCGCCTGATCTACATTCGCGTCCTGGGCGGCAATGTGCCCGGCTATTTTGACTACAACGCACCCGAGCTGCGCTCTTCCCTGTTTCGGCTGGAGCCGTGGCTAGTCTGCGCGTTCGTCTACACTCTGGCGATCCAGGTGCGCTATCTCGCGCGGCGCGAGTGGCAGCGCATTTCACGCTGGGGAGCAGTCGCCCTCGCGGTCGTCACCTTTGCCTGGGCAGGCGCGCTCTACGTCGGGCAGCGAACGCACGGCGTCACGGGAACTGACCCGTACGCGTACGCGCAGATGGGGATTGATCTCGCGCAGCGCGGCACACCGCTGCATCGGTTCACGCTGTTTGAGAGCGTTGCGCCTCTCAATATCGCTTGGTCGCCGATCGTGCATCCGGGTTATCACATCCCGATCAATGCGGTTGGAGATGCGCCGACCGTTTGGCCCATTGGCGGTTCAGTCGCGTTCGCGCTCGCGTACCGCTTCGCCGGCATGCCGGGGCTGTATCTCGTCAACCCGCTCACGAGCTTGCTGCTGCTCGCGGCGAGCGGGTGGCTCGCTTGGGAATTGTTCCACGATGCGACGGATCGAAGGTGGGGCGCCGCGCTCAGCATTGCGATTCTGGCGACATCCCACACGCTTTTCGATTGGGCGACCGTGCCAATGGTAGATGCGCAGGCGGCTTTTTTCTCCGTCCTGGCGATTGGTTGGGCAATCCGCTTTGCGCGCCAGCCGCAGAGACGTTCCAGCGGAACATCACTACCGTTTGTTTTGCCCATGTTGAGCGGACTCGCGCTCGGCATGGCATATTTCGTGCGACACACCCAGTTGCTGATCGTGCCGGCGGTCTGTGTCCTGCTGTCGCGTCCTTCGCGGAACCGCGCTCCGCGAGATGGGCGCGTCCGCGCGCTCGCCGTCGCGGGACTCGCCTCATTTTTGGTAGCAGTGCCGGATCTGTGGTATCATCAGACTGTTTTTGGCGGCTGGCTAATCCCAGAATCCCGCGAGTTGAGCCTGTTCTCGATTGCGGCGATTGGAGAGACACTCGGCGGGTTCAAGGCCGGTCTGTTTGCCGCGCGCGAATTCGGCTGGCTGCTGCCCTTTCTGCTTTACGGCGCGTACCGCCTGGCGCGCGACCAGCGCGTGGAATTCGCTGCGCTCGCGCTGTGGGTGCTCGTCTTGATCGGTTTTCACTTGTTGTATCCCGCGCTGCGCTTGCGTGATCTGCTGCCCGAGTTTCCGCCGCTCGCGATAATCACGGCATACGGCATCGTCGCGCTAATCCGTGCGCTGTGGCGCGATCGGCGCAACTGGCTCAAACTGGCTGCCGCCGCGGGTTTCATTGCGACGCTGTTCGTGCTGCTGATGCGCGTCTGGAACGTCGTGCCGATTCCGTTTGGCGAACCGCAATACTCGTACGGATACATGACTGCTGCGCAGCGCGCCGCGTTCGATCAGATTGCTGCGCTTGCGCCGTCGCGCGCGGTGATCGGTTCCTCGGCGAATTCGGGCGCGCTTGATCTGTACGCCAGGCGTGAGACGTTCCTGCCGGCGATGTGGTCGCCGCAGGAACAGGATATTTTTCTCGCCAAGATGTTGCGCGAGGGGAGAAGGGTTTTCGTTCTCGAAGACAGCGCGGAGATGACCAACCTGCGCCACCAACTCGAAGCGCGTTATGCGTTGCAACCCGTCGCTGTACTCGATGTGCCGACCGGAAGCGTGCTTTCTGGGGACACCTCGCGCGCGTTGTGGGAAATCTTCCAGCGACCAGCCGTCAGTAGCCAGTAGCCAGATTGACCCGGTTGCATACTGACGACTGACGACTGAGGACTGACGACTGAAATGACTAAACCAATCGTTGCCATTGTCGGACGCCCGAACGTGGGCAAGTCCACTTTGTTCAATCGTTTGATCGAAGAAAAACTCGCGATTGTTTCGGAAACCGCCGGAACAACGCGGGATCGCCTGTACGGCGACGTAGAATTCGCGGGACGCGAGTTTATCGTCGTGGATACCGGCGGTATGGCGCTGGATGATCGCGCCGATTTGCCCGGCACGCCGGCCGCGATGCTCGCGGGCGTGCGCGCGCAGGCACAGATCGCGATGGACGAAGCGGACGCGATTGTTTTCGTCACGGACGTGGAGCAGGGCGCGACGCCGAATGATTTCGAGATCGCCAAGATTCTGCGGCAGACGAGCAAACCTGTGTATCTCGTCGTCAACAAAGCCGATAACGATGCGCGCGCGCAAGACGCGGTCGAATTTTTCAAACTGGGATTGGGAGAACCCATGGCGATTTCCGCGCTGCACGGCGTCGGCGTCGGCGATCTGCTTGACGCGATCATTGCACATTTGCCACCCGAAACGATGGTCGTCACAAGTGAAAATCCGCATCTCGCCATCGTCGGACGCCCGAATGTCGGCAAATCGTCCCTGCTCAACGCGATCCTGGGCGAAGAGCGCGCGATGGTGAGCGATATTCCCGGCACGACGCGTGATGCGCTCGACACCGAATTGATCTGGGACGGACAAAAGATCGTTTTGATTGACACGGCGGGGTTACGCAAGCGCGGTCACATCGAGCAGGGGATCGAAAAATACAGCACGTTGCGCGCGATCCGCGCGATCCAGCGCGCGGAGGTCGCGCTTTTGGTGATCGACGCGGACGCGGGCGTGCTGGCGCAAGACCAACACGTCGCGAGTTACATTCTTGCCGAAGGCAAAGGCGTCGTGATCGTCGTAAACAAATGGGATTTGATCGAAAAAGACGAGCACACACTGGACGAGTTCACCGAGAAAGTTCGCTCTGCGCTCGATTTCATCGCCTACGCGCCGGTCGTGTTCGTCTCGGCGAAGACGCATCAGCGCGTCCGCCAGACGATCGAGCGCGCGCTCAGCGTGCGCGAGGCGTTTCGTCTGCGCGTGCCGACACCGGAATTGAACGAATTGGTGCGCGAGGCAACGCGCAAGCACGCGCCCGCCTCCAAGGGCAAGCGCGTGTTGAAATTTCTGTACGCGACCCAGGTGGAAGGCACGCCGCCGACGTTCGTCTTTTTCGTCAACGACAAGCGGCTGGTGCATTTCACATATCAACGCTTCCTGGAAAATCAAATCCGCGCGCGGTGGGGTTTTGAAGGCGCGCCGCTCAGAATGATTTTTCGGAATCGGCGGGATGAAAAATGAAAGACCCGGAAGGTTTCTGGAAGCCTTCCAGGTCTTTTCAATTCCTCCCCGCACTCCGTCCGTATCCGCGTTTCCACAGCGGATCGCGCGCTGCAATTTTCGCGCCGCGCTCGAATGAGAGCCACTGGTGCTTGCGCAGAGTGTCAACCAGTTGATCTATCAGCGTGTTCGATGCATCAAAATTCTGCGCGAGGTGCGCGGGATCGCGCGTCTCCCAGTATTCGCCCTCGTCCACGACGCGCAGACTCGGAAAGTACTTGTCGCGAATGAGTTGCAGCAATTCGCAGATCGAGATGTGAACGTCGAGCGGCGCGAACTGGGTCTTGGTAAAACCACCGCTTTGTTTCCAATAGTGCCCGGGCTGGGCTCGCGCGTGGTAGAAACACAACTCGCCCTGTTGGTTGAACGTGAGCCACACGCTTTCGCTTTCGGGATGTGGCTGCGCGATGATGCCGCGCAACAGATCGTCAATCGGGGTGCCGTCATCCAGTTTGCCGAGAATGCGGTCATCCACGTCAACATATCTCCACTTGCGCTGGAAACAGAAGTGCCGCGCCGCCGTCAAGAGCGCGGGCAAGACGCGCGGGGCGTCCAGTTTACCGCTGTAATGAATTGTAATGCCCATCAGGACTCCTTCGAAAAAACGACCGCCGACCCTTCGACTACGCTCAGGGCAGGCGAGACCGCCGACCGCCATCGCCTATTCATTCGGCTCAAACTCTCATCGAACAATGAGCGGCAGATGGAGTGCCCCCTGAAACCGCCACACGCTTTCGCCATCAATCCCGACAAACACTCCCAACGGATTGCCAGGCGTGATCTTCAGCGCCGAAACGTAACGCCCTGCCCACGGAACCTGGGAAAGCGTCGTCCACGAATCACCCCGGTTCGTAGACACGTAAAGCCAACTAAAGCCGGCATAGACGATCCCATCGGTCACATAGTTTGGGGAGATGTCCAGTCGGCTCATGTGCAGGTTTGGCAGCCCGTTACTGATTGCGCCCCACGCGCCGCCACCCACCGATTTGAAGATCCCCCCTTCGCTAGTCGCGGCGAAGACTGTCTGGTCGGACGCGTAACCGGGAGAAATCGCCAGCGCCGTGACTTTGGGATCGGTCAAGCCATTGTTGAATGCGTTCCACGAACTCCCGCCAGTTGTGGACCGATAGACTCCGCCATTGTAGAACCCGGCAAAGAGGGTCTGATCGCTGGCATACCCCGGTGAGATCGCCAGAGCGACCACTGGTTTAGATGGGAGCGCGCTGGTCATATCGTTCCAGGTGCTCGCGCCATCACCAGACTTGAAAATCCGACCGCTGGAGGCGCCGGCGAACAGAGTGTGATCGGCAGCAAAGCCGGGGGAGATCGCCAGAGCCCTCACGTCGAGACTGGTCAAGTTGGTGTTGGCGGCGTTCCAGCCATCGCCGCTATTTGTGGATTTGAAGACTCCCCCGGTTTCGGTGGCAGCGAAAACGGTATGGTCGTTGGCGTACGCTGGCGAGATCGCCAGCGCCTGCGCTTTCGGGGCAGTCAGCCCAATGCTCTTCGCCTCCCATGTGCCGCCGCCATCGGTGGAACGGTACACCCCCAAGCCGTCCGTTCCGGCGAAAAGCGTCCGATCAGAAACATAGCCGGGAGATGCCTCCAGCGATTGAATGTAGATGTTGGTGATGCCGGAGGTCGCGAGGTTCCAGGAATTGCCGCCGTTGGTTGACTTGAAAACGCCAAGAAAAGTCGAGCCAGCAAAGACCGTACTGTCGCCGGCATAGGTGGGTGAAATTGCCAGACTGCGCGTTGGCGCATTGACCAAACCGGTATTGACGGGATTCCATACGCCGCCGCCGTTGGTTGATTTGAAGACGCCGCTATTGGTGCCGGCAAAGAGGGTGAGATCGGAGGCATAGCCCGGGGAAAGCGCGAGCGCGTTCACATACGAGTCGGTTATCCCGCCGCTGCTCAAGACCCACAGATCGCCCCGGTTGGTGGATTTATATACACCACCGCCGCTGGTGCCGGCAAAGACCGTTTGATCGCTCGCATAGCCCGGCGAAATTGCCAACGAGAGGACAGTGTTCGAGGTCAAGCCGTTGTTGATCGCGCTCCACGAATTTCCGCCGTTGGTGGACCGAAAGATTCCTGTGCCAGTCCCGGCAAAAATCGTCCGGTCGTTGACGAAATTGGGAGAAATTGCCAGTGTCTGCACGTTCAGATTCGTGAGATTGGTATTGACCGCACTCCAGGAACTGCCGCCATTGACAGATTTGAAGATGCCCTGCGCGTTGCCAGACGTCGCTGCAAAGACCGTTTGGTCGGAAACGTAGCCGGGCGAGATTGCCAGCGCGTAGACGTGCCCGTACGTGATGCCGGTATTGGCGTCCTGCCATGTGTTTCCGCCATCGGTGGATTTGTTCACGCCGCCGTGAAGCGCGGCGTTAAAAACGGTTCGATCGGCGGCATAGCCCGGCGAGAACACGATGCCTTGCATCTGCTTGAAACCAAGCCCCACGCTGGCTGATGACCACGCGGTTCCACCATTCACGGATTTGAAAACGCCTGCCTCTGCTGTCCCCGCGAGGATCGTGTGATCGCTGGCGAAGTTGGGAGACACCGCCAGGGTGGTAATCGTCCCGCCGTACATCCCTTGTGAACTCTGCACCCACAAGCCGGTTTGCGCAGCGGGCAGCGCGTGGGTGGTGGTTCGGCTCGGCAAGGCAGCCACGATGGCAAGCCAAAGCGCGAGCAAGATCTTGCTCATCACAATTCGCGTTCTCATCTCGTTCCTCCCACTATCAATCTACACTACTTTTCCAATCATAGACCACGGTCCTGCCCACTCGATTTGCACCCGCGCGAGTTTGCCCTTCCACTCGCGCGTCTCGCGCGAAGCGTCGAAGAAGACAAGTTTGTTGTTGCGCGTGCGTCCTTTCCATCGGTGTTTTGATTTTTCTTCGACCAGCACTTGCACCGTCTGTCCCAAGAATTTCGCGTTGATCTTGGCGATGATTTCGGCTTGCAGGTCGTCAATCGCCTTGCGGCGGCGCTCCTTCTCTTCCAGCGGCACGTCGTCGTCCCAGCGCGCGGCAACCGTGTTCGGGCGCGGTGAGAACATCGCGACATGCGCCACGTCGAGTTCGAGTTCCTTGAGCAGGTCGTACGTGGCGCGGAATTGCGCCTCGCTCTCGCCGGGCATCCCGACGATAATGTCGGTCGCGATGCTGACTTGCGGCACGCGCGCGCTGATCTTGGCGATGAGCGCGCGATAGTCGTCCACCGTGTAGCCGCGTTTCATCCTCTCCAGAATCGCGTCGTCGCCCGACTGCACAGGCACTTCGACGTGCTCGCACACTTTGGGTAAAGCGGCAACGGCGTCGAGCAGTTCGTCGCTCATGTACAGCGGATGCGACGTGAGAAACCGAATGCGCTCCAGCCGGTCAATGTCGTTAACGACGCGCAAGAGATCAGGCAGGCGCGGGTCTTCGCCTACGTCGTACCCGTAGCGATCCACGATTTGTCCGAGCAGCGTGATCTCTTTGACGCCTTGGTGAGCGAGCGCGCGCGCTTCGGCGGCGATTTCGCCGATCGAGCGCGAGTGTTCGCGTCCGCGGCGGTACGGGATGATGCAAAACGTGCAGACGTGGTTGCACCCGTAAATAATCGGCACGTGCGCGGTCACAAGTTCGCCACGTTCATGGATGGGCAACACCAAGTCCGCGTCTTGAAGTTCGTAGCGCGTCTCGGTCTCGCGCTGTTCGATTTCGTAACCGTCGGGTGTCATTGCAGGGAGTGTTTTTTGCGACGAAGCAATCTCCAAATCCCGGCTCGGAGATTGCTTCGCCGCTTCGCGGCTCGCAATGACAAACGCGCCGCGCGCACACAGCAGTTCGACCAGTTTGCGCGGGTCAGAGGGCGGCAGGAAAACGTCCACGAAGGGAAAACGCTTTTGGAGCGGCGACGCATCGCGCACGCCGACGAGACAGCCCATCAAGCCCAACACCAGATCGGGGCGCGCGGCTTTGAGCGGCTTGAGTGACATCAGGCGCGAGTACGCCTTGTCCTCCGCGCTCTGCCGCACGATGCAGGTGTTCAGCACGATCACGTCGGCGGACGCTGCGTCGCGCGTCGCACGATAGCCAAGTTTTTCCAACTCGGACGCGACACGCTGGGAATCCGCGACGTTCATTTGGCACCCTTCGGTCCAGATGTGGTATTTCATAGACAATGAGCAGATGGCGAATAGCCGATAGCCGCTGGTGGTAGTGGTTCGCCACTCGCTATCTGCCATACGCGATCTGCTACTCCGCGGGTATCCGGGTAAATTCCAGACGCGGCACGTACACTGTCTGAACTTGCGGTACGAGCGAAATCTTGATGTAGACGACACGCTTGTTTTCCTTTTCTCTGACGCGCTTGCCTAGTTCAAGGTTTGCTCGGTATAGTTCTGGATCATTTTCAGGCAAGAAAATCACCTCTGCACCTTTTGGAATTTTCCGCGTCAGTGCGGGGTTTTCCAGCACTTGCCGCATGAACAATGCGAAGAGTTCGTGATTCCGTTTGAATTGTTCTTTGCGAGTCATAGTGCCTCTCCCTACGCTTTCTCAAATATGTGGTGAAATTGCGAAAGAATCCATACTCCAGACTGAACTCACTCAATACCTGCGCCTCGACCGGAAACTGCGCAAACAACTTGAGCCACGCGTCGCGCGGCTGCGCGAGGTAGCACGGCGGCGTGCCGTAGCGCAGCGCGGGGTACGAATCAATCGCGCGTGTGAGCCACTGTCGCGCCGCGCCGCGTACGTCGTTCTCGATGACGACGACCGCGCGCGCGACCCGCAGCGCTTCACGCAGAATCGCCTCAGGTTTTGGCGTGTGGTGCAGGACGAAACTCAGAATCGCGTAATCGAAACTGCCGTCCGCGAACGCGAGCGCGCGGCTGTCGCAGACCGTCAGCGGCAGAGCGCTCTGGTTGTACGACGCGACATCCACCATCGTCACGCGCGCGTCGAGTTGCCGCGCCAGCGCGTGCGCCAGCCAGCCTTTGCCCGCGCCGATGTCAATGACGCGGGCGCGCGGCGCAATGACGGAGGCGAATGAGGCGAGGATCGAGTTGGCGCGGGGGTTGCTCATTTTTCCTTCCAGGACGCGCGCAGGGTGATGGAATTGTAATGCGAATGGGCAAACGTGTCAACCCGCAGCATTGACATTCCCGTTCACTCCTCGTATAATATGGCAAGGGATGAGGCGGCCCTAGCCGCGTCATGGTACATTCGGGCAAAGCTAGTGTCCCTCAAGCATCCTGCCCAACGCAAAGGAGCGTGAAATGCTGCAGATTGAGTTATGGCTCTATGGTCCCTTGGCTCAGTATGCCGGCGCGGCGAATCAAGCCAGTCACGCGCAACTATGCCTTGATCTCCCCAACGGAGCCAAGATGCGCGACCTCCTCGCGAAATTGGGCATACCCCAAAAAGAAAAAGGGATCACCTTTGTCAACGGCAATTTGACCGACATGCCCGGCTTGGGCGCAGACCTCGAGCGCGAATTACACGGCGGCGACCGGGTGGGCATCTTTCACCTGAAAAGTATGTGGCCCTTTCAGTACCGGTTTGGCGCAAGCACCAGTTCGGAAATCATGGAGGCGCTGAAGGGTCGCACTATGTTGCACCACGGATATTCTGCTCAAACTCCATCGGCTGGATCAGAGGAGGTGAAGCCCAAGTAAAATCAATCAGCATACCCCGTCAGACAGCACGGTTGAGCATTAAACAAGAAACAAACAGAGCAAAACAAGGAGGGACTCTGAAATGGGCAAATTTCTCAGAATCAACCTGACCAACCAGACCGCCAAGTACGAAGATGCCCCGGCAAAATACGCGTTGATGGCGGGTCGGTATTTGACCAGTACCCTGGTCGCGGATGAAGTGCCGGCGATGGCGCATCCGTTGGGACCGAACAACAAGGTGATACTCGCGCCCGGCTGGGTCACCGGCACCTCTGCGCCGACGAGCGCGCGCCTTTCGCTAGGCGCCAAGTCGCCGCTCACGGGCGGCATCAAAGAAACCAATGCCGGCACCGGCTTTGGACAAAAAATGGCGCGCATGGGGATCCAGGCGATTATCCTCGAAGGATATCCCAAGGACAAGGGCAAGTTCTGGGGTATCCACATCACCCAGAGCGGCGCAACCTTTGTTCCCGCCGACGAGTACGTGGGCAAAGGCAACTATGAGACCTGGCGCAAGATCATCGAACGGTTCGGCAAGAAAGTGGACGTGATGGGCATTGGCGTCGCCGGCGAATGGCGCATGTTGAACGCCGGTGTCTGCTTTAACGATATGGAAGGGCGCGCGTCCCGCTATGCCGGTCGCGGCGGCGTGGGCGCGGTCGTTGGCTCCAAGGGACTCAAGTTCATCGCGATTGAAGTCGGAAACGCGCCGCCCCTCCGCCCGATCGCCAACAAAGACCTGTTCATGCAGGGTCAAAAGAAATTGACTGATGCCATCCGCACCCACGACATCTCCAAACCCAAAGGGGGCTTGAACACCTATGGCACCGCCGTCCTCGTCAATGTCCTGAACGAGGCGGGCGGTTTCCCCACGCGCAATTTCTCGAGCGGTCGCTTTGAAGGCGCCGCCAAGATCGCCGGAGAGGCGATCTTCGAAGGGAACAAGGCGCGCTTGAATAAGGAACTCTACAACCACGCCTGCAGCCCCGGCTGCATCATCCAATGCTCCAATATCTGGCACGATGAAAAGGGGCAGGAGGCATCCTCTTGCTTGGAGTACGAATCGGTGTGGTCGCTCGGCGCGGACTGCGGGATTGACTCGCTGGATGATGTAGGGGAACTGGTGCGTTTGTGCAATGACATCGGTGTGGACACGATCGAAGCGGGTGTGACGCTGGGTGTGGCGATGGAAGCCGGGCTTGCCAAGTTCGGCGACGGCAAAGCCGCGATCAATCTGATGCACGAGATCGGCAAAGGCACACCCCTCGGACGCATCCTGGGCAACGGCGCGGCGTTCACCGGTCGCGCGTTTGGCGTCATCCGCGTGCCGACGGTCAAGGGTCAAGCGATGCCTGCCTACGAGCCGCGCGCGGTCAAAGGCATCGGCGTCACCTACGCGACCAGCACGATGGGCGCCGATCACACGGCGGGCTATACCATCGCGCCGGAAATCCTCGGCGTCAGCGGCAAGCAAGACCCGCTCAGCACAGGCGGCAAAGCCGCGCTCAGCCGGGGCTTTCAGACCGCGACCGCGTTCATTGACAGCACCGGACACTGCTTGTTCATCGCATTCCCGATCCTGGACATCGCCAGCGGTTTCGAGGGCATGGTCGAAGAAGCCGCGGGCGTCCTGGGTGTCAACTGGACCACCGACGACGTAACCCGCATCGGCGAGGAGGTTCTGCGGACGGAACGCAAGTTCAACGAAGAAGCGGGCTTTGGCAAGAAGGATGATCGCCTGCCCGAGTTTATGAAGTACGAACCGCTGCCACCTCACAATGTCATCTACGACGTAAGTGATGAGGAATTGGATTCGGTCTACGCAGCGCTGTAGAAGGGAAATTCGTGCGGACAGGGTGGAATGCCCTGTCCGCGTCGTTGCACAGAGGAATGGCACAAGTCACGCTTGACGATCAGGGACGGTTGACGCTGCCGGATGAAATCCGGCGGCGTCAATCCATTTCCGCCGATCGAGGATACTGGCTTGAAGAACGGGAGGGGGATATCGTACTGCACCCTCGCGTTCCGGACCTTCGCAAACTCTACATCGAACCGACTACCGGGTGTAACCTCGCCTGTCGCACGTGTATTCGCAACGTCTGGGAAGACTCCGCCGCGCTCATGTCCATGGATACCTTTGAGCGGTTGAGTCAGGGGCTGGATGACTTGCCAGATTTGAATCGTGTCGTCTTTACCGGATTCGGCGAACCGTTGAGTCATCCGCAGATCCTCGACATGATCCAACGCGTGCGGGCGCGCAATCTGGCAGTGACCGTCGGCTCGAATGGCATTCTCCTCGATCTGCCGATGGCGCGCGAACTGGTGCGGCTTGGCGTAGACCGTCTGGTCATTTCCCTGGATGGCGTCAAGCCGGAAACCTACGCAGACATTCGCGGGGCAACCTTCGCGCAGATCGTCAACAATATCCGTGGTTTGAACGAAGCCAAGCGGCAACTTGGTTCGCTTTTCCCCGTGCTGGGAATCGAATTTGTCGCGCTCAAGAGCAATGCCGCCGAACTGGCAGGGCTGACGGGATTGGCTTCGCAGCTGGGCGCGGCGCGCGTGCTCGTGAGCAACGTTCTGCCGTACACGGAAGATATGCGCGATCAATGCTTGTATGGCTATGCCCCGCGCGCCCCACTGACGACCGGCAGTTGGCCCGTGCGAGCGGATGCCTGGGTGATGTGGGGCACGCTCGAGTTACCCCGGATGCATTGGGGCGCCGAAAGGCGCTGCCGCTTTGTGCATGACCGGTCGAGCGTGATCGGCTGGGATGGGAGCGTGCTGCCCTGCTATGCATTGTCGCACAACTATTCCTACTTTGCGGTGGACGGGAGAAACAAGCACGTCAACCGGTACAGCGTCGGCAATGTGAACGAGCAACCCCTCGGCGAGATTTGGATGTCGGAAGAGTACGTGCGCTTTCGCAGTGAGGTGCGCGCGTATCACTTTCCCTCTTGCCCCGACTGCGATCTGCGCGAGGCGTGCGATCTGCGCGCACGTAACGAGGGATGCTGGGGCTGGAATCCATCGTGCGCGGATTGCCTGTGGGCGCAAGACATTGTGCGGTGTCCGTGAGGGTCTCTATGATTCGCGTGCAGGTGCGACTCTACGCGACCTTGCGGACGTATGCTCCGCAGCAAAAACTGGGAGAGCCGCTGGTCGTTCAGTTGCCGGATGGCGCAACGGTGAAGCAGTTGATTGCCGCGCTCGGCATTCCCGACAACATTGTCCGCAAGGTATTCAGCCAGGGCAGAGCAGTCGAAGAAGACTATGTGCTCCAGGACGGCGAAGACGTGGGCATGTTTCCGCCAGTTGCCGGAGGGTGACTAGGGACGGCTGCAGGGGAGGTGAAAAAACGCCTCCCTCACCCCTTTCGTTTGTGGGGTGTTTGAGAAAACGCCCTCCCTTACCCTTTTCTTCCGACGATTATCCCCTCGGTCAGCATAAACAAGACTTTCCCCTTTTCCTTACGCGGGGACCAGAACGCGCGCACGTCATCGGGCGCGTTGCGCAGGCGCGCGCGGAGTTGCGCTATCGTCTTTGCGCCTGCCCCCATCCGTTTCGCCCAGGGCTCGAATTCTATCTCCTTGTGCAGGATCTCGCTGTGGATGACGCGCAGGTTCGCCTTCGCCAAGTACGTCTCCAACTGCGTGACCGGGTACGCCCAATTGTGCGAAGGGTCGCGCAATTTCTCGAAATCGTTGATGTAAAACGCGGTCAATCGCTCTGGCGGCACGACATTGTCCACGAGCGCGACGATGCCTCCGCGCCTGCAGACGCGCGCCATTTCCGCAATCGCCTTGCGCGCGTTGAGATAGTGATGCAGCGCGAGGCGGTTCGTCACGAGGTCGAACAGGTGGTCGCCGAACGGGAGCGCGTGCGCGTCCGCCTCGCGAAACTCGATATTCGTGATGCCGCGTTCTTGTGCGCCCTGGCGCGCTTGATCGAGCATCTGCGGCGTCAGGTCGGCGGCAATGACGCGCGCGACGCGCGGCGCGAACGTCAGCGCTGTATGCCCAGCGCCCGCCGAAACATCCAGGACCGACCAATTGCGCTGCGGCTGCGTCAGTTCGACGAGCCGCGCGAGCGATGCGCCTTGCGCGTGGACTGCGCTCGCCGCATACGCGCGCGCGTGCGCGCCGAATTGCTGCCGAATCAGGTTATGCGGATCGTCCATTCGGGAAAACCTCTTTCATTCACGCAATTTCCCACACCAGCGTGACGGTGTTTTCGGCGCGGACGTTTTCCGGCTCGATGTCAACGGGCGCCGCGCCGCCCGCGACCGATTGCGCCATTAGCATCTCCCGCTGTTCGTAGACGCGCACGGACGTTTCGCCATAGTTCATTTCGAGCAGCGCGCCCAGTTTGACGTTTGCTGCGCGCGCGAGAATCTGCGCGTTCTCGGTTGCCGTCTTGACCGCCTGTTCGAGCGATTGCCGGAGCAGGGCGGCTTGGTCCTTGACCGAAAAGGCGATCTGCACCTGCGCGTCGCTGTT
>Ga0233422_10000814_pt1 | contig 14799 bp, 14 predicted proteins | sample Watercolumn_Mata_2_FD_182724 | JGI IMG/M metagenome (GOLD analysis project Ga0233422, IMG submission 182724) | Freshwater microbial communities from Lake Matano, South Sulawesi, Indonesia - Watercolumn_Matano_2014_110_MG | ecosystem: Environmental > Aquatic > Freshwater > Lake | place...
GGGCGCGGGGTCTGCGACCTGCTGGGAAAGGGGGCAGGGGGGGCGCGCAATGACCAAGGTCAACTACGTCTTGATGTGTTTCCTTCTCGCCCTGACGACCTTTGGGCTATGAGCGCCAATCTTGAATTGGTCACTGTAGACCTGTGGGACACCCATTTTGGGCATACCCAAAGGTCTCTAGTTCAAAAGAAACCAAAGTTGTACGGTTGTTATTTTTGACCACTGACGCCGCCAGCCAGTGGTGTCGTACACTATCCTCGCGCCTCTAAATTCCGAAGGTATTGATTTACGAGCGCTTCAACCTGGGTTCACGTTCTAACCATTTCAATGACGTATCACTTTTGTCGTGTCGGCGCGGTTCGGCGTTTGCGGCGCGTGTAAACAACTTTGCCTGTGCGTTTGATTTCGCCAAGAAAAGTTTGTGGGATGGCGTGATTGTATTCGGCAAGGCTATATCCCAGTGCCTCAACTGTCGCGTCACTGTTTTTCAAGGCGCGGCCCAAGATACCTTGGCGTTGCCACAAGGATTTCTTCGCAAAGTCGCGCGAGACAATGGCAAGATCAATATCGCTCCAGCGATGCGGTCGTCCATTCGCATACGAGCCATAGAGAATAATCCGATCCACGTTGATGGTCGGTTCAAGCGCGTTCACATATTCTTTTACAAGGCGTTTGATTTTAGTTTTGCTTCTAACCATTTGGCGACTCGACGTGTTTGCTTCAGGCAATCGTCTGCGTCTTTGCGATGGTAAGCATTCAGCGTTTGAAGTTGTGTTTCGCTGCGCGCAAATCATAGTGAGCCATATCCAGCCATTGCTGCGTTTGGAGCTTCATCGTTTGTAACTATATCCTAGAATTTGGTGCGTGTCAACAGTCGTCGTTTCAACTGATACTTTAAACCGTTGGGCTATCCTTTCAACGATAGCCCAGTGTTTTCCAATTGGACAGAGCCCAAAGATTTTTAACGCGACTGTCGTGCGTCAGACTTTCAATGTCTTGCTTGAGCGCGCCGTGCGCGCCATGCGTGTTCCTACTCTCATCTTGCGTTGACCGGCTGTGGGTTTGACCACATCCCAAACTGTCTCAGGATGTTTGGCAGCGACTTGCAGCAAAACGCGCGCCGCACCTTTCGGCGCTCGACGCCCCTGCTCCCAATTCTGCAAGGTCGCGACGCTGATTCCTAACATCGCAGCAAATTGCCCTTGCGAGAGCCGATAGTTTACGCGGATTCGTTTCACATCAGTTTTATCTACCACAAACTTGCGCGAGGGTGCGATCTCGCCGCGCAAAATTGCTCCACCTTCGCGCACGCTTGCGATAAGTTCTTTGAATAGTTCTTCTCTCACGGATATTCCTCCTCGACAACCCTCTTCAAGGTCTTGAGTTGATCGCGCGTCAAGTCCTCTTGTTCGCTCTTGCTATAGATGAGCAACAGCAATATCTGCTCTTGTGAGACCGCCCAATAATAAATGACGCGCGAACCGCCACGTTTTCCTTTGCCTTTGGTTGCCCACCGCAGTTTACGCAAACCGCCACTACCAACGATCACTGACCCAGCATTGGGGCGATTTGCCAATGCGGTCTGTAACGCGCGATGTTCTTCGTCGGATAGCAACGCTTGGACTTGACGTGTGAAAACCAAAGTTTCGATGACGACCATGGCAGAGACCTTTATCTCCGATCACGAGCGATTATACGCCGTTGGCGTATGTTTGTCAAACAGCACGAAGAATGGGAGTTAAAAGCAAAAACCGCTGGCCCAAAAACCAGTGGTCTTGCATACGGACAGTAGGTTCTCTACCGACCACCCTTGGATTATGAGACACACTCTCAAAAGGTCTCTTCTGAACTCCTTGGGTATGTCTTCTAACGCAACCTGATGCTCATTGGTTCCCAAGAACCCAATGAGTTAGGATTCGATGAAAGTCAAGCAGCGGCGCGGGCATAGGGAGAGGCGAGCTCCCTCAAGGCATGCGGTGACGCGCAACAGATCCCTCTCTGCCCAGTGCCGGAGAGGGAGTTTTATTGTGCGATCAAACATTGACACCGCCGCTCATCTGCGTTAGAATAGGTTTGAACGTTGGCGTACACGGGATGTGCTGCTTGAGAAGGCGCACTCTCTTTGAGTATCGTTTTTCATTTGAGAGAAACTGCTCGAGTCGCGTGCAAACTTGAGGGGGACGAATGTTTCGTCAGATGCCACGCCCAGGATCGTCGTGGCATTTAGGTTGGTCCAAGCCCTACGTTGGGCTGACCGCCAAGATGGCGCTGCTGGTCGTGATTGGCTGTTTGTCGCTGATCGGTTTGTTTGGCTATCTCGGTACCGCCGTCCTCAACGAGAATGTTCAGCGCACGTTGCAAGAGCGCGTCGTGCTGGCGCAGACGACCGCGCGCCATATCGACGCGATTCTCACCATCATCGAAAGCATCCTGACGGAGAGCGCGACCCAGGAGGGCTGGTATGATCCGGAGCGAACCAATTCTGCGCTCGCGTACACATCTCGCCGCTTGGATTTCCTCGCCGCGCGCGTTTTTCTCCTCGATCACGCTGGACGCGTCATTGCGGCAAATCCGCCGCTCACCTCGACCGTATCCTTCAATCAATTCGCCGCGGTGACCGCCGCGCTGAACGGTCAATCTTTTGCGGTTTCGCGCTACACGCGCCCACTCGATTCCATCGGCTCATCCACCATCGCCGTCGTACCGATTCAAGATGAATTTCGCAAAGTAAACTATGCGTTACTTGTCAGTCTCAACCTGACCAGTCCCGAACTGCGCACGTTCACGCATCCGATTGGATTGGGCGGGACCGGGTACGTGGACCTGGTAGACCTGAGCGGAGCGATTCTAGCCAGCACACGCGCGGAACGGATTGGCTCGTCGAGCGATCACCGCGACAGTCTGCCTGCAATGATTCGCGAACAGTCTGCACGCGTTTCAATGTGCCACAGTTGTCACGCCGCGACGCCTCCGGAACCAACGCGCGAGATTCTGGCGTTTGCGCCGCTCGAACGCGCGCAGTGGGGCGTGAGCGTACGGCAGAGTGAAGACGAAGTGTTTGCCGCGATGCGTTTGCTGCAAACCCGGATTTTCGTCTTGTTGATTATTGCCATCGCCGGCTCGCTGATCCTGGTAACCGTGACCACGCGCAGCGTCATCGCGCCCGTGCAGGCACTCACCTCCGCGACGAATCGGATCGCGCAGGGCGATCTGGGAACGCCGCTGCAAACGCGCGGACAGGACGAAATCGGTGTGCTCGCGCACTCCTTCGACGCGATGCGCGCGCGGCTGCAAGATTCGATGGCGGAAATCCGCGCGTGGAATCGTGAATTGAACGCGCGCGTGGAAGCGCGCACCGCCGAATGCGAACGCGCGCGCGCAGACATCGAACAACTGTATATCGAACTGCGCGGTAAAGAGCACACGCGCCGTGAGCTACTACACCGCATCATCTCCGCGCAAGAAGAGGAACGCAAACGGATCGCACGCGAATTGCACGACGGGACGAACCAGATCCTGATCGGCATGGTATACCGGCTGGAACGCGCGGCTGAAATGCTCGCGCGCGGCAAATTGCGCGCGAGCGAGAGCCGCACCTTGTTGGACAATCTACTGGAACTCACTCAGATGGCGCGCACCGAAGTCAATTACGTGATCCTTAACCTGCGCCCGTTGCTGCTCGACCAACTGGGGCTGATTCCCGCGTTACGCAGTTACGCGGAAGAGCGCTTTGCCGAAAGCGGATTGACCTGGAACATTCGCATTAGCGGGGAGTCGCGCCGGTTAGCGCCGCAGATCGAAGCCGCCCTGTTCCGCGCCGTGCAAGAAGCCATCAACAACATCGCGCGCCATGCGCGGGCGCGCCACGCCGATTTCGCCTTCGAGTATTGGGAGGATCACGTGCGCGTGCAAATCAGCGACGATGGGCAGGGGTTCGATCCCACTCGCGTCCGGGGCTCGCGCGATGGCGCGGTCGGTTTGGGTTTGATGAGCATGGAAGAACGCCTGCGCGCCGTTGGCGGCGAGTTTGAATTACGCAGCGCGCCCGGCACTGGCACGACGGTCACGCTGACCGCGCGGGCGGACGACGCCGCGTAGGGGCAGGGTTTCGCCGCCCTCACCTCGCCCTCCGCGCTGGCAAGGGTGGGACGCCCCTGTCCCTACACAAGGAAGCCGCAATGCGAAAAACCAAAATCCTGCGAGCAATTTGCGTCCTCGTCGTGGACGATCACGCCATCGTCCGCGAAGGCATTTGCCATCTGCTGGCGCAGCAACGCGATCTCAAGATCGTCGGACAAGCCACGGACGGCGAACAAGCCCTCACGCAGGTCGCCGCGCTGCACCCCGATGTCGTTTTGATGGACATTGCGATGCCGCAGATGAATGGCTTGGAGGCGACGCAGAAAATCGTAGCGGCGTTCCCCGCCACGCGCATCCTCGTGCTGACCCAGCACGAGACGATGGATTACGTTTTGCCGTTAATGCGTGCCGGCGCGGCGGGCTACATGCTCAAGGCGGCGAACGCGCAAGAGCTGACGCGCGCGATCCGGGCGGTTCACACGGAAGGCGCGTTCCTGCCGCCGAGTATTTTGCGTACGCTCGTCGACGGCATCGCGCAAGCGCGCGCGGCGCAGGGACAAGCGTCGCTGACGGAGCGCGAGCGCGAGATTCTGCGCCTGATCGCTGAAGGGTTGGGCGTGAATCAAGTCGCGAAAAAATTGTGCATCAGCGCGAAAACCGTCATCACGCATCGCGGCAACATCATGGAGAAACTCGGCGTGCATAACACAGTTGAGTTGATCAAGTACGCGATTCGAGAAGGGATTGTCAAAGCGTAATTGGAGATTGGAAGTTGGAGGTTGGAAGTTGGAGGAGCGCTCTCTGCCATTTTTCATCCTTCATCCTTTACAAATTCGTCCTACGCCAAAAGTGAAAAACAAAATACCGCGTTCTACCGATGGGCAGCTCCTCCAGACCGTAGTACACTTGCTACGGTCTATTTTGTTTCAGGGAGGAAACATTTATGCCCCAACTCACTCGACGACAGTTTTTCCAAGTGACTGCCGCAGTCAGCGGTAGTCTGCTACTCCCCAGCGCCGCCCAAGCCGCCGGCGGCGACAAGAAATTTCCCCTGCACAAAAAGATCGGTGAAGGCGTGACGATTTGTCCGTACTGCTCGTGCGGCTGCGGTCTCGTCGTCGCAACCGACGAACACGGACACATCGTCAACGTCGAAGGCGATCCGGAGAATCCGATCAATCGCGGCGCGCTCGACCCCAAGTCCATTGCAGTACGCCAACTTTCCAACAGCCCGCTGCGCCTCCATAGCGTCAAGTACCGCGCGCCCGGCGCGACGCAGTGGGAAGAAAAGTCGTGGGACTGGGCGATGGAACAAATCGCGCAGCGCGTCAAAAAGACGCGCGACGAAACCTTCGTCCGCACGGTCAAGGTCGCGGACAAGGATGTGCCGGTGAACCGCGCCGAGGGCTTCGCCTTCATCGGCGGCGCGGCGAACAACAACGAGGACTGCTACCTCGCGACCAAGTTGATGCGCACGCTGGGGGTCGTGTACCTCGAACACCAGGCCCGGCTCTGACACTCTTCCACGGTGGCCGGTCTGGGCCCCACATTCGGTCGCGGCGCGATGACGAACGACTGGGTCGATCTCAAGAACGCCGACGTCATCTTCGTCATTGGCGCAAACCCCGCCAGCAATCATCCCGCTTCCTTCACCTGGATCAACGACACGCGCGAGCGCGGCGCGAAACTGATCGTCGTCGATCCGGCGTTCACGCGTACGGCAGCCGCCGCTGATTTCTACGCGCCGATTCGTCCCGGCACGGATATTGTTTTTCTCGGCGCGTTGATGAATTACGCGATCCAGAACAAACTCTACAACGACGAGTACATCAAAGCGTACACCAACGCGCTCACGCTCGTCAACCCCGATTTCAAAGGTCCCGCCGACCTGGATGGCTTTTACTCCGGCTTTAACAAGGAGACGAGCGCGTACGCGACTGCGACCTGGCAGTACCAAACCGATAAAGTCAAGGTCACGGTCAAAGAAAAAGACGCGTCCGGCAAAGACGTTGACGTCGAAAAAGAATTCAGCGTTCCCAAGCAAGCCGCGAATCTCGACGACGCCGGCACGGTGTGGTCGCATCTGAAAAAGCACTCCGCGCGTTACACGCCCGAAATGGTCGAGCGCGTGTGCGGTACCCCGAAAGATCAGTTCCTCCAAGTCGCTAAAACATTTTGCGCAACCGGCGCGCCGGACAAATCCGGCACGATTCTGTACGCGATGGGACAAACCCAGCACACCGTCGGCACGCAGAACGTGCGCGCGCTGGCGATGCTCCAATTGATCCTCGGCAACATCGGCATTCCCGGCGGCGGCGTCAACGCGCTGCGCGGCGAATCGAACGTGCAGGGCTCGACCGATATGGCGCTGCTCTTCGGCGATCTGCCCGGCTATCTCGGCGCGCCGACGGATCGGCATAGCGATTTCAAGACGTACTCCGCCAAATTCGATCTGACGAGTTACTGGGTCAACGGTCCGCGCTTTGCAACGAATTTGCTCAAGGCGTGGTACGGCGACGCGGCGAAGAAAGAGAATGATTACTGCTTCAACTATCTCCCCAAGACCAGCGGCAACTATTCCTGGATTTCGATGTTCCAGCAAATGTACGCCGGAAAACTCAAAGGGCTGATCGCGATGGGGATGAATCCCGCCGTGTCGGGTCCCAACGCGCGGATGGAACGCAAGTCGCTGGAAAAACTCGATTGGCTCGTCGTGATGGATTTGTTCGAAACGGAGACCGCCGGTTTTTGGAAAGCGCCCGGCGTCGATCCCAAAACCGTCAACACCGAAGTCTTTTTGCTCCCCGCGCTCGACGCGATGGAGAAAGAGGGCTCGATTGTCACGAGCGGTCGGCGCATCCAATGGCGTCCGCGCGTCGCGGGAGGTCCCGGCGAAGCCAAGACTGATCTCGCGATTCTCGACCGCCTCGCCAAGTCGCTCAAAGCCGTTTACGCCGGATCAACTGACGCGAAAGATCGTCCGATTCTCGATTTGAATTGGAACTATGGCGACGATCCGGAGCCGGATGTGTGGCTCGTCGCGCGCGAGATCAACGGCTATGCGATTGACGATGTGAAAGACGCGGCAGGCGCGACGATCTTGGCGAAAGGCGCGCTCTTGCCCGCGTTCGCGACGATTGCCTCCGCCGCGAATTTCGACGCGATCGCGTGCGGCAACTGGCTCTACGCCGGATATTTCGCGCCCGCCGACGATGGGCGCGGCATCTGGCGACCGGCGGCGCGGCGGCGCGGTCAAAAAGATCCGGGCAACCTGGGTTTGTATCCGTACTGGGGCTACACCTGGCCCGCCAATCGACACATCATCTACAATCGCGCGTCCGCGCGACCGGATGGCAAGCCGTGGGCGGAAAATAAAAAATTGATCTGGTGGGACGCGGAGAAGAAAACCTGGACTGGTTACGATGTCCCGGACTTCGCGGCAACCAAAGCGCCGGACGCGAAAGCGAATCCGGCGAGTACCGGTCTCGCCGCGCAATCCGGCACCGACGCGTTCCTGATGAAATCCGACGGCAAGGGCTGGCTCTTCGCTCCGGCGGGCTTGGCGGAAGGACCTTTCCCGGAACACTACGAGCCGGTCGAATCGCCAGTGAAGAACTGCCTCTCCGGTTGCCAGATCAACCCAGTCATCAGAGTCTGGGCGACGGACAAAGGCAAACCGATCGGCGATAACCTTGGCGCGAGCGACAAATTTCCGATCGTCTGCACGACGTTCCGCCTGGTCGAGCATTGGCAGTCCGGCACGATGTCGCGCACGCTTCCCTGGCTCGCGGAAATCCAACCCGAGTTGTTCGTGATGATCGGCGCGGAACTCGCGAACGAACGCGGCATCAAGAACGGCGAGATGGCGAAGATTGTTTCCGCGCGCGGCGAGATCAAAGCGGTCGCGATGGTGACGCCGCGCATGAAACCGCTCACGGTGGACGGCAGACAAGTCCACATGGTGCGAATGCCCTGGCACTATGGTTGGGCGGGACTCGCGACCGGCGACGTGATCAACGACATTTCGCCGCATGTCGGCGACGCGAATACGATGATTCCGGAATACAAGGCGTTCTTGGTGGATGTGAGGAAAGCGTAACGAACCAATGAGCCAAATTTGTTCCATTATTTAGCGCCTTGGCTCATCGGTTCATTGGCACATTGGCTCATTGAGACAAGAGGTGAACTATGACTGTCAAATACGGAATGTTGATTGACGAAACGCGCTGCACCGGTTGTCGCGGCTGCCAAGTCGCGTGCAAGCAGTGGAACGATCTGCCGGGCGAGGTGACGCGCAATCGCGGCACGTACACCAATCCGCCCGCGCTCTCGGCGAAGACGTGGAATCTGATTCAGTACACCGAAGTCGAGACGGGCGGCAAAGCCGGGTTCTACTTTTTGAAACACGCGTGTATGCACTGCGAAAAACCCGCGTGCGCGTCCGTCTGTCCGGTCGGCGCGCTGTACAAAACGCCGGAAGGTCCCGTTGTCTACGACGATAGCAAGTGCATCGGTTGTCGCTATTGCATGACCGCGTGTCCCTTCGGCATCCCGACGTTCGAGTGGCAGAAGGGTTTGCTCGATCAGGCGCTCATTCGCAAATGCAATCTGTGTGTGGATCGCGTCAGCAACGGCTTGATTCCGGCGTGCGCCAAAACTTGTCCTGCCAAAGCGATTACGTTCGGCGAGCGCGACAAACTGATCGCGCAAGCCGAAGCGCAGATCCAGAAAAATCCCACTCGGTACGTGAATCGCGTCTACGGCAAAGAGGAGGTCGGCGGCACTTCGATTCTTTATCTCTCCGCGATTCCCTTCGAGCAGTTGGGGTTGCCCAAACTCGGCACGGCGCCGGTCACCGCGCTCAGCGAACAAGTGATGGAATACACGTTGCCCTTTGCGGGCGCGTGGGCGGCTACCTTGGCTGGGTTGGCGATCCTCTTCCGCTTGCGGAATCGCGGCGCGCAACACGCGGCTGACGCGGCACACAAGGAGGAATCGGCATGACGACTCTAACTGCAACCCTCAATCGCTTCCGGATCTCGCCGATCATCTTGGTCGCGCTCGCGCTGATGGCGCTCGCCTTCGTCGTGGCGCTGGCGCGCTATCTGTTCGGTATCGGCGCGATCAGCAACTTGAGCGACGCGTACCCGTGGGGGATATGGATCAGTTTCGATTTACTGTGCGGCGTCGCGCTTGCGGCGGGCGCGTTCACGACGGCGTCGGCGGTGTACATTTTCAACGACAAACGCTTTACGCCGATTTTGCGTCCGGCGATTCTCACCGGCTTTCTCGGCTATTTGGTGGTGATCGTCGCGCTGATGGTTGACCTGGGTCGCCCGGAGCGCATCTGGCACCTCATCATCTATTGGAATCCGCACTCGGTCATGTTCGAAGTCGGCTGGTGCGTGATGCTGTACACCACCGTGCTCGCGCTCGAATTTTCGCCGCTCGTGTTCGAACGGTTCGGATGGAAGTTGCCGCTGAACATCGTCCACCGGCTCACGATGGTGTTTGTGATTCTCGGTACGCTGCTTTCCACCTTGCACCAATCGTCGCTTGGCTCGCTCTTTCTCGCGACGCCGGGCAAGGTGAGTCCCTTGTGGTTCTCGGCGTTCCTGCCGGTCTACTTTTTCCTGACGGCGGCGGCGGTCGGACCCGCGATGGTCATCGTCGAATCGTTCATCAGTTCGCGCGCGTTCTATCGCGGGTTGGAAGTAAATCTGCTCGGCGTTTTCTCGAAAGTGATCCCGTTCATCTTGGGCTTGTATCTCGCCGTCAAGGTGATCGATCTCACTGTGTCCGGCAAATGGGCGTATGCGTTTCGCGATGGGATGAGCGTGTTGTTCTGGATCGAAATCCTTGGCTTTGTCGTCCTGCCGATCGTGTTGCTCTCGCTGTCGAAGGTGCGGCAGAATGGACAAGCGTTGTTCGGCGCGGGGCTGCTTGTCGTCGGCGGCGTGGTGCTCAATCGCTTTAACGTGAGTCTGATCGGCTGGCCTCGCCCGGCGGACACAGGGTATTTCCCGAGCTGGATGGAATTCGCGATCACATTCGGCATCATCGCGGCAGGCGTGGTGGCGTATGCGCTCGTCGCCAGGTTTTTGCCGTTGTTTGTGGAAGACCCCTTTGTGAAACACGCCAAAGCGGTGTCGCCGGATTTGCTGCGTCGCTCGCAGTTTTTGCTCTTTCCGGATGCCGCGCAAGTGCAGACGCTCGCGACGATGGCGGAGGAACTCGACATTGCCGAGGATCAAGTAATCTTCCGGCAAGGGGAGCCCGCGCAGGCGCTGTACATTTTGCTCGAAGGCAGCGTCAATTTGTACTCGACGCGGGGACCTGGCGCGACGAATGAGTTACACCTGGGCACGATCGGCCCCGGCGATCCGTTTGGCATCTCCACGCTGATCGAGCCGTTCGTCCTCACCGCTTCCGCGCGAGCGGCGACGCCTTGTCGGGTTCTCCAGTTTGAGGGCAATCAATTGCGCGCGCTGTGCGCGTCGAATCCGCAACTGGGGCGCACGCTCACGCAGCGCGCCGCCCAAGCCGCGCTCACGCGTATGTCTTGGGCACACACGCGGCTGACCGTCGCGCCGGGTTAGAATGTGTGTCGAATATTGCGCGGGCGGCTAGCCGAAATGGGAGGTTGATCATGTTCGCACAAGATTTACGCGATGTTATCATGGTTGCACTCATGTTTGTGCTTCGCGTTGGAGCGCCAATCGCCTTGATACTTGTATTTGGTCGGTGGTTGGAAAGAAAACTTGCGCCGCCCGGGGCATTGGACAAACATACGTCAGAGACCGAGCCGCGCTCGGGCGCCAACGGCAAAATCATTCGACCGGATCGCTGGCATGCCAGCCGACGCGGAATAAGGCTCTAGGAGGAAACGAATGGTTTCGCAAGAACTCTTACGGCGGTACCCGTTTTTCGCCTTGTTCGACGAAGCGCAACGCAAGGCAATCGCGCAGATCGCGGACGAAATTCACTGCGAGTCCGGCACGCACTTTTTCGAGGAAGGCGAATCTGCCGACGCGCTGTATCTTTTGCTCACCGGCAGCATCGATTTGTATTTCAATGTTCTGACGGAGCAGCACAAGGAATTGCACATCGGCGAGGTCAATCCCGGCGAGCCGTTCGCGATCTCCGCGCTGATTCCGCCGCACATTCTGCAGCACTCGGCGCGCGCCGGCAAACCCTGCCGCGCGCTCAAGATCAATGCGCTTGCGCTGCGCGCGCTGTGCGACAATGATGCCCAGATGGGTTATATCCTGATGCGCCATGTCACCCAAGCGGCGATGGAACGTCTGCACTTTACGCGCATTCAGCTCGCCGCCGCGCGCGTGGGCGCACCGGAAATGGCGATGGCGTGAAAAATAGATGAAAGATGAGAGAACGTACTTTCATCTCTCATCTCTCATCTCTCATCTTTTTTCTATGATCGGCTACGACAAAATCCTGGAAGAGTTGCAACACCAGCGCGCGCGCCATCCCGCAAATGCCGAGACGCTCGCGCTCTACGGCGATCTGCTCGCGGCGCAGGCGCGCGTGCCGGTGTTGCCGCGTGAGTATGCTGCGATTGCCCAGATCGCGCCCGCGCGCATCGAGCGCGGTTTGCCGGTGCTTCCACCCGAGGCGTTTCGCGCCGATTGCGCCGCGCTCGCGCAACTGTGCGACGAGACGTGCGTCATCACCGCGCGCCACCGCGCCGATCTGCGCGACGCGCTGGACGCGATCCGCGCCTGGCGCGCGCAAGAACACAATTCGATTTTGGCGTTCGCGGCGGAGTATCTCCGCGACGAGGGTCTTGGCAAAGCCAGGGAAGTCGGGCTGGACACCCCGCTTCTTGGCTTTGTCCTCAATCACGCGTTGCATCCGTTCTTGCGCACGTACGCCAAGGTGCTGAGTCCCTTCGTGGATGTGAGCATCTGGTATCGCGCGCGCTGTCCCGTCTGCGGCGGGGAGCCGGATTTCGCGGCGTTGGCGAAAGACACTGGCGCGCGCACCCTGCTCTGCGCGCGCTGCGATTTCGAGTGGTCGTTTTGGCGCGGCACCTGCCCGTTCTGCGAATGTGACGATCCCGATCAGCAAAAGTATTTCACTTGCGACGACGAGGTCTATCGGCTCTACGTGTGCGAAAAGTGCGGCAGGTACATCAAGACGATTGATCTGCGCCAGGTGGCGGACGAACACGTCTTGCCGGTCGAACGAATCCTCACACTTTCGCTCGACGTTGCCGCGCGGCAAGTGTCCGCGGCGATATCCCAGCCAATCTCATAGGTCACAGGTTGCGAGCCACACACATCTGTGAAATGCGACTTGCATTGTGATAGGAGCACAACACAATGATCTCACTCGAACTAATGCGGCGCTATCCCTTCTTCGCGGGTTTGGGCGAAGCAGAATTGAAAGCCATCGCGATGATTGCCGAGGAACTGCAAGTGCCTACGGGAACAATTCTTTTCGAAGAAGGGCAAACTGCCGATTCGCTTTTCTTGCTACTGGAAGGGAACGTTGATTTGTCGTTCAACTCGCCGCTTGGCGTCATGGAGCAGGTGCATATCGGCGGAGTGAACCCGGGCGAACCCTTTGCGATTTCCGCATTGATTCCGCCGCATACGCTCAAGCACACCGCGCGCGCCGGCACGCCGGTTCACGCCATCAAGATCCCCGCGGCACCTCTATGCACGATGTGCGCCCAGGACGCGCGCATGGGGTACCAGATGATGCGTCGAGCCGCCGAAGCCGCAATCGAGCGACTCCACTTTACGCGCATCCAACTCGCCGCCGCGCAAACATGACGAGACGAAAGATGTGAGGGTGATGTTGTGAAAGGATCGTTATCGCCACTCACCCGGCTGCGCCAGACGGCGCGCCGCGCAAGTTTTTGGATGGTAGGAGCCGTGCTCGTCGCCGTCACGGCTCTTCACTATTTCTCTCCGCAAGTGCGCGCCCTGCCCCTGGCACCTTATCCGTTGGAGCGCCACGCAGTCGAACGGATCGTTTTCTTGCTGCCGGTCGCAGGTGCTGCATTCGCGTTCGGTCAATTCGGCGGACTGATCGCCCTGGCTCTGGTCACGCTCATCATGCTGCCGCGCGCCTTGCTGCTTTCTCCCTTTCCGGCTGACGCGGTCTTGGAAACGATTGCCGTTGCGCTGGTGGGTGGCTTTATCATCTGGACGATTGAGACTCAGGCGCGCGAGAACCGGCTGCGCCAAGAATTGAGCCAACAGCTTGAGCGCGCGTACAATCGCCTGCAATCGCTGTACGACAGCGCGCAGACGGTTAATTCGACGCTCGACTTGCAGCGCGTACTCGATCGGCTAGTACAATCCACCGCCGAGGTGATGGGCGTACGCGGTTGTTCGATCCGTTTGCTGGACGAAACGGGCAAGCGACTAAGCGTCGCGGCGGTATACGGCTTGAGCGAGATGTATGTGAAGAAAGGCGACTTGGTGCTGGAGCAGAATCCTTTGGCGCGCGAGGTGTTGACTGGCAACGTGATCGCAATCGGCGACATTTCAAGAGATACGCGTCTGCAGTATCCCGCGCAAGCGATTGCCGAAGGCATCCAGTCCATGTTGTCAGCGCCCATTCTGGGCAAGCGTGGACCCTTGGGGCTGATCCGCGCCTACAGCACCGACCTCGATCATTTTACTCCGGACAATGCCGCATTCATTACCGCAATTGCCAGCCAGGGGAGCATCGCCATCGAAAATGCAATGGCGTACCAAGCGCTCGACAAACTCGACCAAATGAAATCCAGGTTCGTGCTGACCGTGACCCACGAGTTGCGTTCACCCGTGAGTGTTGTCCGGAGTCTTTTGCGGACTCTGCGCGCGCCCTACGCGGGGGCGCTGACCCCTGAACAAGACGACCTCGTCGCGCGCGCGTTGCGCCGCACCGACTTTTTGCAGACACTGATTGACGATCTGCTCGATCTGGCAGCCGGGAAGAGTGAATTCTGCGCGGGTGAAAAATGGGGCGAGATCTCCTTGGGTGAAGCAATCGAGGATGTCGTGCGGCGGTTCAAGGTTCCGGCAGAGGAAAAGCAAATTGCGCTAGATGTTTGCTGCAAGGACAACGAAAAATCAGTTCGGGTTCTTGCGACGAAGGAGGGGATTGATCGGATCCTCAACAACCTGGTATCGAACGCGGTCAAGTACACTCCGGTGGGCGGTCGCGTCTTTGTGAGACTTTGCCAGACAGATGGAGAAGCGCGCCTGCAAGTCGCGGACACCGGAATTGGCATTCCGGAAGATGCGATGCCGCATCTGTTCGAAGAGTTCTACCGCGCGCCCAACGCCAAGTTGCAGGAGAAAGAAGGCACGGGGTTAGGTCTAGCGATTACCAGGGACCTTGTGTCCCGGTACGGGGGGCGGATTGATGTGCAGGGCCAAGTGGGGACGGGTACGACCTTCACGGTAACGTTGCCTCTTGGTCGAACAAATTCGTTACTGGCGGCGAAATAGCGATTTGGGGAAATCAATGACTATTCCGAATACAACGTGCGACTCTAGTACCAGAACAATTTAATTTTGCGGGGTTGAGTAATACTTGGCAAAGACGCGGCGCGCATCTTCCTTAGTGAACCTCCAACGAATCGTCACGTTCGCATCATTGCGCGGCTTTTCCCAGGCCACCAATTCAGTGCCCAATGTAAACTCATTGCTCAACCGCCGTTTCAGACACTGGCGCTGCATTACACTCAACTCAATCTCT
>Ga0233422_10000815_pt1 | contig 14794 bp, 20 predicted proteins | sample Watercolumn_Mata_2_FD_182724 | JGI IMG/M metagenome (GOLD analysis project Ga0233422, IMG submission 182724) | Freshwater microbial communities from Lake Matano, South Sulawesi, Indonesia - Watercolumn_Matano_2014_110_MG | ecosystem: Environmental > Aquatic > Freshwater > Lake | place...
AATGGCAAGGCAGTCGAGATTGCCCGCGCATTTTTGCGCAATGGCGCAACCCTCAAAGCGACCGCCGAGGCGATATTGCACGTGGCCAAGTTGCGTCGGGATGGTCTCAACGCTCGCAGGGCACGTCGCAATGATGGCAAACCTTGGTCGCACCGCAATAGCGGGTCGTTCCGCACCGAGGTCATCGCACCCAGCTATCGGTGCGACCCGTGGGCTCGTGGCTCGCTTAGTGAGCGGCTGACCTCCGCTCGTGCCGTGGTCGAAGAGGCGCGGCTGTCGCGCGTGCGAGATGCGGTTATGTGGCTCCTAGCGGCATCACACATCGGTGTGTACACGGTGCGCCGCTTACCCGCCGGCGCACCACTCTCCGCTGTCGGGGCGCGTGCATGGTCGTCTAAGGGTGACCAGTATTCCCGCCGCTGCACATGGCGGAAAACCGAGGCATGGGCTGATGTCGCTATCCCAGCCGATTACGAGGCCACGGTCGTTGCCACCGGGCTGGGACCGCGCCTTGACGGGATGCTAACGCTGGCCGCGCTGCCGGTGGAATCCGACCGGCCGGGAGAAGAGGTTTTTCGGGCGGTTTGGGCGCGTAAAACTTCCGGTTTTGCTTTCGTCCGTGAGGAAGGATACATCGTCCGCCGCGATGGCCAACTGACGCATGGCAGTTCGGTGGCGGCGGCACGCTCAACCCTCACGCGGCGGGCGACCGAGGCTGAACTGGATCGACACGAGGCTGCGATTCTCGCCAAACTATCCGGTCCGGCTGCGGAGTTGAATGGGTTGGGAGGCCAGATCGTCGCGATTCGCGACAGTGTCCGAGCCGGCAATTGCGAAGCGGGAACACTCGCTTTCCGCGACCAGCATTTTCCGGGACGCGATTCGGCGAGCATCCGGGAGGTGCTTACAGCCGCCGAAACCACCGGCGAGCGCAAATATGCCATCGCCGCTTGCATGGTTGCTGTCCGCCGACACGCGCGGGAAAGTCTCGCCACCGCAGGAAACGACAAACGTAGCCCGCAGCTACACTCGTGACTCTCTTCCAGCACATAACCTAACGCTAGGCTGTGTGCTGCATAGAGTGCCAGCCAGCAACTCATTCTAACCGTAAAACTAACACGATGAACTCTGACAACGAATTGACAATCGCCGCCAAGAACGGGAATACGGCTACGGTCACCATCCTACTGGATAGGGGGGCGGATATCCACGCGATGAGTGACGAGGCCCTCCGGATGGCTGCCGAGAATGGCCATACTGATACGGTTGCGATCCTGCTGGATAGAGGGGCGGATATTCACGCATGGGAGGACGGAGCACTGCGTATGGCCGCACTGTCCGGCCATACGGCTACGGTCGCCACTCTGCTGGATAGGGGAGCGGATTTCCACGCGATGGGTGACGAAGCACTGCGAGGTGCTGCTCTGAACGGCCACACGGAGACGGTTGCGCTGCTGCTGGATAGAGGGGCAGATATTCACGCGATGGGTGACGAAGCACTGCGTATGGCCGCACTGAACGGCCATACGGCCACGGTTGAGCTGTTGCTCGACTGTGGATTGGATATTCACGCGAGGGGGGACCAAGCCCTACGAGGTGCCGCCGTGTACGGCTATACTGATACGGTTGCGCTCCTGCTGGATAGAGGGGCGGATATTCACGCGAGGGAGGACGGAGCACTCCGATGTGCTGCCTTGAACGGCAACACGGCCACGGTTGCGCTTCTGCTGGATAGGGGAGCCGATGCTAATGTACGTAAGGGGGAGCCCCTACGCCTTGCGAGGGAAAACGGCCACATGGAAATAATCCGGCTGTTGAAAGCGGCCACATACGCCTGACACTCTTCCAGCACACAGCCTAACGCTAGGTGTTACCGTTATGAAAATCCTTTTTAACTTTCTCGGTTTACCCAACTCCGCCGAGCTTAGTCCGCCCCCAGCTAGGGTGGCCATATCCGCTGAACTGAAGCGGATACATCCCGATTTTGCTAAACGCTTCGATTCATCCCAGATGGGCGAGTTTGAGGCTCTCGGGATAGTCATGCTTGCAGCTCGGGAAGCATTGGGCCTATCCTTGGTTAAAAGCCCCAAGGATTTGGGGGTGGATAGCCTTTACAAGCGGAGCGAAGTACTCCCTCTAGCCGCAAGAGCTGAGTTATTGGGATGGGTCGCAACACTCCCTAAAGAACGCGATCCATTGGAGTATTGGGTTGCGGAAGACGCCAGTCGCAGGATATGGGTAGCCTCTACGCATATCCCCCACCCCCGTCTCCCCGACATCAGCATCAACGTTTCCCATCTACTTTTAACTGAAGACAAAACACCATGAAAAACTATACACACTTACAGAAATACGTTGCGAGACACCTACCCAGTAATGAGATATTCGACTGGAAACCGGCTATCTATGGATGGTTCCGCTGGAATATCATATCTATGATAAAGGGGCGTGACCCTTTTGAGGAAGAGTGGACGTACCTAGGCTTCATTGCGGCATTATGTGAATTATACCATATAGACGTAGACCTACCGCTGGAGGTTAGAAATACACAGTTAATTCAGGAAGTAAAAAAACGCCTACGAGGCGTCACTGGTGGAAGAATCCACCGATAACTAACTAAAAACACCGTGAAAAAGCTGTCTGATAGCGTTTGAAACCTACAACTTAAATTAAACAACACACAAAATGGAACTAATACTTGGAATAATAGGCTGGACGTGCTTCTTTATATGTGCTGGGATCGGGCTATTTGCCCTTTTCTGCTCAAACTCAACCAAAGACAAATCGTAAAACAGTTGTGAAAACACTAGAATACGTGCAGGAGGGCTACGGCCCCGATGCGACCGTTTACTTTCTGAGCCCCCACGGCAGGGTATGGGAAACATCATTGGAAGGGCTAAAAGCCTATGGGGAGCTGAAGGATCACACTGTAGAGGCGGAAAACGAATGGTACGAGCAATACGCTTTCCCCGTGCCTCGCCCTCCCCGCGACCTGATTAAACGGTTGTATCGTGATTAACCATTAACCCCATCAATCCCTATGATAACCCCCCGATACTACGGCGGTACAGACGATAACCTCACACGGTTAACTCCGTTTGAACAGACAAACTTCTCCGATTTCTTTGTGGCCCACTTCTTGCAGCCTCACACGATGTTCAAGCATAAAGGTGTACGGGGTGCTGGCGTAACGAAGGGAGCCCCGTTCTGTGTGTGCCATGCTTCGGCTTTACCCCCGCGTAACTTAGTTACCCCTCTTCATCCGGTCGAGGTCTTTAACCTTGTCGTGTTCGACTTGGAAGTGCGACTTGACCCGATAGTTTGGCGTTATTGGAGCATACCCCAGTTGTTTTTTGAGAACATACCGTATGCCTACGTTGCCTACGTGCCAGCGGAGCATACTCCAGAGTTCCCGCGTATCCGGGTAGTCGTAGCTGCTAATTCGATACCCCTCGAAAGGTATCCCGCAGCAACTATGTGTATGCGGGGACTTCTCGGGGTACGGGGTGTTGCACGCGAATGGGTATTCCGTAGTAGGGCAGTCCGATTACCTAGTATATTCGAAGGGGAGTCCCACCTGTTTGGCTACCCAATAGTCAGCTCCAACCTTTTCGGTAGAGAGCTAGAAGTAGAGGATATTGACAAATACCTAGCCGGCGAGAGTAAATAATCTTTACTCCCCTCAAAACCTAGACAACGTCCCATCCCCCAACCCATGAGCAACCGATACTACGGTGGAGGTGCAGAGAACCTAGGCGTCATCGCCTCTCTGCCACAGGTTACGTTTAGGGCTTTCGTCCTCGAAGTCCTAGGCAACCCGACAGTGCTAGGAGTCACCCGTGAGAAGTATGCGAAACTAACGAAGGAAAACCGCGACGCTGCGAAGCGTGGTCCGTATTTTACCGCCTGCACCTTTCAAGGGGGGCGTCGGCTAAAAGAGGAAGCCGGGGTGTGCAACCTGATCGTCCTCGATTTGGATGCGGAGAGTAGTGCTATGGCTGGAGTGTACCTGCGAGACCCTGACAGCCTCACGAGAGCACTCACCCCGTACTCGTTCGCCGCCTACACTACAACGAGCCATACCCCTACCACCCCACGCATGCGGATAGTCGTAGCGGCGGACGCGATACCTACCGCTAGGTACAACGAAGCGGTGTGCCTAGTAGCTAGGTTGCTCGCCCTCCCGATGGTCAATCGCGAGACACTGATTTACAGTCAAGCCATGTACATGCCTAGCGTGTTCGCTGGCGAGGATACAGTCGTCGATCATCCTCTGGTACACATGAAGCTGGACGGCCGGGAGATGGGTGTAGCCGATCTAGCGGATACTTCGGCTACAGCCCCTTTACCCGGTGTTTCCGCCCCAACGGCTAAGAGGGATGAAGGGAGCTTCGACCTTGAGTTTCTTCAGATGCCCGTTGAGGGTGTGACATTCGACGATGCGCGGAGTGCTCTCGAAGTGTTAGATCCGGACATGCCCTACGCGGATTGGCTGTGTGTTGCGGCAGCACTACGACATCAATTCCCGTTCAACGAGGATGAAGCGTATGAGTTGTTCGATGGCTGGTCAAAAAAAGGTAAAAAGTATGCGGGGGAGCGGGACACTTTCGCAAAATGGGCATCGCTTCGCCCAACTCCGAGGGGGCGGAAGCCTGTAACGTTCCGCACTATCGTTAGCCTTGCGACCAAAGCCGGCTGGTCCTCTTCGGTCGCAGTAGTCGGGAGGATAGGAGACGCGGCTAGGGCATGGTTGAAAGACCCAAAACGCTCCGTGCAGGAGTTAATGCTTCTCGGGGCGAGGAAGGTCGCGAGTATCCCCGGCATCATGGAGGTAGAGAGGGCGGCGTTGATCAACGGGTTATTGACGACGTTACGTGCTAAGGGGGTTCAGGTGAACGCCACGGCGATTAAGCGGGATATTGAGCGTTTCTCGAAGATCGCTCTCGCGCTTCCGACAGAGGTTAAACCGCCCCAAGCGGAAGATAAAATGCCTATGTGGTTGAGGGGTTGTACGTATGTTGCGGCACTGGATAGTTTCCTGTATCGCCACTCTGAGCGGAAGTATTCAGTTTCTGCATTCGATAGGTTCTTCAGCCTAAACCTCGTGCCCGACAAACTGGAAGAAGGAGAGCCGGCTAAACCGATAGCCATGCCACATACCTACGCTCTGAATGTAGCCCGCATACCAAGGGTTGACCGGCTGGAGTACGCCCCGCATCGCAGTGGCTCCCCGTTTTTCGCCCGTGGGGACTTGAAAGTTTTGAACTCCTATCTTCCAACGTATCCGGAACCTGAATCCGAAGGTGCGGATGAAGCAGGTCAACGGCTGGAGAACCATGTGCTGGCGTTGTTCGACCGTGAATACGCAACCCCGCTGCTGGATTGGATGTGCTACTGTGTTCAGAACCCCGGAGTCAAAATCCGTTGGGCGCCCCTGTTGCAGGGTGCGCAGGGTTGTGGGAAGACACTACTGGCGAACGTTCTTGAGACGGTTTTAGGTAATGGGAATGTGCGTATCACCGATGCCCACATCCTCTTCACCTCATTCACGGGTTGGGCGGAAGGCGCACAGATCGTAGTGTTCGAGGAAGTACGTGTCGTAGGGAGTAGCCGGTACGAGGTGCTCAACAAGCTAAAGCCCGTCGTGACGAATGATACTGTAACCGTCCACCTGAAGGGAGTTGACGCTTACCAATGCCCCAACGTATCGAACTACTTACTACTCACAAACCATCAAGATGCCTTGCCTATCGGTGAGAATGACAGGCGATACTACGTTCTGTTCGCAAAACAGCAGACGAGGAAAGAGGTTATCGCTCAGTTCAAACCCGACTATTTTAACAGCTTTTTTACACTTCTGAAGAACAACCCGGGGGCTTTCCGGTACTATCTGCTGAACCGGAAGATCAGTTCAGATTTTTCCCCGGATGGTGCAGCACCTAGCACGCCCTACCTCGGCGGGATGTATTCAGAATCCGCATCCCCAACTAGCATGGCTATCCGTGATGCGTACCAATCGGGTGAGTTCCGTGCCCTCATGTCGGAGGACTGCATCTCACTCCAGACCGCGAAAGCCCTTGCAATCGAATCGGGGGGGCGTGACTCCGGGCAAGCCTGTGGGGGCGTGCTGCGTGACCTTGGTTTCGAGCATCTGGACGGCGCGACCATCGGGGGAGTTTACCATCGGTTTTATTTCCGCCGAGGGTCATCGCTGGCCCTTGGGACCAAAGAGGACCGCCGTAAAGAGATTGTGAAACTGGCCAAGATGGCGAACCTCTCAATCAAAGAAACTTCCACGGCACCTATGGAGGATATACTTTAACCCGTAAACGGTTAATATCAACAAAACAAATACAATGAACGAATACATCAACAAAAACTTCACGCGCACCCCTCAAGGGGTAGTGCTCGCCAACAAAAACCCCCACGCTGTTGCGCTGGGGAAAATGACATCCCCAGCCAAAGCCGCCGCCTCTAAGCGAAACGGCGCGAAGGCTGGAAAGAAGTAACCTTAACCCCACTACCCATGAAACATAAGTACTTTGGAGGCAGTGCAGAGGATCTTAGCGTCGTAAACCCGTTACCACAGACTTCGTTTAAGACTTTCGTTTTGGAAGTCCTAGGCAACCCTACGAGGCTAGGCATTACACGAGACGCGTATCGCGGGTTGACGAAGAAGGCCCAGCATGAAGCGAAGCGTGCCCCATTCTTTACCGCCTGTACCTTCTCCGGGGCTAAAAGATCAGACGATGAAGCACAATCCAGTAACCTGATAACCCTAGACTTGGACGACGAAAACAGGTGTATGGCAGATGTATACCTCCGTGCTCCGTGGATGCTCGCGAAGGTTTTATCTCCGTATTCCTTTGCCGCATACACCTCGGCAAGCTCTACGTCTACTAATCCTCGTATGCGGATAGTCGTAGACGCGGATCTGATACCCTTTAATCGGTACATAGACGCTGTTTTCTTTGTCGCGAGGTCAATCGGGCTCCCTACAGTTAACCCGGAGACACTGAGACACTATCAACCCATGTACGTCCCATCCCTTTTCGCGGAAGAATCTATGGCGAGCCACAATCCTCTGGTTAGTACGTGGCTGGAGGGTCGCCCGTTACGTGTGTCGGACCTTACGCCGTCTTCGGCTACAGCCCCACTACCCATTACGGGTTACTTGTACCCTAACGGCGTCTAAAAAGTTAAAACCATCAAAAGCACCATGAAACGGATACTTACAGCAGAACAACGCGAAGCATGCGGAAAGCGCATGTCCCCAGAGACCCGTCAGCGGATAGTGGACTTGTGGATGGACGGGTACAGCTACTCCGCGATTGGTAGGCAAATCGGTCATGCCCACGCCCACGTCAAGCGGGTGTGCGAGCAACTGGCCCGGAGTGCAGCGGCGGTACCCTTACCCCCACCAGAACAAACAGATGATTACCTCCGTGCGGCTAGCGTAGCACGTACACCTAAGAAGGATATGTGTGCAGCCCTCGGGTTCAGCTTTAATCGGCTTCAGCGGGAGCTAGCTCGCCTAGGCCTTCCCGTGTGCCGTAACACAAAAACAAACACTAAAACCAAAGAAGAGGATAAAACGTCATGAGCCTTGAATCCACAATCGCAGAACTAAACGCCAACATCGTAGAACTGATAAAACTGATACGCTCCCAAAATGAGATAGCAGTGCAATCATGGTCTCCCCTAGTGCCCCCGACGCCGGCAGAGGTTAAGGAGGCTACTGCGGCCGCTACCCATGAGGTGAAGGCGAACACTCCGCCCCCACCCCCCAAGCCTGTAGAGGCTACTCCAGCACCAACGGTCACTGCCCCCCTCACCCATGATTCAGTTCGCAACCTAGTGCGGGGGTACATCGAGAAGGATCAGGGTAATTCGTCGAAGTTCAAAGCGTTTCTCGCAGAGGCGGGTATTGCCTCTGTCACCGCTTGTCCAGCGGAGCGGTTGCACGAGATCATAGCCTTTATTGGGGGGAAGCCATGAACGCCGCCGAATTGATAGCCCGACAAATCTACAGATTGATCCCACACGGTCGTAGCGTGGCCCTATCGGAGATACTGAACACCGAAAGCATGACGCCAGTGCAGGCGAAGGAAGCTATGGATGAAGTGCTAGCCGGCCTACGATGGTTAATTGAAATGAGCCTAATCATCGACATTGGGTACGGATACTACCGTAGAACCGAAGTCCTTGAATACAGCAGTAAAGAAATCTCAAACACCCCGAGTGATTTAATGGGGATATACAAGACACAGAATAAGGAGGGGAAACCATGAACAAAAACATCAAGATGGCACTTAAACCACTGACGTGGAAACACTATGTTTGTGCATTCTGCATGTCGTTAGGTGTTATTACGGTTGCAGTGGAACCAGAGGGCATACTGCCGTTTGTGTTAGCTTTAGCACTCTGGAATGAATACCTGAAACTTAGAAAAGAGCATAAAGAGAACAAAGAGCAGTTTAAGGGCGTGAAGCACTACTTTGCGCTCAGGTGGGAAGAGAGATGCAAACTCGAAGGAGAAAACAAAAACCAACAACAACCAACATGAATACAACAGATATAAAAGAACTTATACCTAGAGCGATTCACAACTTTCAACAAGATAAAGCTAAGGGTTTGTCCGAAGTCTTGCTGTGGCGATGGATGAGAGGTCACGGCCTTAAAAACACCCGAGAAATTAGTGAAGAGACTTTTTTCACTCTATTAAATGCAGCAGTGAGAGAATACTACGAAGACTGATTCTCTTCTACAAAAACATGAACACAGAAACCATTCTAAATGCCATGCGGCCGAGCGGTGCCGCCCGCTGGACGGTCTGCACCGCCTCGCCTAGGTACATAGCCGAACACATTAAGCTGATACCCCCGGAGAAACCAGAGGCTTGGGTTACGGAGGGGAAGGAAGCCCATTTCCTCGCTGAATCCATGTTGCGTGGGTATCCTCGATCTGCGAGTGCTTACCACGAAAAGTTCACCCCCGTCTGGGATTACGTGCAGCGGTGTGACGATATAAGTCATGGGGGGCTAAGGTTCGTAGAGTATCAGGTACGAATACCTTATACGGACATGCCGTGGGGTAAAGGGACACTGGACTTCGGGCATGTGGACTTCAACACAAGAACGTTAACGGTACGAGACTTGAAGTTCGGGGTAGGCACTCCCATTCACGCTATGAATAATAAGCAGTTAGCCCTTTACGCCTACGCACTCGGTAACGATGTAGAAGCGGAGGCGGGATGGAAAGTCATTATCGAGATCGACCAAGTGCGACTCCCTGAAGGGGTATCCCGGTGGGAGATAAAATGGGAGGACTTAAAAGAGTTTTTTTACCAGATGAACGTTAAGGCGGGGATAGCCTATAACGGGAAAGGTACAGAGTTCGTCGCCTGCGAAGATACCTGTCGGAAATGCCCCGCTAAAGCGTTATGTACTGCACGCAGTGGGGAATTAGTGAGTGAAACCCCTCTTGCGGGGGCTTTCCCACAAGCAGATACCTTAACCCCTGAACATCTTGCGCGAATCGTCCTAAAGGCGAAGGATCTACGGAAGTGGCTAGACGATGTAGAGGAAGCAGTGCAAGCCCGTATGGCTACCGGGGAAGCCTTTCCCGGCCTGAAGCTAGTCGATGGCAGGGGCTCTCGTGGATGGTCCGATAAAGCCGTAGCTGATAGATACCTGAAGTCCCGCCTAGGTGCTGCACGTAAGACCATCCCGGAGTTGATCAGCCCCGCACAAGCGGAAAGACTTCTGAAGGCGGCGGGGAAGTTAAATAAGGAAGCACTTGCCGGGTTGATAACCACAACGGTTAACTCGAAAAATATAGTACCAGCGGACGATAAACGCCCCGCGCTTGTTGTGGATGTTGGATTTTACGATGAAACCCTGCTTTAGTTGTTGACCTTCTCCCAGTGTCCTACGGGGCACTGCATAGAGTGTCACAACGATACTCGTAAAAAACAAAAATACAAAAATACAAGTAACATGAAAGATCAAGGACAAGAGCAAGAACAGAAATACCCGATAGTAAAACTGCAAGGTGTTAGGTTGTCGTATCCGCACCTCTTCGAGTTGTACAAGTACGACGAAAAGAGTAAGCCTGAGTACTCCGCACAGTTTATCCTCAGTAAAACTGGACACGCGGAAACACTCAAGCAAATCCGTGCGATGTACGCAGACATGGTAAGTAAGGCTAAATGTAAAGTCCTAGACGCCTACGAAGTGTGCTTGCGAGACGGGGCGAAAAAGGCGGATAAAAAGGGGTACGGGCCTGATACCATGTTCATCAAGGCTAAGGCGGATAAAAAGTTTAAGCTCGCCGACATTACAGGGCAACCTGTGCTGGAGGACAACGGTAAATTCTACGCGGGATGCTATGTAAACGCAATCATATCCTTCTGGTTGCAGGATAACTCGTGGGGTAAGCGCATCAATTGCCGCCTGCTAGGTGTACAGTTTTTACGGGATGGCGAGCCATTAGGCTCCGAAGATATGGATGTTTCCAGCATGTTTGTTGACGAATCAGATATGCTCTAACACCCTTACCTATCATCGCTAAACGGTGATAGGTACGTAGACCCTCCATCCCGGACGGTCTGTTTACCTATCCTAAAACTAAAAACCATGAAAGCGTACTATTCAACTATCGTGATTGACAGGGGCTCTAGCCCCGATACCATTAAGTTTACCATCGGAGATTGCTCTTGTGAGGTCAATACCAACCAGATCCGTGAAGCCCTTTTAATCAGCACGGAAGAAGGCTGGGAAATGCGTGAAATCCTCACTAGGGAATGCCTCTACGGCCGCAACTCATGAAACGTATATTCATAGATTTTGAAACTTATTCCCCGCTTGAGCTAACCGAAGTCGGGGTGCATAAGTATGCGGAGCCGGATTCAGCGTGTATCCTTCTTTTCGGGTATGCGGTTGACGATGGCCCCGTTGAGATGCTTGAGTACGGTAAGCAGCATAACCTACCAGATGACTTCTTTGAGCAGTTTGACGAAGTATGGGCGCACAACGCTCAGTTTGAGCTAACTATGGCGAATAGGTTTTTACTTCGGGACTTTGGCATTGCACCCCCTAGGCTTGAACAAATGCACTGTACCTCCGTGCAATGCCGTATTGCTGGATACCCGTCATCACTGGAAAAAGCTGCGAAAATCCTGAAACTACAAGTACGGAAGAAAAGAACCGGGAAGTCATTGATCGCCCAGTTTTGTAAACCAAATGAAGCGGGGGGGCGCACACATCTTTCTGATTCACCAGTAGACGCGCAGGAGTTTATAGAGTACTGTAAAAAGGATGTTGAGGTTGAACGTGAAATCCACTACAAACTGCGGCATTTTCGGTGCATGGGGTGGATGCGCGAAGTCCAGTTGTTTGACATGCGGTTTAATGCGAGGGGGTTCAAAGTAGATGTATCTACCGCTGTAGGAGTACTGCCGCTAGTGGAGTCAATCATTAGGGAGCACTCCACTCAGTTTTTACGCACGACGGGAGTAGAGCCTACCCAGCGAGACGCAGTCCGCCTTTGGTTTTATACGAACGGCGTTGACCTAGAGGACACGCAGGAAACGACAATAGCTGAAGCCCGTAAACTCCACCCGAATAATAAAGCCCTTGAGCTGTTCTCCCTATGCAAGAGTTCAGCATTAACGAAGCTCAAGAAGATACTGGAGTGTGTGAATCAGGATGGTAGGGTACGCGGGTGCTTCCGTTTCTACGGCGCGGGTACAGGCCGTTGGTCGGGAGAACTAGTACAGCCTCAAAACTTCAAGAAGCCCCTGCGGTCCCACGAACCAGATAGTGATACCTTTTTCAAGGACTTAGTTGAGGGGCTTCCCCGTAGCGTCTTAGAGCCGATATGGGGCTATTTGCCTTCACGAGTAGATTCTTGTATCAGGAATTTTATATCTGGCCCTCTGTTCGACGCGGATGCATCTCAGATCGAGGCGCGCATAAGCTGTTGGCTGGCGGGGCAGGAGGACGTCCTAGAACTCTTCCGAACTGGGGGAGACCCCTATAAAGATATGGCTTCGAGTGTGTTCAATGTGCCAATCGCAAAGGTTGAAAAATACCAGCGAGCGGTAGGTAAAGAGTTAGTACTAGGATGCTGTTTCGGTTTAGGGCATGCCAAACTCCATCAACGCTTGCAGGAGAAAGGCTTGAAGGCTACGGAGATGGAGGCTAAGAAGTTTGTAAGAACGTATCGTAAACGCTACGACAAGATCGTAGACCTTTGGGACTCACTAGAGGATGCTGCCATTGAGGCGGTTGCCACGGGTAATACGGTGAAGTGTTGTAACCCTGTCCCGATAATTTTCAGGACATTAGTTACAGGGGGGCTGAAGTACCTAGCCGTAACCCTCCCGTCGGGGCGGGACATTTATTACCCGGACCCTGTCGTAGCACAAGGGAAGCTCACTTTCATGGCCGAAGTGAAAGGGGCGTGGATACGGACGGATATTTGGGGTGGAACTTGGCTAGAAAACATCGCACAGGCTATAGCCTTCGACTTCATCGCCAATAGTATACTAAACGCCGTCACCATGAGGTACACCCCTACGCTGTTAGTCCATGACCAAGCTCTATCCGAACCTCAACCCGGTCAAACTGCAAAAGAATTTGGGTCGATACTGTCTATCCCGCCCGCGTGGGCTAAAGACTTCCCGTTGGTTTTCGAGTCTGAGTTAACGCCCTACTATCAATAACCCTATGGAAAACAAAACAAAACTCGTATTAGTTATGGTTGGTGCATACGTTCTACTTTGGTCACATATCCTATTGACAGAAGGTGCGGAGTCCGCCACCCTTCTCTTTGTACTCGCCATTATCGGGTGCGTGAACGTATTGATATGGCGCGCACCTGAACAGAAAGACAAGAAATGAGCCACCAATACTTTTCTTATGCGCCAGACGTTTGCCTCGAAGTATCCGCAGCTCGCTACGCTTTTTCCTGTGAAGAGAAGATCAAGAAGATGATAGCGGACTACGAACGTCTTGAAGCTGAAGGTAAAAAGCTAAAGAAGAAAACAGGTATCGACAAAATCTACAAAATGAAACCGAACTCAAAAGAACTCAGTCAACGTCAGAAGGAAATACTGGAGTACTGGAAAAAGACAGACTCCGCGAGGTGCGCAAAGCATTTTGGTATCAGTAACGCCTACCTTGGCACTATCCTATTCAAAGCCGGGGTATCAAAAGATGAGCGTGCAGCACGAAGACTTAAATCACTTCTCCGTAAGCCTATAGCCCCTAGTGAGGTCAAACTGGTTAGGGCTTTGTACAAATCCGGGAAGACTCGAAAGCAGATCGCTGAAAAAGTCGGCAGGTCTGTAGCGAGTGTAGCCCGCATATTAGCCCAACCACTGCCCAAAGATAAACATCCATGAGCACACAAGACCGTATCAGGAAGTTACCGCGATGGGCACAACTCCACATGGCAGAACAAGATCGGAAGATAAAAAAGCTGGAATCTATGATGCCGTGGGCGTTGCCCGGAGCGGATTGGTTCACCTTGTTCCACCCAAATAGCCGAACGAAAACAATCCCTCAACGGCACTTTAACCTTTTTGTTCTGGATCAAGACAAGGCACACCAAATATGTTCCATCGGGCCGGATGATTATGTTTTCATAGCTCGTGGGCAGGATAAGGAGGTGAAGCCATGAGCGCACCGGAAACCAAGGAGCTTACCCGTGTTTGGGAAGCTAGGTCTGGAGAGACTGCCCCGATAGAAGACTGGTGCGAGGTATTCGGCTGGCCGAAGTTTACTATATCCGGGAAACTGCAATATGAGAACACTCACTTTCTGGATAAAGCCAAAGCGTGGGAATGTTTAAGGGTAAACGCACAGGCAGGAATCGACATGGGGGCAAGTGAGGTCGTGCGCCTCAAGAAGCTACTTCAACAGGCAGAAAAAAACCTAGTCGATTGTGTTCTGGAATTAAAAGCGATTGAGAAAAACAAGCAGGAATCCGACAAGAAGGGGGCGAAGCAATGAATCCCGAAGTCCGCGGACTTGTGGAAGCCGGTAATAAAATACTGGATAAACTCAAGCGCACCGAGATCCGCAACACCGAGTTGGAGCGTAGGGTGGCGCAGTTGGAAAGAGGATACGAGGTACTTCGGAGGTATCTACCAACGGTCATGGAACTTGCCGACATCGGCGATGAAGATTACGTTACCGGGGTTGTTGTCCATGAAGAGAGCCTCGGGAAGGCATTGACGGAAGTATACCAAAACACGGATGTGCGGGGGTTTATACAGCCCGGCGGGAGGGTGGACTTCCTAGCAATCCTACTAACCGCAGCACAAAAGCCCTTGGAGGTAAAGTTATGAGTATTTGGCGAGCAATACCCGAGCGAATAGAGGGATATTCCGTGCTGTACACCTTACAACGTAAACGCTTATTTTGGTGGACAGCCAAATCACGAGGGCTGAATTACGGGCAGGTGGCCATTTTTCTAAACGCCCTTGAGACTTCAGGAGAAACAGTGATACCTATAGGTAACCCACGGGGGGCTGTAGGTAGCTATGACGCCTATGCCCCACCGCAACCCGACCCGGTTGAGCGGCGTTAAATTCAGATTACGGCCACAATGGTACACATACAAACATCAACCTTTTATGGATACATGAAAGCACCAAATGGGTGCTAATGGAACTCAGGGGTAAACCTACTACAACCATACCATGAGAGAAAAAACTATAGAAAGTAAACTAGTCGCCCTCTGTAAGAAGGAAGGCATTCTCTGTTACAAATTCACATACCCCGGT
>Ga0233422_10000816_pt1 | contig 14790 bp, 12 predicted proteins | sample Watercolumn_Mata_2_FD_182724 | JGI IMG/M metagenome (GOLD analysis project Ga0233422, IMG submission 182724) | Freshwater microbial communities from Lake Matano, South Sulawesi, Indonesia - Watercolumn_Matano_2014_110_MG | ecosystem: Environmental > Aquatic > Freshwater > Lake | place...
GTAAAGAAATATGAACCAACACCGCGGACTCCGTACCAACAAGTGTTGAAAAGAAATGACGTGTCTGAAGAAGTGAAAGCGACACCGCAAGAAGAACATGCCACACTTAATCTGGCTTGTGTTGAAACAGAAACTTGATACACTGAAACATAATATTATTCGTCTCAATCATGATTGCGGTAACCATGTTTGACACCGCCTATTTCGGTAACACTTTTAAATGGGCTATTATGGCCCCCTACTCGCGTATAAACACTTTCTCTGGGAGAGAATTATCAGTTGCAAGTTGCAAGTTGCAAGTTGCAAGAACGACCAATGAGATATCCCAACACGGTTCGTACCCACATACAGATCAGACGTTCTGTCCACTTTTCATTCTTGTTGTATACATACAAACGAGCGCGTGAGCGCCCGTTTATGTTTTTCTTTTTTCGTTTATAGTTTATTGTTTTTTCTTTTTTAATTTTTACCACTTATCGTTTATCGTTTCCTACTTCCGTCTCGACACCACTTCATCGGCGATGTTGTTCGGAACGGGTGCATAGTGTGAAAACTCCATCGTGAAGCTTGCACGACCTTCGGTCATGGAACGAAGTTGTGTCATGTATCCGAACATCTCGGACAGCGGGACTGCGGCGCGCACCGCCTTGCTCATACCACGATCTTCGGTGCCTTCCACTTGACCACGCTTGGACGAGAGGTTACCCGTGACGTCTCCCATAAACTTGTCCGGCGTGACGACTTCCACCTTCATGACCGGTTCAAGGAGCACTGGCTTGGCGCGATTGGCGGCCTCTTGGAATGCTTGGGATGCGGCGATTTTGAACGCGATTTCGGACGAGTCAACATCGTGGTACGAACCATCATAGAGCTCCACGGATACGTCCGCCATCGGGAACCCTGCGACGACACCCTTTTCAAGCGCTTCTTTAAAGCCCTTTTCGCATGCGGGAATATATTCTTGCGGAATAACACCTCCCTTAATGGCGTTCACGAATTCAAATCCTTCATAGCGCTTCACGTTCTTGGGCAAATCGGCAATCTGCTCTTCGGTCAGCTTCTCAAGCGGTTTCATACGAATTTTGACGTGCCCATACTGTCCGCGACCACCGGTCTGTTTGATATACTTCACCTCAGACTCGGACGGTATCGTAATCGTTTCACGATAGGCAACCTGCGGTTTGCCAACATTGGCTTCCACTTTAAACTCGCGCTTCATGCGGTCAACGATGATATCCAAGTGCAACTCTCCCATACCGGAAATGATTGTCTCAAGTGTTTCAGGGTCGGTGGACACTTTGAATGTCGGATCCTCCTGCGCCAAACGCGAGAGCGCGAGACCCATTTTTTCTTGATCGACTTTGGTCTTGGGCTCAATCTTCAAGTCAACAACTGGCTTGGGGAATTCAATACCTTCCAAAAGCACAGGGTGGCTCTCATCACACAACGTATCACCCGTGCGAACATCTTTGAGACCAACAGCGGCGGCGATTTCACCCGCGAACACTTTTTTCACGTCTTCGCGATCATTGGAGTGCATGCGTAAAATACGTCCGATGCGTTCTTTGGTCTCGGTACGCGGATTGTATACATAGGAACCCGCTTCAAGTGTTCCCGAGTACACACGGAAGAATGTTAGTTGCCCAACAAACGGGTCAACAGCGAGTTTAAAAGCAAGTGCGGCAAACGGTTCCGTATCGGACGCATGGCGCTCTTCCTCAACTCCCGTTTCAGGATTAACACCCGGAATGACGGGCACATCAATCGGCGACGGCAAATAATCAATAACGGCATCGAGCAACAGTTGCACACCCTTGTTCTTGAGCGCGGTACCCGTAAAGACAGGTATAAGCTCATTGGCAATAACCGCTGTGCGGGTGAGTTCTTTGAGTTTCTCAATGGGAATCTCTTTTCCTTCAAGGAAGTCATTCATCGCTGCCTCATCGTTCTCCACAATCGCCTCAATGAGTTCATTGTGATACATCTCTGCGTCAGTGCGATAATTTTCGGGGATCTCATCCTCACGAACAACACTACCCATCTCCCCTTCAAAATAATATGCCTTCATTTTGAGAAGATCCACAACACCGACATGTTCGGCTTCTTCACCCATCGGAATCTGAAAACGAACGGCTTTTTTTGTCAGACGTTCAAGAATAGACTTGAACGAGCGTTCAAACGACGCGCCGGTGCGATCAAGCTTGTTGATGAAACACATGCGCGGGACCTTGTACTTATCAGCTTGGCGCCACACAGTTTCAGATTGTGGCTCCACGCCGGCAACACCGTCAAAGACGACAACACCTCCATCAAGCACCTTGAGTGAACGCTCAACCTCAACGGTAAAGTCCACGTGCCCTGGAGTATCAATAATATTGAAACGATGTTTGCGTGTCGTATCCCCTTTGTCGTATGTCGGCGTCCAAAAACATGTCGTCGCAGCAGACGTAATGGTGATACCGCGCTCGCGCTCTTGTTCCATCCAGTCCATAACCGCCGCGCCTTCATGCACTTCACCGATTTTATGCGACACACCCGTATAAAAGAGAATGCGCTCAGACACAGTGGTCTTGCCCGCGTCAATGTGAGCGATGATGCCGAAGTTGCGTACTTTCTCAAGAGGATAATCTCGTTCCATAAAAAATAATGATAAAACGATTAACGATAAAATGCGAAACTATAACGATGAAATCACAGTCGCCCGATTGATGTGAAAACAAAAAAGCCGTTCGGCCGTTTGACAACACTATACTGGAATGACTAACTTTTTGCAAGCAAGTAATACCACCGTTTTAATATACTGTGTGTGTATTATGCACTTCACATACAGAGGACTGCCAAAAGTGGTGGACTTATACAGAGTATGATGCGTACGCAGGGACAACCATCACCAACGCGGCAAAAAACATGATTCTGTGTGCCAAGGAAATCCGCCGTCTCGTAAAAACGAATTTCAATGGCATCACAATGTGGGCTGATTATGACGAGAACGTGAGTATCGTAACGACACGATACTCCGTAAAATCAGACCTCCGCGGAGAAGCATACAGGTGCTCCTCTGATGGGAAAGCGGCTGCAAAAAGGTGTCAAGAAGCGGAAGAAGCTCAGCACAAGCAAGACGAGCAAGTGCGAGCAATTCTTTCTTCCGCCGCCCCTATCGCACTTAAAGATGCAGAGTGGTTGGCAAAAACCGTTGAAGTCAACTCAGACGGATACGGAAGTTGCGTAGTTCATTTTGCCGAAAACTGGGCACGTTTGATGCATGTCCGTCTTACTGATGGCAAATCGGTTAAAGACTGCACAAACGAAACCTCGCATCTTGCGGACATGGATGGCATTACCGGTTTTATGTACGGATACACTGTTTCCATTCTCTCCCAGGTACGGGAGCATAGTGAAGAACTCCGCCCTTGGCATAATCTGGATACCCAGATTGGCAACGAGGGAGAACTTACCAATAAGAAAGGTGGTGTCATTAATCCCGCAATGCTGTGTGTCGGTGTTGGTTAAACCAACATTGTAACGCTATGTTGTGCAAGCACAACATAGCGTTTATTTTTTGTCGTTTACAGTTTATGAAGTTTTAACCGAAATATTGAAACTACTCCTCAGCAAGAACACGATCACGCTCAGAGTGTTATGGATTCCCAATCGAATTGAGAATAACAAAAAAAAGTAAAGATGTGTTATTCCCGGCTTGACCATGAATCCATGTAGAAATAAGTGGTACTGCGACCTATAGATTCCGCATCAAGTGCGGGATGATAGGAAAAGAGGGTTTCGGTACACAAAAAGCGCGGGCCATCATGCCCGCGCTTTTTTGATTGGTTTTTGGTATTTTTTGTTTTTTTACTTTCCTCCTTCCCTCCTTGTATATTCGCTTACTCGTATACTAGTTTGCAAAGTGCGCGAACGCCTTGTTTGCCTCGGCCATCTTGTGCACGTTGTCGCGCTTGGCGATTGCCTCTCCTTCTTCTTTGTTTGCGGCGATGAGCTCGTTGGCAAGGCGGACGGACATGGGCGTACCACTCTTCTTGCGCGCGGCCTCGAGAATCCAACGAAATGCGAGCGCTTGGCGGCGATTCGGTTGGACGGGACGCGGAACTGCGTAGTTGGCACCTCCGATACGACGAGAGCGGACTTCCATGGTGGGACCGACATTGCGCATTGCACCTTCAAAAACTTCAAGCGGCTTTACGCCTTCATCTTTTTTGGCGATTTCTTCAAACGCATCGTACACAACACGCTCAGCAACACTCTTTTTGCCGTCAAGCATGAGCGCGTTGATGAATTTGGAAACCACAACAGAATCGTATTTACGATCTGCTTTCGGTTCAGAACGTTTTTTATGAGGATGACGCATAGTGAGTGATAAAAATGAAAATTATGTGAGCAGTATGTTGTCCGTCATCCGTGTCAATGGTGTCTATATTTCTCAAGATATCTAACAACTGACAACTGACAACTTAGGTCATTATTTCGGCTTCTTCGCGCCGTAACGGGAACGGGTCTTGCGACGCTTGTCTACGCCGGAGGCGTCAAGCACACCGCGAACAATCGTATAGCGCACACCGGTAAGGTCTTTCACGCGACCACCGCGAAGCATGACAACCGAGTGCTCCTGAAGATTGTGGCCCATACCCGGAATATACGCCGTAACTTCCATACCATTGGTAAGACGAACACGGGCGATTTTACGCAAAGCGGAGTTCGGCTTTTTTGGAGTGGTGGTGGTCACCTTGGTGCATACACCGCGCTTGAACGGCGCGGGATAATGCACGGGGCGATTCTTAATTGTATTGAAACCGCGCGTCAAAGCCACCGTCTTACTCTTTTTGACTGGGTTCTTACGATTCTTCTTCACAAGTTGATTGATCGTCGGCATATATATGAAAACGGTCCGTGACCGCATGTGGAAAGCACTATACACGAAAGATTGATTGTGTGCAAGTACTTTGTGACGAGTTGTTAGAGACGACGAGATAGGTAACAAGTTATGAATGTTGAAAAAAATGGCTTCGTTCTTGTTTCTTTCTCTGTACAGAGAGTTCGTAGTTTTTTGTTCGTAATTCGTAAAACGAATAGGTAAGTTGTCAGTTGTTAGTGTGTTAATTGTCAGTTGTTAGAAACAACTAGACGGACTGAGACGACGGCTCTCAATTCTCAAAACGGACTAGTAGAACGTTAGGTTAAACCTAACGGAGCGCCGCTAGGTTTAACCTAACGCTCCTAACGCTCCACTCACACTCCCATCCCTGTAATGATTGTGAAAAACCCTGTTACGACAGGTAAAAGAAATTGCCAGAGAACGAAAACGAAAAGGAGCACGAACACCAACGCGTATCGTTCCATCCATACTTGCACATGAAGCCATTTTTGCGGCAAGACGGCAAACAACACCTTGGAACCATCAAGTGGCGGAACGGGAATGAGATTGAATACCCCAAGAAGAATGTTGATGTACACGATGAGCGCGGCGATTGAGACAAACGCTTCTGACACAAAACCGGCTCCGACACTATAGCGAAGCGCGAGACCGAAAATAATCGCAAGTACAAGGTTTATCGCGGGACCGGCAATAGCGACAAATGCCGGACCGGTACGTTGATTACGCAAATTGTACGGATTATATGGCACCGGTTTCGCCCAACCAAAGATAAAACCACCCACCATAAATGATATGAACGGCACAACAACCGAACCGATTGGATCAATATGCTTGAGTGGGTTGAGTGTGAGGCGCCCCGCCATGCGCGCGGTCGGATCGCCCAAGAGCGCCGCCGCGTATCCGTGTGACACCTCATGTGCCACCACAGACATGATGAGTACAGCAACACCGAAAATCATTTGAATAGATTCTATCATAAACATAGTATAGCATATTGAGGAAGTGAGGTGTAACTTTTAGGGAGTTAGGTGTTATCTTTTAACTTGTTAGGAATCCTCCGTTTACGATAGTCCGAAATGAGGTGGGTCTTTGTTTTAAAAAATACGGGGACAAGTGCCCTATATCAACTTCTTTGTCGACTCCTGCTATCACTATCTTCTCCCACCACTACGCATTCAAAAATTGACACCATACGCCTCTTTTGTTATCATCCTGACATTATGGCAAAAACATGTGCAACATGTGGTAAGGGATCAAAGACGGCGGGAGGATACTCCAACCGCACCCGTGCCACCAAATTCAACCCGACGGGCACCGTACGCCGTCAGCCGAATCTGCAATGGGCAACCAAACAAAATGGTACTCGTGTTGAGATTTGCACCCGTTGTCTCAAGGCAAACAAACATTTGACGTAATCACCAAACACACAAAAGCCGCGCGACCCTTAAGGGTCGCGCGGCTTTTGTTCACTGATATTGTATTTTAAAAAATATGAAATTGAACATTCACTTCCGCACAAACCCCTTCCCCCTACTCTCATACACCAGCGTCCCCTCCTCACATGTGTTGCCTATTGTTGAGCCGAATACACGAATTTTCTCAACAACTTCGGGACTCGGGTGCCCATAACTGTTATCACACCCGACGGAAATTGCTGCATACGTAGGCGCAACTGCGGCAAGAAACACATCGCTCGTCGATGTCTTTGAACCATGGTGTCCCGCTTTGAGTACATCGGCGTGAAGTGCATCACCATACAAACCAACCATATACTCTTCCGCATCCGCCGGCGAGTCCCCCGTCAGTATCACCACGGACCTGCCATGCACGAGTCGCACAACGAGAGACGCCATATTGCTTTCCCACCGTGCCACTTCTTGCGGCGATCTATCGGGAAAAAGAATTTCTATATACGCGTCATTACCGAGACGAATGATTGTCCCACTTCGTCCGATAATATGCGCCACGCCCTTCGTATCAATATCACGCGTGAACTCTTCATACACCGCCGTGTCGGATACATTACCAGACTCAATCACCGTCCCGACATCATAACGTTCCAACACATCGGGCAAGCCACCAATGTGATCAGTATCCGAATGCGTGGCGAGAACAACATCAATCGTCCTATCCCAAAATGACATCCGTTTCCCGAGACCCGCAAGCACTGCGCTGTTCTTGCCTCCATCAATAAGCACCTGCATCTCTTCGTGCTCAATAAAAAGTGCATCCCCTTGCCCGACATCAAACACTGAGAACGTCAGCGCATTTCGTCCTCTTTGCCACACCAAAGTCCATATCACAATTGTGATACTCATGAACATACCAAGAACAATCAACCGTATGTGTCGAGAAATAAATGACATGACGATATTGTAGCACGCGAAGAAAAAGAAAAATTTGTCCAAACAAAAAAGCGAACACAACATCCACGATAAATACACCTCTCTCTATTTAAAAAAACATCTCCCTCTCACGTTGTTTCTTGGCAAGAACGTATATCACATACACATAAATGACATAGACGAAAACAACAAGCGTAAAAGGAAACACCGGCACATGAATAATTGAAAACGGAAAACGCACGAAGACATCAACGACACCGAGCATATACGCAAGAATGACGTACGCGGGTGCCGCAAGAAGCATTCCCGCAACACCACCCGCGATTCCTGCAAGTCCACCGACAAATCCAAAAAACATTGCCGTAGGCACCACACCGAGGATGAGCACATTCACCGGTAGGGCAACAAGCGACATATCACCCATGAACCAAAGAATATAAGGCATGACAAATATCTGTGTGGCGATTGTCGCGGCGAATATCTCGCGCATACCAAAACGTTCGGGAATACGCGATAAATACGGCTCCACAATCGGCACCACGAAAATGAGTGCAAGTGTCGCGAGAAATGACAACTGAAACGACGCGTCAAAAACGAGGATAAACGGATTCTGCGCAATCATGGCGACACCTGCAATCATAAGTCCGCGTTCCATCGCATGCGGTCTGCCGACATATCGTGCGAGAATAACAAGAAGTGCCATGAGTGATGCACGTACAACCGTCGCACCCGCGCCCGTCATCATGGTGAAAAACACAATACCCCCCGCCCCGATGAGCGACCCATACACCGCCGGTAAAAAAGAAAGCGCGTGTATCGCCGCTTCGGCGACAATCGTTACGTTGTATCCGGACAACACAACGAGATGAATCACGCCGGTCGCGCGAAAATCATTCAACAATTTTTCTCCAAGCGCGCGCTTGGTACCGACGATAAGACCTCCGGCAAGTGATGACTGCGGTTCGGGAAGTGCACGCGACAATCCCTCAAGAAATATTTCTTTGAGAGACAACACAAATGCATACACAGGATTGCCCACACCTTCTCCCGTCTTTTCAAGTGACGGACGAAACGCTTGATATGCGATGCCGTCTTTGCGCAAATACGCCGGATAATCAAACACTCGTCCCGTATCATCAGACGCAAATACCTCGGGAAGCACGAGCTTCCCTGTGAAACGAACGGAATCACCGTAATGATATGTCGGATATCGATCACCATAAGCAAGGATACGCGACCGTGTGAAACGCGTTCCCGCTTCATCTGAAACTTCAAGTGTCAGTCGTGTCCCATTCTCGCGTATATCTGGTTCGGCAACAACAATCGTATCAAGCGTGCATGTCTCCTTCACACATCTGACAAGCGTATTCGCGTCTGGGGACGTATCGAGCGCATGATACCGCACGATACCGAGCGCGGCGAATATGAACATAATACCGGCACCAAGGAACACATGAGATTTGTTACCCATGAGGACAAGGATGAAAAACACCATTCCGATAAACAACACAAAAACTGCGCCGTACCACCCGATAACAAAAAACGACCGCGCCAGAACGCCGCCGGTAAAGCCGAGCATGATAAACGTAAGAATGCGAGAAGGATGCATGGCGGTGTGAACAAAAAACTATAGAAAATGATAAACTATAAATAAAAAACAAATTGTGGAGCATTAGGTTAAACCTAACAGATCGTCGTTAGGTTTAACCTAATGCTCTGTCAGTTTATTCTGAAAACTGAAAACCTTCATCACTCTGTGAACAATCGTCTCAATGACACTGACAACTAATACCTTGTCCGTTCCTTCTACAAACTACGAACTACCAACTACAAACTCTCTATACAAAGGAAAGATAAAGGACATCAGCAATTATTGTTCACCTCTGTCATCTTAAAAACTAATATTTCCTATCCATCGCTTCATTCGCCAGCCGGTCTGCTTCTTTGTTGTACTCACGACGGACATGCACGATGTCGACATGTACGAATGCATCGAGAAGTGTGCGCACTTTTTCATATTGTCTTTTGAGGTCAGGATGTTTTACTTTGTAAATACCCGAAAGTTGCCGTTGAGCAAGCTCGCTATCCATATGAATAACAAGGGACATACCGCTAAGTGCCTCACCATAAAGTGCATGCAACTTTTCAAGACCGAGTATGATTGCTTGGTACTCGGCCCAGTTGTTCGTCCGCTCCCCGAAGTACGCGGAAATCTCCGCGACCACATGTCCGTCCTTGTCGGTGATATACGCACCTGCTCCGGCTGGACCGGGATTGCCCCGCGCTCCCCCATCGGTATACATGATGATATCAGGTTGTGTATGTGTCATAGAGACATGATACCGCAGACAAATAAAAAGTAAAAACGATACACAATAAAAAAATTAAAAAGTTAGAAGATTAAAAAGAAAATGATAAATTATAAACGCAATATTAAAACGAAAAAGAAAAACGAAAACGATGAACTGTAAACGAAAAAACCGCACCGAAGCGGCTATTTGAAAAGCGTCGTGAGTAAATACCGAATTATTTTTCTTTCACACGTACATCATCCACACGCAAGCGGAGTTGTGGTCTGTTGCGAAACCATGACTCTTCAATCGATGCAACGATGTCCGCACGCATACCGGGGACGAGCGATGCTTCGCCAAACGAATCCGGTCCCGCAAAAAATGCAATCGCCTCGATTTCACGTCCGAGGATATCATGAAGGACGAGTTTAAGATGATCTTTTCCTTTTCCGAACACAACTACATCATCAAGGATGACGTTTTGAAAAAGAAAAAGCGGCTTTGGATTGCCCATGCCAAACGGTGCCAGACGCGCGATGTGTCCGTACGTTTCATTATGAATGTCATCAACAGAAAGCACAGCGTCAATCATGCGTTCTTCGACTTGTGCCTCACGTCGCAATGTCGCATATGCGGCAGCAACTGTGTCAGGGAATGTATGAATCGCATCAAAGTGCACGGTGAAACCACCCGAGAGAGCGTGTCCTCCCGACTCAACGAGCGTGCCCTCTGGGAGCGCACTCATGAGTTCAACAACATTGACTGTCCCATCAGACCGCGCCGAGCCACGAATCACTTCCGCACCTTCCCTGCCCCAGAGAAACACGGACTTACCATAATGCTCCATCAAATTATTCGCGGCGATACCGAGCACACCAACACGCCAAGACGGATCACCGAGCACGACGACATCACCAATTTCACGCGTGCGCATCATTGCATGTGCTTCCTTGGCGATACGTGCAACAAGCGCTTTGCGCTTGGTGTTCAAATCTTCAAGATACGTGGCGATACGTTCACCTTCTCCTCTGTTTGGTGTCGCGAAAAGTCCAAACGCGATATCCGGATGCTCCATGCGACCAGCGGCATTAATACGCGGTGCAATGATAAAACCGATATCGTCTTCGGTAAGATGTTCCTGCGATGCTTTGGCACTGGCAAGTAGAGCGCGGAGTCCCGGTCTACCGCTTTTTTTGAGTACCTTCATACCAAAATGCGCGAGTGTCCTGTTTTCTTTGAGGAGCGGCACCATGTCCGCAATCGTCGCGATGCCCACCATATCAAGAAGCCACTTCTCCCACCCTTCGGAAACAGAGACGGCACCCTTCTCACGTCCCCGGATGAGAATCGCTTGCGCAAGTTTGAACGCGAGACCCGCACCACAGAGCATATCATCAGGATACGCATCATCGGCACGCTTGGGATCCACGACGGCATACGCCGGCGGCAACTCTTCCCCCGACAAATGATGATCCGTCACAATCACATCCATGCTGAGTTCGTGCGCACGCTTCACACACGCGACATCGGTGATACCGCAATCAACCGTGATAATGAGTCGCACGCCTTCACGTGCGAATTCTTCGATCGCATCAGCATTGAGCCCATACCCTTCATCATGTCGATGAGGCATGTAATTGTTCACATGCGTATAGCCGAGTTTTGCAAACAAGTCGTGTAATATCACACCACCGGGAATACCGTCGGCATCATAATCGGTATAAATGAGAATGTATTCGTCATTCTCCATCGCGGTCCATATGCGTGAAACCGCTTTGTCCATATCTTTGAGGAGGAATGGGTCATGCGTATCCCGCTCCCAGTCAGGATTAAGAAACCGCTCGGCTTCTTCTCTTTCAATAACACCACGGTTATGGAGAAGTGTCGCAACAAGCGGGTGAAACGATGTAAGTCCTTCGGGCATCTTCTCTGGAATATCAGCCAAACGGTAATTTTTTGAGGTCATAGGGGACAGTATAACAGATGAGGAAGTTAGGTGTTAACTTATGAGGAGAAAGAGTTCGTAGCATGCCCTGCATCCTACGTGGTACAGGGTTCGTAGTTCGTAGTTCGCAGAAATTATTAGGACGATATTTCTTCTGTTAATTTTCAGTGTGTCATTCCGGGCTTAACCAGGAATCTACGTAGGAATGTCCATTCTCTGGATTCCGGGTCAAGCCCGGAATAACAACCTGTTTTTTTATAATCCATAGTCCATCATTCATTTCTTCTTTTTCATTTGCGTATAAAGATTTGACGAAATGTTGCAAATAATGTATAAAAAGTGAGTTAATAGACAACATTGGTGCTTGAAATCAGATATCTATAGTATGGTGTAAGCATTTATTCATGATTATTTACATCACACTGTAATATGTCCAAAAAAATGCTTGTGTTGCAACAAGCGAAATGTCATTAAAAAGGGTTTCCGAAACGGTGTCATGCGGTATCTCTGTACCACGTGTGGAAAATAAGGATGAACTACCCCGCAGCGAGCTGCGGGGTAGTTCATTTTTTATAATTAACAGTTTATCGTCTACCGCTTATCGTTTTTCACAATCGCTTCCACTCCCGGCAGTGTGTTATTGACGAGAAAATCAAGCATCGCCCCGCCGGCTGTTGAGACAAAGGTGAAATGTTTTTCCATATTGAGGGAGCGCGCGAGCGCGACCGTATCACCACCGCCGATTGTGGAATGCGCGCCACTCTTGGCGATACCCTTGAGAAGAGTTCGTGTCCCATCAACATACCCACGCTCATACAATCCCATAGGGCCATTCATGAGTATTTCTTTTGCAGACGACATTTCCGAAGCCCATATGGCAGTAGTCTCCGGTCCGATATCAACAATCAAATCATTTGCTGTCACCTCTTCAACACCACGCACAAACGCCTCTTCGCTTTTTGTTTCAACGAGTACATCGAACGGTACCCGTATGCGCGGATTATTGGCAAGCGTTTTTGCTCCAGGTGTATCTTCGACAACAGAGCGCCCGACTTCATACCCCCGGGCTTTGAGCAGTGTGTTAGCGAGTGCCCCACCGACGTATATCATGTCAGCGATGGTCACGTATTTTTTAAGAAGGGGCATTTTGGTTTCAAACTTCGCCCCACCCAACACAAAAGCGAAAGGATGACGCGGTTCAAGAACCAACGAAAGATGTTTGTACTCTTCGGCAAAAGAGAACCCCGCGTACGCGGGCAAATACTGCGAAACACCGACAATGGACGCGTGTTCCCTGTGCGCGGTACCAAACGCATCATTCACATAGATATCCGCATACGCGGCAAGACGTTGTGCAAGTACGGCATCATTCTCCTCTTCACCCGGATCACTGCGAAGATTTTCCAAAAGAACAGCCGAGCCGTTTTTCATATCACGAAGAACACGATTGGCACGCGTACCGAAAAGTTCGGGAACAAAACCGATTGCCGTTTTTGTTGCCATGTATCGCGCCACCGGTTTGAGTGACTCTTTCGGGTCACGTCCGATATGCGCAATCACCACAACCTTCGCGCCCGCACGCTTCAAAAAACGCACCGTAGGCAATGTCTGCACAATACGAAACGTATCAACCACTTTTCCATTCTTGAGCGGTACATTGAGTTCGGCACGAAGAAGAACACGTTTTCCTTTGAGACTTTTTACGCTTGCAATAGAGGGAAGTTTCACCATGGTGATATGCGGTATACAGATAATGACGCATTACGACAATGGCGTAAGCTCAGCGGCTTTCAGAATACCGGCAAGTTGTTTAGTGTCACGCCCTGAACGACCGAGAAGAAACCCCTGCACACCGCCCTGCGAGAGAAACGCGGCGGCATTTTTGTCAGATACGGAACCACCGTACAAGATGGGAATGCTCATTGCGGCTCGCTCGGAGAATATGTCCGCAAGCACTTTTCTGATAAACAAGACCGTCTCGGATGTCTCTGTCGGATTGTCCGCGGACGACGCACCGATTGCCCAGACCGGTTCATAGGCAATCACCAGACTACTCACCGCGTTTTTGGGTACACCCGCAAGCGAATCAAGAAGCTGCTCACGCAACACGCGCAAATACTTCGCGTCCACATCACGCTCACACTCACCCACACACACAATCGGAGACATACCTGCAACGAGTATCGCGCGGGTTTTCTTCGCCACATCGGCACTCGTCTCACCCGCCGCGCGACGTTCGGAATGTCCGACGATGACGTATCGCGCGCGCATGTCCTTTACCATACCAAGCGATACTTCCCCCGTGCGCGCGCCCACACGTTCAGGGTACACATCTTGTGCGCCAAGTAACACAGATTTCGGCATACGCGCAAACGCAACGAGCGATAAAAACGGAAACGGTGGGCAGATAACCAAAGTTGCACGTTTCAATCCGGTTCCTGCTTTGACCGAAGCCCGTGCAATCATTTCTGCCTCTTTCATTGTTTCAGGATTCATTTTCCAGTTAGCAACAATAAGTCGTTTGATGGGAGTACACATTTTGCTCATATACACATAGTATATCACCCTTCCTATTTCACACAAAAACACCACTCTCAACAAAGGGTGTAACACTCCATCACACCATATTCCAAGACACGCACATACACATCATCGGTCAAATTGCCAACACATCCCAGTGTGTATCTTCTTTATACCAAATTGCTCCCGTTTGTGGATTTTTATACGCAGGAGTCTTGGGTCTGTTTGGATCAGTATATGACGTAAAGTTCTTTGTAACATACGCGTTCACACTAGCGGTATTAGCAATATCAACCTTATACCCCTCCGCATGAGAATACTGCCCGGATGCGTGAACTCCTACTTCCGTACCCCCTGTTACATAAATTTTTCCCCCCACTTTTTGAGCGATATAGAACATCTCTTTTTGCACCGATGAACGAATTCCGTACAAATCGGTACACCCCGTCTCTCCAGGATATGTGCACGGACTATTTACTTTCGTGCCCACGACAACAATACCAATCAAAGATGCCCATTTGCGCAAACTCGCTTCATCTCGCATTTTATCTGCGCTGTACATATTGTTCGCATCTGTGGGGCGAGAGATATTCCCATTCACAGGTGCGCCATTACTACCATTATTCACCGGAGGTGTTGTTGATATTGGTGCCGGTTGCACGCTCACGCCAGCCGTCGGCAACGACACATTCATATCCAGTAAATGGAAATTGATGGTATTGAGGAGCAGATACGCACCGAGTGCGATAAGCACCCCTTGGACTGCGCGTTTCATAAACTCTTTTCCTTTTGTTTCTTGTC